>Ga0114956_1004603_pt1 | contig 10452 bp, 6 predicted proteins | sample MaitaG_FD_87304 | JGI IMG/M metagenome (GOLD analysis project Ga0114956, IMG submission 87304) | Marine algal microbial communities from Maine, USA - Maine_Asex2 metaG | ecosystem: Host-associated > Algae > Red algae > Unclassified | place: Maine, USA | collected 2015-01-05 | reverse complement strand
TTTTCTGAGAGCACACGCGGTACTAACGCTGAGATCGAAGAATTTGCTGTTGACCTCATGGCTCCTGAGTCCACAGATATGATTCAGCGTGAGCTCTATGCAAACGAAACTTTATGGTCATTTGCAAAACGCACGACTGGTAATGCTTTAAATTGGGAAGCTATTGCTGAGCTTAATAACATCACTGATGCCAAAACACTAGCCCCCGGGGCGCAGTTAAATATCCCCGTTGCGTTGGTTGGTGAAGGTGGTTAGGCATGCAAACAACCGAAAGCTCAACGGCCCCGCCAAAGCTAACGCTTGAAGACATTAAGTTTGGCCTGACCACACAGGTACGCGTTATCTACGCGTTGATGTTGCGTGAGACTAAAACCCGATACGGCGAACATAAGCTTGGATTTCTTTGGGCGATTATCGAACCGCTTATAATGGTCGCCGTGTTTGTTGGTATCTTCTCCAGTATCAGATCAGACTCGCCCGGTGGCATGCCACTGGTGCCTTTCATGTTATCCGGTATTGTGCCTTTTACCTTGTTCCGAGACACGATGGGGCAAATGCAAAACGCGATTGCGCTGAACAAAATGTTATTTGCGTTCCCTCAGGTCACCACTTTTGATGTCATTCTTGCTCGTGGCTTGCTCGAAGTATTGACTATGAGCGGTGTGTTCATGCTGTTGCTGTTTGGTGTGCACATGGCTGGTTGGACCATCAGCGTTGAACGACCATTGGGCGTATTGGCAGCGTGTGCATTACTGGGAATGATGGGCATGGGGCTCGGTTTTATTTTCGCAAGCATCAGTCCGATCATGCCGTCTATGAAGCAGATTTCCAGTGCGGTGTTTGGCCGACCCTTATTCCTCGGCTCGGGTATTTTCTTTCTCGCCGAATCAATTCCAGCTCCTGTGCGCGAGTATTTGTTATACAACCCGCTGATGCATATTCTCGAGCTGCTGCGTTCCTCATTTTTCTATGAGTTTGAGTCTGCGCATGGCGACTGGACGTACGCGACAACCTGGTCTGTGTGCACGCTGGCTTTTGGCTTATTAGTCCATCAGGCCATGAAAAAACGGGCGATTGTCGGCCTGTGATTAAGCTGGTTAATGTCTTAAAACGCTACCGCACGTCGGCTGGTGTTAATACCGTACTGGACAATGTCAGCGTGACTTTCCCTGTCGGTAAATCGGTGGGTATTCTGGGATTGAATGGTGCGGGCAAGTCTACGCTGATTCGTATCATCGGCGATGCCGAACCACCTGATGCTGGTCATGTTGAACGTAAGGGCCGAGTATCCTGGCCGCTTGGTTATAGCGGTGGCTTTCAAGCGAATCTGACGGCCCGTGAAAACGCGCGGTTCGTTGCCCGCATTTACGGTGAATCGCCTAAATATATAGAAGCGTTTACCAAAGAGTTCTCTGAACTGGGTGACTATTTTGATGTGCCGCTGCGAAGCTATTCGGCTGGTATGCGCAGCCGTTTTGCATTTTCAGTGAGCCTGGCATGCAATTTTGACTACTACCTGGTTGATGAAGCGCTTGAAACTGGTGACGCGCGCTACAAGGAGAAATTCCGTCTGGCGTTCGAAGAGCGCCGTGCTACCGCGTCTGTCATTCTGGTGTCACACAACGAGCAGACCATCCGCCGAAACTGCGATATGGCCGCAATCCTGCATGACGGCCAACTGACTCTATATGATGATTTAAAGGATGCGTTGCAGTTCTACAGCTTTTTACAAACCAGGGCGGCTTAGCACATGAACGTAATGGTTCGTAGTCTGTTACTGATTGTTGGTATTCCGACACTGGTAGCCACGATATACTTTGGGTTGTTCGCTTCAGACGTCTATGTATCTGAATCACGATTTGCAATTCGTTCTGCCAAGGCAGGCGCATCTGCAACTGGTTTGGCTGCCATACTGTCATCGCCGATGGTTTCTGGCGGTGGGCAGGATACCACTGTTGTTGCTGACTACACACACTCTCAAGACATGCTGCAACGTGTTCGTGAGAAGCTTGATATAGCCCAACACTATTCCTCATCAAATGTTGATATGTTATCGCGTCTCGATGATGATGCGACGCAGGAAGAGTTACTCGACTACTTTAAAGAGCACGTGTTGCTTTTGCGTGATACATCCAGCGATGTACTCACATTGAAGGTGCGCGCTTATCATCCTGAAGTAGCCCGACAACTGGCTGAGCTGATAATCGAATTAAACGAAGATCTGGTGAATACACTTTCATCCAGAATCGAAGAAGATGCATTGCAGACGGCGCGTGATGAGGTAGAGCGAGCCAATAAAAAAGTTCATTTGGCGAGTGCGCAAATCACACGATTTCAAAATGACAATGCATCGCTAAATCCAGCAGCCGAGTCCAGTGCCATTTTGAGTATGGTAACTGGAATTGAAACCAAATTAATTGAGGCTCGAGCCGAACTTGGTGAAAAACGGGCCTACATGCAAGAATCCTCTCCTGATGTTGTCACGTTGAAAAATCGCGTTAACGCCTTATCGCGTCAATTGCGTTTGGAGAAGGGTCGTGTGGTCGGTGGTGAAGGTACGCAGATGAATAATCTGATTGAAAGCTATCAGCCTTTGATGCTCGACCAGGAGATGGCTCAACAACAGTATGCATCTGCTTTGACCTCGTTAGAAGTTGCGCGTATTGAAGCTCAACGAAAAAAACAATATCTCATTACGTTCATTCGCCCCAATCTGCCTGATCAGGCACTGGAGCCAAGAAGGTTCAATGAGATTATGACCGTCATGTTGTTCTCGTTTCTGCTGTATATGATTGGAGGCCTGATGTGGTCGGCTCTAAAAGATCACATCGGCAGTTGAATACAGCTTGCGGGACCGATTTATTGACGCCTCACGGCGCAGATATTGCTCCACAAGGTGTAACAATTAACGTCTAATTTGGAATTTTGCGTGAACAGAATCTTGCTTTTCTTGCTTGTCGCCTTACTTGCAACGCCGAGCTATGCACAAACCGTTGGCGGATCGAGTCTGGATGCAGAGTCGGTTACTGGCAACGATGCTGCTGAGTTGCTGCGTGACGTACCGCAATCACTGGAAGATGAATCCAAGCCTTTTGGTGCTAATTTATTCAACGGCGGCTTTAGCAATGACCGTGAAGATGGATTGAACCCGAACTACATTGTTCAACCGGGTGATCGTGTTAGCGTGCGCATCTGGGGTGCAACTGAGTTCAGTGATCATCTTACTGTTGATCCGCAAGGTAATATATTCATACCCAGTGTTGGCCCCATCATGGTTGCCGGCACCAGCAATAAAGATTTGAACCAACGCGTTTCAAAATCAGTGGCTACTGTGTTCACTGATAATGTTCGCGTTTATACCAGTCTCGATGGTTCGCAGCCCGTCGCTGTGTTTGTCACCGGGTTTGTTTATAACCCTGGACGCTTTGCGGGTATTCCGTCTAACTCAGCTTTACATTTTATCGACAGAGCAGGTGGTATCAGCGCGCTACAGGGCAGCTATCGCAATATTAACGTTTTGCGTGGAGGTGCTTCAATTGCCCAGATCGATTTATACGAATTTTTACTATCTGGAACGATGCCTTCTGTGCAGTTCAAAGACGGCGATACCATTGTTGTAGGTTCTCGCGGTAGCACCGTTGAAGTCACAGGCGATGTCGGCAATGCGGCCATATTTGAGTTGTCTAATCAAAGCATAAACGGTCGTGAACTGATGGATATGGCACTGCTTAACCCAAGTGTGGGATTTGCTGGTGTGTCAGGTGTTCGAAATGCAAAAACATTTTCCAGCTACATTCCGTTAACTGAATTTTCCCGGATGCAGCTCCAGAACGGGGACACCATCCACTTTCGTACCGATCAACATGATGAGGTCATTGTAGTAGAAGTAGAAGGCGCTCATCGTGGACCATCGCGATTTGCCGTACCGAGGAACACGCGTTTACGCGAACTGCTGGACTATATTGAAGTTGATCCAGAGCTATCTGACGCAGGTGCTGTTTCACTTAAACGTAAAAACATTGCTAATCGTCAGAAAGCGTCGCTGGAGGAAAGCCTGCAACGCCTTGAAGCTCGATACCTGACTGCGTCGTCGCAAACTGATCGTGAATCTGCAATACGTGCGCAGGAAGCAGCTTTGATCGGACAGTTTGTTCAACGTGCGAGAAAAGTAAAACCTAACGGTCGCCTGGTGGTGGCAAACAACGGCGATATTGCCAATGTGATGTTGCAATCCGGAGACACCATCTCTATACCGAGCCGCAGCGATTCTGTGCTACTCAGTGGGGAAGTGTTGGTATCTCAGGCAATGCTATACAAATCGGGTGAAAGTGCCAGAGACTACATTGCACGATCAGGTGGATTCACCACTCAGGCTTTGAAAGATCGGATTGTTCTGGTTCACACCAATGGTGAGGTTTCCAGCGGTAAAAATCCGAAGGTCCGCTCAGGTGACGAAATCATCGTACTGCCAAAAGTCCCCGTCAAAAATCTGCAAATAGCGTCAACAATTGTCGATATTCTCTACAAAATTGCCATCGCAGCCTCAGTAGCCGTACGCCTCTAGTTACTGGCTTAACTGGCGTTAATTTTGCATTTTTGCTAACAGATGTGCAGCCACGCACACGATTTACCGGGCGTTTCAGACTGAGCGCCCTGAATCCATAACTATAGGTGGTCAATGTTTTCCAATCGCTCTATTCACGATCGCAAGGTGTCCAGCGTCTTAATGCCGTTGTACTCGCGAGTCATGAAAGAAACTGTACGTCTCACTGATTATTTGCAAACAGTAGAAGGTGCTAATACCTCTGGTGGTGAAAATACGGAAGTGGGTCAGTTCGCTAATTTGTATCTGCGTAAAATTCTGGGCGAACTTGAATCGCCAAAGTCTTTCTTTCGCGTTAGTGGTTCGCACAAACTGGCATTCAAGCCGGGTCGCAAGAGCACAGCCTACACAGCCCGCTATGTTGCCGAAAATCTCCATCGCCTGTTCGCAAGAATTGATATAAACGATTTGCATGCTCATCACTCTGGTGCTGCTCACTCGCGTTTGCACAACAGTTTGTCCTACTATCGTATGGCATTGCTTGTAGCAGCCAACTCACTTGAAGATAGCCCGAAGAAATCAAGCATATTTGGCGGGTCGCGGTCGGTCAAGATGCGCATGCATAAGTTGCGTAAAAAATCAGATCGACTCGTTGCTATCCCGGTTGAGGTTGTCGACCAGTTTAGCGAAAAGTCTTACTTGCTTGCCAACATGGATGTGCGTGCATCCTTAGCTGATGGCAACATCAGTTGCGGTATGGAGCACTTCGTTTTACAGGGTGTTCGGGAAGCAAAAAACGGTGGCCGCGCAGCTCCCGGTATTGATCTTGATTTGATTGCAGATGAAGATAAAGCTCACGAGCCTGATCAATTAGCTCAATATATGTCTGTGCTTAAAAGCACTGGCATGTTCGATGAACAGTGGTACAAAAAGCAGTATGGAAAAAACAAAAATCCATTACTCGAATACTGTCAAAAAGGCTACCTTGACGGCAAAGCACCCAATGCATTATTTGATCAGGATTGGTATTGCAAAACCTATCCGGACGTCAAGCCTGAAGAAACCATTCCGGCTTATCACTATGCGTCTGCTGGAGAGGAAGAAGGCCGCATGCCCTGTGAAAGCTTTGATTCGGTGTGGTATCGCTATCACTACAAATTGGATAAGAGCGTCGAACTTGCACTGGTTCATTATCTGAACGAAGGCCGGGCCAAAAAACTTAATCCCAATTCGCTGTTTGATGTGGAATTCTACAGCGCAAAGTATCCTGATGTTTTGAAAGCGGGTATGAATCCTGTTGATCACTACTACCGATTTGGCTGGCGTGAGCAACGTGCGCCGAGTGCTAACTTTGACGCACTTGAATACAAGAACAAGGTGTTGAAAGGGTCATTGGATATTAATCCGCTGACGCACTCGATACTACAGAAAAACAAACAGCATCAGCCGGCTCAGGCAATTGAGCTAGATGCAGCCGAGTCAGTGACAGATAAGGAATTCCCTTCACTGGACAATATTGCTGGAAATATTCGTTACTTTGCCAATCAAGGGCCAGACTATGAAGGGCCGAGTACCGTTGATTGCTCGTTGCTCAAAGCAAAGGCAAAAACGGTAGCGTTCTATTTACCTCAATTTCACGCGTTTGAAGACAATGATCGTTGGTGGGGCACCGGTTTTAGTGAATGGCGTAATGTGTCTCGCGGCACGCCTCGCTATGCAGGTCATTATCAGCCACGTATTCCTCGCGATCTGGGTTTCTATGATCTGAACGATGAAAGTGTGCTGTATAAGCAATCTGAAATGGCTTTGAAAAATGGTATTGAGGCATTTTGCTTCTATTACTACTGGTTCAATGGAAAACGACTGATGGATAAGCCGTTGGATATGTTTGCCGCTGCTGACATCGATCAGGAGTTTTGCATCATGTTCGCAAACGAGAACTGGACTCGAACCTGGGATGGTTTTGACAGTGAAGTTCTGATCGAGCAGGACTATCGGGATGAAGACGAAGATGACTTTATCGAAGATGCCGCTCGTTATTTCCGGAACGATCGGTATATGAAGGTTAATGGTCGTCCGCTTTATATTATCTATCGACCTGGACTATTGCCGAATTCCAGGAAAACTCTGGCTCGCTGGAGAGCAAAGTGGAAGGAAGCCGTAGGGGTAGAACCCTGGATATTGATGGTGCAGGGTTTTGGAGATGAAGATCCTCGTGAGTTTGGTCTCGACGGTGCGGTTGAATTTCCACCGCATAAAATCTGCAAAGACATTCCAAATATGCACGATCGGTTGAATATTCTGGATCCGAATTATGAGGGGTATGCCAAGGCGTATACCGACGTCATTGAACGTTCATTAGCCGAGAAGGTACCAGCTTATCCATTAGTTAAAACGGTTGTGCCACATTGGGACAACGATGCTCGGCGTGAAGGACGTGGTTTTACCATGCACGGTTCCACACCGGCCTTGTACGAGAGTTGGTTACAAGGTGCTGTTCGTTATGCTGAGGAAAACCCGTTTAAAGAGGAGCCACTGGTATTTATTAATGCGTGGAATGAATGGGCGGAGGGCGCTTATCTGGAACCTGATGTTCACTATGGACATGCTTATTTGAATGCAACGCGTCGTGCTGTGCATGGTTTGACCAGTTCGCGCGATCGCCATAAATTGTTGCTGGTAGGGCATGACGGTTACAAACACGGCGCTCAGATGTTGTTGTTGAGTATGGCGAAAATCTATACAAACCAGTTTGGTCTGGATGTAACCATTTTGCTAAAAGACAATGGCCCGCTAGTTTCTGAATACAGAAAAATTTGTAGTACGGTCGTTCTTGATCAGCTCAGTGCTCAAAATCTTGAGGGTTGGGCGCGCCATGAGAATTTTGATATTGCGGTTTGTAATACGAGTGTTACGGGTAGCCTTATTCCGGCACTAACTCGTGCTGGTGTCAGCGTTGTGTCTCTGATTCATGAGCTACCAAATTTAATTAAGGAATATGAGCTTGAGCCAAATCTGCAGATCATTGCTGATCAGGCTGAGTACGCAATTTTCCCATCAAATATTGTGCAGGATGGCTTCAATCAATTTGTATCTGATACGAAATCCATACAGAAAATACAACCTCAGGGAATTTATCTGCCGATCAAATACGAGCATGAAAAACGTGCTGAAATCCGCCGAGAGCTGGATATCCCCGCCGATGCGAAAGTTGTGCTGAACGTTGGATTTGCTGATCTTCGAAAAGGCTTCGACATATTTTTGCAAGTAGCGCGTCAAATGATTAGTGAACGTGCTGATATACACTTTGTTTGGGTTGGTGTGATAAGCAAAGACATGGAACGTTGGGTTAAATCTGATCTTGATGCAGCACTGGAACAACGCATTCATCTTGTTGGATTTACTAACACTTTGTCAGACATGTACTCTGCTGCTGATTGCCTGTTCTTGTCTTCACGTGAAGACCCATACCCGTCAGTGGTATTGGAAGCGATGTGTGTTGGTGCACCTGTTGTTTTGTTCAGGAATGCGACCGGATTTGATTCACTGATGTCTGCGCATGGTCATGTAGTTGATCGCAATGACGGTGCAGCAATTAATCGTTCAATCGTGCACTCATTATATAACGACTCTCGCGCTGAAAAAAAGGCCAGAGCTGAATATGTTGACAAGCACTGTCGCTTCGATGACTACTGTTTTGGTCTGTTGCAGTTACTTAAGCCTGAACTGAAGAAAGTATCAGTAGTTGTACCTAACTACAATTACGAAGAGTATATGCCGTCGCGCCTAAACAGCGTTTTTGATCAAACCTATCCAATATTTGAAACGTTGGTTCTGGATGATTGTTCGAAAGACGATAGCGTACTGGTCATCGGTGATGTCGCCGATGACGCTAACCGAATTATTGAGCTGATCGAAAATGAAGAAAACAGTGGCAATGTATTTCGCCAATGGAAAAAAGGCATGAAGGCTTGTCGTGGCGATATGGTCTGGATTGCTGAAGCAGATGATTTGGCTGAACCTACATTCATTGCCCGATCGTTAGAGACGTTCGATGAGACAACGGCTTTAAGTTTTACTAATTCGAAGCAGATTGGAACCAAAGACGAGTTGCTGTCTAAAGACTACGATTATTACTACCGTCTGGTCGATGCGGCTCTATTCCAGAATGACTTTAAGCTTGATGGTAACGAGTTCATCAAGCGAGCCATGTCTACACGCAATGTCATCATGAATGTCAGTTCCGTCTTGTGGCAGCGAGATGCCTTGAAGGAGGCGCTGACCGAGGTCGGTGACGATTTGTTCGATATGCGCCTGGTTGGCGATTGGCGCTTATATTTGGAAGTGCTGGCAAAAAAAGGCAGAACAATTGCGTATATTTCAGATTCGCTGAATACGCATAGAAGGCATGAAGAGAGCGTGACCCATTCTCTTGATCACAAGGCGCATTTGCAAGAGATTGAGACGATGCACGCGTTGGTAAATGAGTTGATCGACGTTGACTATGAAGTGGTTCAGGAGATGGAAAGCTACGTAGAGGAATTGCGTGATCAGTTCAAGAGCAAAGATATTAAGCACAAAGCAGCGGCTTAGCGTAAACAATTTTGTAAGGAAATACGATGTCTACATCAAGAGGTAAAGGTGCAGTGAAGCCCGATATATTTATAACTGGTGTCATGAAAGGTGGTACTACCATTTTGCATGACTATATAAGCACGCACCCGGAGATATCAGCCGGTTCGCAAAAGGAAATTCATTACTTCTCCCTTTTTTATGACAAGGGTCCTGATTGGTACGAAAGCCATTTTGCTAATGTGCCAGAAGGTACGCGGACTATCGATGCAAGTCCAACTTATTTCGATACGGTCAATACAGCTCAGATACCGCGCCTTATTCATGCCTACGCCGAAGACCCACGCGTTATTCTGATTACCAGAGACCCGGTAGAGCGTGCCATATCGCAGTTTATTCACCTGAAGGTGACAACCAGTGCGCCAGCTCTTCAGGATGTAGAGATAGACGAGTTTTTTGCTCAGAATTTTGATGATGCGTATCGTCAGAATACAACGCTGGGATACTATCTGAATCAAGTACTTGGTTTTAGCTTATACACTCGTAAGTTTATTACCTACAGACAAGAATTTGAAAAGAGTCAATTTTTGGTACTAGACAATCAGTCATTGCGTGAAGGACCAAAAGCGGTAATGGAAAATGTGTTTGAATTCTTAAATGTGGAATATGTGAATAATGAAGTGTTCGGTGTTGTAAAGCATTCTAACGGAAGTGGTATCAACCATGTTTCTTTGGAAACTTACAACAAGCTGGCTGAATTTCTCTATCCAGATTACAAGCATTTTTGCCATCAAGCAGGAATCACTTATAAAGAGGCGGTACATAATGACGAGCAATCAGCACGTATCGCCTGAATCCTTGGCGACTGCCAAACCAGCCGCAGGCTCTGAAGCTTCATTGGAAGCTCAACCCGCTGCTGCGCTTGCAGATCCTGTAACAGCTGTCGCGCCCGTTGAATCATCTGCGCCTGCTGTGTCCTGTGCACCTGCTGTGGCGATCGCAGATGAAGCTGCTTCACCCGCAACTCCGGTGAAGACAGATGAAGTTGCTTCACCCGCAACTCCCGTGAAAACAGATGAAGTTGCTGTGCCAGTGGCGCCGCGAAAAGTTGTCACAAAGGTGGTTGCCTTGGATGATCAAGAATTAAGTCATGCTGAAGCCAGCAACGAGCCGTACCTGGAAAGTCCCGTTCATGAAGGAGATGATGGTTGGTTGTTTCTGGTTTCAGGGTCTAACAACGTTCTGGATCTTTACAAAAATCAGTCTTCGTTCACTAGCAAGATGGGTGATGACTGGGTTGAGTTGCTGCAGGGGAGAGTTGAAAAATTTCAGGAAAT
>Ga0114956_1004601_pt1 | contig 10453 bp, 5 predicted proteins | sample MaitaG_FD_87304 | JGI IMG/M metagenome (GOLD analysis project Ga0114956, IMG submission 87304) | Marine algal microbial communities from Maine, USA - Maine_Asex2 metaG | ecosystem: Host-associated > Algae > Red algae > Unclassified | place: Maine, USA | collected 2015-01-05 | reverse complement strand
TCAGAGAGTCAGCATCAACTTCCCATCCAATATCAGTGCGTGGTACGTTTTTTCTGTCAACCTTTGTAGTGCCAGGAAACTGAACACTGTCGCTAGTGTCGTGACTGACATATTCAGGCGTGTAGTAGTTAAGTCCCCAGTAATCCAGGGGCTGCTGAATCGTTTCCATATCCGCCTGCCAGTTGTCAGGTAATCTGTCACCGAACGCATCGACAATCTCGGTGAAGTATCTTCCCTTGAACAGTGGGTCGAAAAACAGACCATTGTGAAACTGTTGATGTCTTGTCGCTGCAGCCTTATCTGCCGGTGACACCTGCTTGATTGATAGCGCCGTGACCGCTGGGGTAGATGCGTGACCAGGAAATCGAAAATCGGTAAGCATCTACGTCGAGTGAAGCTATCAGGTCAAGATCAGATTCCCAGCGGTGGTAATGATCACAGGCAACATCGCCGGTATCGCCATTGAGTACACCTTCGGTAGTATGTGACAAGGTATCCCAGATTGAAGGGCCACGGCCATCCTCGCGCGCAGCTCCTTCGATCTGGTAGGCAGCGGTGGCTACACCGAAAATAAATTCTGATGGGAATCCAGAGTGTATGACTCTCAAGATCCCCACGTACTCTACCAGAGTCTAACCGCCAGGCTAGAATAATCCTTCTACCTCACCTGAATTGTTTAGTTTAATGACTTCGGCCGAAGGCTGTCGCGGCAATCCAGGCATGGTCATGATCTCACCGCAGACGACAACGACAAATCCTGCACCTGCCGATAAACGCACTTCGCGAACCGGCACGGAATGAGCAGTGGGCGCACCACGTAATGTCGGGTCAGTGGAAAAGCTGTACTGTGTCTTGGCCATGCAGATGGGTAGATGGCCGTAACCTGCCTCTTCCCACTGACGCAGTTGATCACGTACTTTTTTGTCGGCCAGAACCTCATCGGCACGATAGATACGCTTGGCGATAGTTTCGATTTTATCGAATAAAGGCATCTCATCCGGATATAGCAGGCTGAACCGAGATGCGCCGCTATTGGTAATCTCAACGATACGATTGGCCAGCTCCTCGGTTCCTTTGGAGCCCAGTGCCCAGTGTTTGCACAGGATAGCTTCAGAACCCAATGATTCGACGTAGGCTTTTACGGCAGCAACTTCGGCGTCTGTGTCGGTCACGAAATGGTTAATGGCAACTACAGCAGGAACACCGAAAGATTTAACATTTTCGATATGTCGACCCAGATTGGAGCAGCCCTTTTTAACCGCATCTACATCCTCCGAGCCCAGATCCTCTTTAGCAACGCCGCCATTCATTTTCATGGCGCGTACCGTGGCAACAATGACAACCGCATCGGGAGCGATACCCGCCTTGCGGCACTTGATATTCATGAATTTTTCGGCACCCAGATCAGCGCCAAACCCGGCTTCGGTGACCACATAGTCGGCAAGTTTCAGGGCTGTTTTGGTAGCAACGACTGAATTGCAACCGTGGGCAATATTAGCAAAAGGTCCGCCATGCACAAACGCCGGATTGTTTTCCAGTGTCTGCACAAGGTTGGGTTGCATGGCATCTTTTAGCAGCACCGTCATCGCACCATCTGCTTTGATGTCTCGGCAATAGATGGGAGTCAAATCACGTTTGTAGGCTACGATAATGTCGCCAAGACGTTTTTCCAGATCATCAAGATCATTGGATAAACACAAGATTGCCATGACTTCAGAGGCCACCGTAATGTCAAAACCCGCCTCACGAGGAAAGCCGTTAGTTGCACCGCCCAGGCTGGTCGTGATTTGTCGCAAGGCGCGATCATTCATATCAACAACACGTCGCCACACCACACGTCGTGAATCGATTTCCAGCTGATTGCCCCAGTAGATATGATTATCGATCATGGCTGAGAGCAAGTTGTGTGCAGAGGTAATCGCGTGAAAGTCACCGGTGAAATGCAGGTTCATCTCCTCCATCGGAATCACCTGTGCATGGCCACCACCTGCTGCGCCGCCTTTCATGCCAAAGCAGGGACCCAGCGATGCTTCACGAATACAAACGGCCGTTTTCTTGCCGATGGCATTGAGCCCATCACCCAGACCTACAGTAGTTGTCGTCTTTCCCTCGCCAGCAGGCGTTGGGTTAATAGCTGTGACAAGGATCAGTTTGCCATTGGGCTTATCGTCTTGAGCTGCAATGAATTCTGCTGATACCTTGGCTTTGTCGTGACCATAGGGCAACAGGTGTTCACTATCGATGCCCAGCTTCGCACCAATCTCCTGAATGGGTTTCTTTTTGGCCGCGCGTGCTATTTCGATGTCTGTCATATGTGCCATGCGTGTTTTTCCTTCAAGGTTTGCAGCTCGTTTGGGTGACTGCGTTATTTTAGTTATGGAGTTTGCTGTACTGCTATTTACTCAACCATTTCAATAACAGTGCGGGTATCAGCAAGCGTGACATTTGCAGCTGAATATTTAAATTCTGGTATCTTGCCGTATGGGTCCAGTACCGGATTTGTCAGTGTGTTGGCTGCAGCTTCCACATAAGCAAACGGCATGAACACTTGTCCTTCGGCCACAGCTCTGTCTGCACGAGCCATAACGATAATTTCACCGCGACGCGTTTTGATACTTACTCTGTCGCCAGCTTCTGCGCCCATCGCTCGTAATGTCTTCGGATGTAAGGAACAATTAGCTTCAGGCTCAAGTGCATCGAGTACCGAGGTACGACGCGTCATGGAGCCGGTGTGCCAGTGCTCAAGCTGACGACCGGTTATCAGTACCATGGGGTATTGTTCGTCAGGCACTTCTGCAGGCGCGATAACCGAGGCGGTTGTAAATTTTGCGCGGCCTTCCTTTCTGGGGAAACCGTCGCCAAATACAATGGACTGTCCAGGGTCTGTCGCACTCATACTGGGATAAGTAACGGCCTCTCTCTCCAGACGCTCCCATGTAATGTTATCCAGCGAGTGCATGGATAATTTCATCTCCGCAAAAATCTCTTTCGGATGCGAATAGGTCCAGTTCAAGCCAAAACGTTTGGCAAGCTCGTTGGTAATCCACCAGTCTTCGCGGGCATCGCCTGGTGGTGACACGGCAGGGCGTCCCATCTGCACCTGTCTGTTGGTGTTGGTGACGGTACCGGTTTTCTCCGGCCATGCAGCAGCGGGTAATATGACATCAGCAAAATTAGCGGTTTCGGTCAGGAAGATGTCCTGCACCACAAGATGCTCAAGTTTTGCCAATGCCTTGCGCGCGTGGTCCACATCAGGATCAGACATGGCAGGATTCTCACCAAGTACGTAGAGGCTTTTGATCTTGTCGTCATGTACCGCGTCCATGATTTCGACAACCGTCAGACCTTTTTTCCGCGAGTAGTCATCATTACCCCAGATTTGAGCAAACGCTGAACGCACACCGTCATCTTCGACACTCTGATAGTCCGGCAGGAACATGGGGATAAGGCCTGCGTCGGATGCGCCTTGCACATTGTTTTGCCCTCGCAGAGGATGCAGGCCTGTGCCTGGTCGACCAATTTGTCCACACATGAGCGCAAGCGATATCAGGCAGCGCGAGTTGTCGGTTCCATGGATATGTTGTGAGATACCCATACCCCAAAAGATCATTGCTGCCGGTGAAGTTGCAAATATACGTGCCACCGCTTTTAACGTGTCAGCATCGATGCCGCAGATGGCTGACATTTTTTCAGGTGGAAAACCTTTCAGATGCTCGCGCATTGCATCAAAGCCTTCGGTATATCCCTGAATGTACTGAACATCAAAAAGCTCCTCTTCAACGATGGTGTGCATAAGGGCATTCAGCATGGCCACATCACTGCCAGGCTTGAATTGCAGGCTATGTGTTGCATACCGGCTCAGGCCCATGCCTCGCGGATCCATCACGATCAGCTTGCCGCCACGTTTGGTGAATTGCTTGAAAAAGGTGGCCGCTACCGGATGGTTCTCTATGGGGTTGGCACCAATAACAATAGCGACGTCAGCATTTTCTATTTCGTTGAATGTGGCCGTTACCGCTGCCGAGCCCACGTTTTCAAGTAAGGCTGATACCGATGAGGCATGACACAGGCGGGTGCAATGATCCACATTGTTATGGCCAAGGCCGGTGCGGATAAGCTTTTGGAACAAATAGGCTTCCTCGTTAGAGCACTTGGCTGAGCCAAAGCCTGCAATGGTTTCTCCGCCTTGCGTATCGCGTAGCCGCACCATCTGGCCTGCGGCATGATCAAGTGCCTCATCCCAGCTGACCTCACGGAAGAACTCGAGCAAATTTCCGGGGTTGACGTTCAGACCCTTGGCGGGTGCATCATCACGGCGAATCATGGGCGTTTTCAGGCGATGCGGGTGGTCGATGTAGTCAAAGCCAAACCGCCCCTTCACACAAAGTCGTTTCTCATTGCTGGGGCCATTGACACCATCCACCCACATGATCTTCTGATCCTTGACCTTGAAACTTACCTGACAACCGACACCACAGTAGGGACACACCGACGTAACTTCCTTGTCGAAGGCTTTGCTATCACCCACTTGTACATCATCGATAGCGGTGGCAGGCATCAGTGCGCCGGTAGGGCATGCCTGTACACATTCGCCACAGGCAACGCAGGTACTATCGCCCATCGGGTCGGCCTGATCAAAGGTGATGCGCGCGTTACGTCCGCGTCCGGACATGCCAATGACATCATTAACCTGTACTTCACGGCAGGCGCGAACGCACAGATTACAGTGAATGCAGGCATCAAGGTTTACGCGCATGGCGACATGTGAATCATCGACCAGTGGTATCTGATCGATAATGACCTTCGGAAACCGGCTCTTGCTGAGTCCTTGTACAGAAGCCATCGACCATAACTGAGAGGATTGGTCACGTGCCGTAGATTGTTCAGGCTGATCGGCGAGCAGAAGCTCCATAACCATTTTTCGGGAGGCTGTTGCTCGCGCTGTTTTAGTATTGACTACCATGCCTTCGGCAGGCGTGCGTATACATGATGCTGCCAGGACGCGTTCGCCTTCAATCTCCACCATGCAGGCACGACAATTACCATCCGAGCGGTAGCCGGGCTCATCGGCGTAACACAAGTGCGGCAGGGTGTTACCGTGGCGCTTGGCAATCTGCCATAAAGATTCATCAGCGGCGGCTGTCACCGACTTGCCATCGAGTGTGAATGTCACCATTGGAATGGTCTTTGTCTGGGCACCTGTCGATGTCAGGGGGCTGGTTGGTGACATCTAGATTTCCTCCGGAAAGTGCTTCATGACAAGTCGAATGGGGTTGGGTGCTGCCTGACCCAGGCCGCAGATTGAGGCATCGACCATGACGGCTGATAACTCTTCCAGCAGCTGCGTATCCCATTGGTCTTTCTCCATGAGTTTTACAGCCTTCTCGCAACCCACACGACACGGCGTACACTGGCCACAACTTTCGTCTTCAAAAAAACGCAGCATGTTCAGCGCTGCATCGCGAGCCTTGTCCTTGTCTGATAGCACGACCACAGCTGCTGAACCAATGAACGAGCCGTGTGCTTGAAGTGTATCGAAATCCAGTGGTATGGAGTCCAGGCTTGCCGGTAATAGTCCGGATGAAGGACCGCCTGGTTGATAAGCCTTGAACGTATGACCTTCCAGCATACCGCCTGCAGCATCAATAATGTCGATAATGGTTGAGCCTGCAGGCAGGAGCTTGACACCGGGATTGTTGACGCGCCCAGAGACACTATAGCTACGCAAGCCTTTACGGCCATTTTTCTCAACGCCGTTGAGAATCTGCGGACCTTCACGACAGATGCGTGCAATCCAGTGAAGCGTCTCTATATTATGTACAAGCGTCGGACGATCGAACAGACCTTTTTGTGCAACATACGGTGGACGATGACGGGGTAAGCCACGCTTGCCTTCGATGGATTCGATCATTGCCGATTCCTCACCACAAATATAGGCACCTGCACCACGGCGTACTTCTATGTAATCAGTCTCGATGAGTCCGTCTGCCTCCATAGCCTTTATCTCTTCGTCAAGAATATGCAGCACCGCCGGATACTCATCCCGCATATAGACATAAGCGCGTGCAGCATCAACAGCATGTGCGGCAATCAAAAGTCCTTCCAGAAAAAGGTGAGGTTCGCGTTCAAGGTAGAACCTGTCCTTGAATGTACCAGGCTCGCCCTCATCGCCGTTAACGGCTACATAACGAGGTCCTTCTTCTGCTCGTACAAACGACCATTTTTTACCACTGGGAAAGCCTGCTCCGCCAAGTCCACGCAAGCCGGATTCGAGCAGGGTGTTTTGAATGTCGTCGACGCTGCGCTGACCTTCTCGAATAGCCTTTAGCGCATCATAGCCACCAGTGGCGCGATAGGCCGCCAGATCCTGATAGTCAGGTATGGGAGCGTGTGTGTTGCCACTGGAAATTGCCTCTTTTACACTCTCTACAGTCGCAAAATCAATATGTCGGTGACCAAGCTCAAGCGTTGGGGCGGTATCACAGCGACCCATGCAAGGTGCACGCAGGATGCGGACCTGTGTAGCATCCAGATCTGATTCAAGTGCAGCTTTGAGCTGTTGTGCGCCTGCCAGCTCGCAAGAGAGCGAGTCGCATACCCTGATAGTGAGTGCCGGTGGCGGTGAGTCATCTTCGCTGATCACATCAAAGTGGGCGTAGAAGGTTGCCACCTCATAGACCTCAGCCTGAGACATGCGCATCTCTTCTGCCAATGCTCGAAGGTGGCTGGCCGAAATATGACCATAGGCATCCTGGATGAGATGCAGATGCTCGATGAGCAAATCGGCACGACGTGCGCGAGTACCTAATAGTGCTTGCACTTGCGATAGAGCCTGATCATTCAGCGCACGGCCCTTGGGACGATGCCGGCCTTTGCCATGGCCAGACTTCCAGACGCCTTGTTTGATTTTTAGTTTGTCAGGTGCAGTTGCCAATTCCAGTTCCTCGGTGCTCGGCTACTGTTGGTTCAGCTGGCAGCGCCTTGTAGTGTTTTAACCCGACAGCGAAAATGTAGCGGGGGTAGATCGTCTGGTCCGTGTCAGTCATCCACGACGTTTAGAATCGAGGTAGTTATTGCGTGCAGAAAACTTAATGCTGACGATCGGGGTGAATATAATCTGACTCTGTCGTCTGCCGGTTTTTCTATAATCACGGACAGGTGTTCCATAGTGGTTCGGGCGACATCCGAGGCTGTGAAAGTTGTCAGGTCCAGCATGCAGAGGCGTTCCATTGCCTGGTTAACTAGTGAACCTTCAACGTCAAGCACAGCCCAACTGTCGGATTGATCTGTCAAATAGGCTGCAGGACCAAGCTCTGCGCACAAGAGTTCGAAAAAGTCTTGTGTGGACACACCGTTCAGTTCTGCGACCACGAAGCATTGATCAGATTGCAAACCGTACACTACAAGTGCGGTTGGTGTATCCGCAAGCACTACGTCGCTTGTACGTATGCATTGTCCGGTTTGGGGAAACGATACTGCCAAAAAACTGGCCAGGCGCTCATTGAGGGCATCCAGGCCGTTACGTGGCACTGCGATAGAGACGATGGCCAGGGAGCTTATCTCGCGTACCAGCGTATCGTTAAATGCTTTAGAGTAGCCATTCAGCGGACTGCTTGCTGTCAACATCGTGTTATCCACGCAGTCGCTCTCCATCCGGGTCAACAAAGTGCGGGGATACGATCGCAACTTCTGTCTGGTGACCACGCAGGGGATCACACGCCATAACCTTCTCACCCAGCCGTTCAGCCCCGCGGCGGAGGTAACCCAGCCCGATAAAGCTTTTCAAGGTTGGGGAATAGGCGACTGATGTCATCCATCCTTCATCATTAGCCAGTGTGCGTTCGGCGCCATGAGCTACGAAATGCGCGCCTGCATGCAGGCTTTGTGTGGCATCCACCGGTAACAGGCCAACAAGGCGAATGGCCTCATCGTGGATAAGCGCTGGACGTTGCGAGAGCACCTTGCCGATACAATCCTTGCCCGCAGATACCATGCGGCCAAGTCCAATGTTCAATGCCGTGGTTTGTCCGTTCAACTCGTTGCCTGCGGCATGGCCTTTTTCAATACGCATGACGCCGAGAGCTTCCAGTCCATAGGGCGCAACATCGAATCGCTTACCGGCTTGCATAAGCGCCTCCATCATGGCATGTGCGTAGCACGCAGGTACCGCAAGCTCGTAGGCCAGTTCGCCTGAAAAAGAGATGCGAAAAATCCGCGCTGGTGTGCCATTACACACAGAGAGGGCGGCGCAGGCCATGAAGGGTAAAGCGTCGTTACTCATGTCAAACGGCTTATCGACAACGTCCTCGAGCAAGCTTCTTGAATTGGGTCCTGCAATAGCAAATTGTGCCCATTGTTCAGTTGCTGAAATCAGGTGCACATCAAGCGTTGGCCATAGACATTGACGACAGAATTCAAGATGCCTGAAGACGCTGACCGCATTGGCGGTGGTTGTCGTCATGAGAAAATGATGCTCTGCCAATCTGGCGGTGGTGCCGTCATCCATAGCAAAGCCATCTTCACGCAGCATGAGTCCATAACGCACCCGTCCCACTTTCAATGTGGAAAACGTATTGGCATAGACTTTGTCCAGAAACTCGGCCGCATCAACTCCTTGTACATCAATCTTGCCCAACGTTGTCACATCGCAAATGCCTACCGATCGTCGGGTTTGCAGCACTTCACGATCAACGCTTTCACGCCAGTGAGTCTCACCTGGCCGGACGAACCATTCTGCGCGCAACCACGCGCCTGATTCGACAAACGAGGCGCCATGAGCACTGGACCAGGCATGCGTCGGGGTATGCCTGGTGGGACGAAAGTGCTTGCCACGAGCACGTCCGGCCAACGCTGCGATAGGCACAGGCGTATAGGGTGGGCGAAAGATGGTTGTGCCTGTGTCAGGGATAGTCTGATTGGCAAGTCTTGCGATAATGGCAAGGCCCAGAACGTTTGAGGTCTTGCCCTGATCTGTGGCCATACCCAAAGTTGTGTAGCGTTTAGCATGCTCTACCGACTGGAAACCCTCCTGATGAGCTAGCACAAGATCTTTGGTAGTCACATCATTCTGCAAGTCAATCCAGGCACGTCCCCTGGCGCCCGGCACTTGCCAGAAGGCGCTGATGCGTGAAGATTCCTCGCTTGCGTCGGGAGGCGGGGATGTGCTGGCATTGTTGCCAGCATCGATAAGAATCTGTTGTGCACTATTATGGCCGCTACGCAGTGCTTGCGACAGGCTCATGGCCGCATTGGCAGCACCAGCAACCTGCATACCCTCCGGCAGATCAGCACCCGGCACGAACGCTGCGATATCGTCTTGCCAGACAGGACGTCCGCGTTGATGACAGGTGAGATGCACATTGGGGCTCCAGCCACCTGACACGGCCAGACAATCGCAGTAGATTAGCTCACCGGAGGCAAGCGTAATGGAATGCAAAGCCAGACGTCCGGCGGTATCAGATACCTGGTTGCCCATATAAACGGGGATATCATCAAGTTTGAACGGCGCAGCCATGTTGCGTGTATCGACAACCGCAACAACTTGCACACCGGCAGCAAGCAGATCAACAGCTGTTCGCCAGCCATCATCATTGTTGGTAAAGATCGCCACTTGTCGACCTGGCGTCACACCAAAACGATTGAGATAGCTGCGTACTGAGCCTGCGAGCATGATCCCCGGTCTGTCGTTATCGCCGAATGCCATGGATCGCTCTGTTGCACCACTGCAAAGGAGTACGCGTTCACTGTAGATTCGCCACAGCACCTGACGGGGCTTGCCGTTAGCGTGTGCCAGATGATCGGTGCGTCGCTCCAGTGCACCATAGATGCCATGATCATAGCCACCGAAAACCGTGGTGCGCTTTAGTACTCTTACATTAGGCATAGCGGCCAGTTCAGCCATGCTGTCACGCGCCCAGTCTGCACCTGTCAGCTCATCAACTACACAGGTATCGGTATTGAGCCTGCCACCGGGCAGAAAATCTTCATCAGCAATGATAATGCGCATACCTGCACGTGCGGCCGTCAAGGCGGCGCTGATCCCTGCAGGCCCAGCGCCAATGATCAACAGCTCAGCGTGCAGAAACCCTTTGTCGTAGGTATCCGGATCTTCAAGCATTGATAAAGAGCCCAGACCTGCCGCTGCGCGTATGGCAGGCTCATAAACCTTCTCCCAGAACGCTTTGGGCCACATGAAGGTCTTGTAGTAAAAACCTGCGCTGAGAAATGATGACAAATGGTCATTGATGGCCATGACATCGAAATTCAACGGCCCGATATGATTCTGACTGGAGGCTTCAAGTCCATCAAACATCTCAGTGACCGTGGCTCTGGTGTTCGGCTCGCGATGAGCACCTGTGCGCAAATGTACTAACGCGTTTGGCTCTTCAGGGCCTGCGCTAAAGATGCCTCGCGGCCGGTGATACTTGAAAGAGCGCGCCACCAGTTTCTGATC
>Ga0114956_1004597_pt1 | contig 10460 bp, 11 predicted proteins | sample MaitaG_FD_87304 | JGI IMG/M metagenome (GOLD analysis project Ga0114956, IMG submission 87304) | Marine algal microbial communities from Maine, USA - Maine_Asex2 metaG | ecosystem: Host-associated > Algae > Red algae > Unclassified | place: Maine, USA | collected 2015-01-05 | reverse complement strand
TCGGTGAGACTGTCCGCTCGCTTCGCTCGGAAGCGTTGGCACGCAGCAGTGGCTGCGGGCGGGCAGGAGCCGAAGGCGATATCAGTGAGACTGTTCGCTCGCTTCACTCGGAAGCGTTGGCACGCAGCAGTGGCTGACCGCGGGCAGGAGCCGAAGGCGATATCGGTGAGACTGTTCGCTCGCTTCGCTCGGAAGCGTTGGCACGCAGCAGTGGCTGACCGCGGGCAGGAGCCGAAGGCGATATCAGAGCAGGTCGGCGGCGCGTTGGCCCCAGGCGTCGCTGCCTTTGGCGCCGCCACCATTGCCGGCGGTTGCAATGAACAATCCATCGCCAAGATGCTCGATCATTGGCATGTGGTCGGCGGTGTAGGTGATAAGGCACGGCCGCGTCTGCACGGACAGAAACTCGATCGATGGCCAGAGCTCGCGAAGGACCGGCTCGTAGAGCGGCAGGTACTCGCTGTCGGTCTCGGTGTTGAACCACTTCTGGATCGCCGATAGCTCAGTCATGTGGTGGTCAAGTCGGGTGTTCGCCCCGAGCTTCAGGTAGTACCGCCCGTTCTCGTATTGCACCGGCGGAACAGCGTAGATGCCTTCGATGTCGCCGGGATCGATGAGGTACTTGAGCGTCGGAAAGTTGGCCAGCTCCATTGCCATGGTCTCACTCACTTCGCCGAGCACGATCACTTCGGACTTCAGCGTGATTGCGACCGGCGCCGGGAGCAGATCGTTGAAGTTCGCGAAGCCACCAGCAGCGACCAGCACTCGATCGGCCTTGAGCGCGCGGCCATCGGCCGTCTCGACCTGGAAGACCGAACCGACCCGCTCGACCTTGGTCACGGTGTCGGTGAGTAGCTCGGCGCCGGCTCGTTCGGCGAGCACGTTCTGCGCGGCGATGAGGCGCTTCGGGCGGATGAAACCGGCGGGCGCTGGCTCGAACGCAACGTAGTGGGTGTCGGGAAAAGAGACGCGCGGCCACCGGGTCTGCCACGCCGGGTCGCCTGGTTCAAACGCGAGGTACGACACGTCGGTTTCGTCCATCGTCTGTCGGGGGTCGCCGTTGATGCCATCTCCGCCCGGACGAGAGACGATGAGACAGCCAACGTCATGAAAGAACGGAATTCCGGACGCGGCTTCGATGGCCCGATACGCGCCGATCGCTTGCTCGGTCACCTCAGCCCAAACCGCATTTCGGTCCTGACGCCGGGTTAGCCGAGCCGCGTCGTTGTGGCTTGAGTACGTCGTATGCGACGCGACCCGTCGGTCGACCGATGAGCGAATGTCGGGTCGGGTCGACGGGGCGCCAACCGAGGTGACGTCGTTCCCGCGCTCGGCGAGATGGCGGGTTGCGGCGGCCCCGAACATGCCGTTGCCGACCACCAGCACTCGTCCAACCGATCGCGTCATCGTCAGCGAGCCTACGAGGGTCCGGATGGTCCAGCGCCCAAGGTGCTCGCCATCCGGCGGCCGACTTCTCCAGACCGCTCCGCACCGCCTTCAGGCCAGAGATCGAGACAATCTGGCCGCCTTTGGAACAAATTTTGTTGTCGCTGGTTCTACTGTGGTGATATGCGCACACAGAATGCCTTTCTGACTGAAGAGCGGCTCCGGGCCCCTTCGTCTTCCTCTACTGCAACGCTTGATCGTCCAGGCGCTGCCGGTCAGCTCAGCCCCCAAAGCCCAGAGCGGCCACCGATTGCGACGAGTCCCTTTGGCGGCGATACGGGCGATCGAGCCACGTTTGGCGGTGTTGCATCCGCAACCGGCGTGCTGCTTTCGATGCTTGCAGTCGCAACGTTCGTGGGTTGGAATCTCGTCGAGAGTTCTGGTACCGACATCGTGAAGTTCCCGAGCTGGCTCGGTATGACCTTCCCGATTGCCCTGGTGCTCCTCGGCGTCGCCTACATGAAGCCGAACCTGGCCAAGATCATCGGTCCGATCTACGCGATCGTTCAAGGTGTCGTGGTCGGAGCGATGAGCCACCTGTACGAGGTCCGGTTCGACGGCATCGTGCTGCAGGCGGCGATGCTCACCATCGCGGTCTTCGCCGCCATGTTGTTCCTCTACAGCACCCGCATCATCAAGGTCACCGCAAAGCTCCAGAAGGGCATCATCGCCGCCACGATGGCGATCATGGCGGTCTACATCATCGGCTTCGTCGGCCGACTGGTCAGCTCGAGCTTCGAGATTCCGTACCTGCACGACAGCGGCCCGATCGGCATTGTGATCAGCTTGGTCATCGTCGGCGTCGCCGCCTTCAACTACCTGCTTGACTTCGACTTCATCGAACGCTCCGTCAAGGGCGGCGCACCGAAGAACGCCGAGTGGGTTGCCGCATTCGGGCTACTCGTGACAACCGTGTGGCTGTACATGGAGATGTTGCGACTTCTCTCCAAGCTCCGCGACTAACACCGCAGCGATGCTTCGATCGACGACCCGGCCCCAGCGGCCGGGTCGTTGTCGTTTTTGTCGTCGGCGCGGGTGTGGATGATGCTGCGTGCAATGCTTCCGAGTGGAGCTGGCGGAACTTCGCCGTCGCAGCGGTAGCCGATGCTGCGTGCTAACGCTTCTGAGCGCATCGAGGAACAGGCGAAATCACGCGCCCATGGCGTGGAAGCCGCCGTCGACATGGATCATCGAGCCGGTGGTTGCCGGGAACCAGTCCGAAAGCAATGCAACCGTCGATCGAGCGACCGGCTCGGCGTTGTTGACATCCCACCCGAGCGGCGCCTTCGGGCCCCAAACATCCTCGAACTCCGAGAAGCCGGGGATGCTCTTGGCCGCCATCGTGCGGATTGGGCCGGCGGCGATCAGGTTGACGCGAATTCCGTTCGGTCCAAGCTCGCGCGCGAGGTACCGCGAGGTCGATTCGAGGGCCGCCTTGCATACTCCCATCCAGTCGTAGGCGGGCCACGCAACCGTTGCGTCGAAGTCGAGCCCGACGATCGACCCGCCGTCGGTCATCAGCGGCGCGACGGCATCGGCGACTGTTTTCAGCGAGTACGCCGAGATATGCATCGCCGTAGCGACGTCCTCGAACGGTGCATCCATGAAACCCCCGCCGAGGCACGATTCGGGCGCGAATCCAATCGAGTGCAATGCGCCGTCGACCCGTCCCCACTTCGCCGCGAGTGCATCTCGAACCGCGGTGGCGTGGTCGGTCACGGTGACGTCGAACTCAAGAACGTCGCACTCGTTTGGCAGCTTGCGAGCCGTGCGCTGGGTTAACTTCAGAGCTCGACCCGCGCCGGAGAGGACAATCTCCGCACCCTCTTCCTGCGCCAAACGAGCAACGCCAAAAGCGATTGATGCGTCGGTGAGCACGCCGGTTATCAGTAAACGTTTGCCATCAAGAATTCCCATAGTGCGCGAAACGGTAGCCTTTGCGGCTGTGACGAGCACTGAGCACCCGAACGGACAGGCGTGGCAACCAATCGCAGACCGCGGCGGGCCCATGGGGTTGTACGACACGGCCCGCCGCGAGGTCGTGCCGTTCACGCCCGGTCGCATCGTGTCGATGTACACGTGCGGCATCACGCCGTATGACGCGACGCACCTTGGTCACGCCGCCACCTACCTGACCTACGACGTGGTCCAGCGCCGGCTGCGCGACCTCGGGCACGAAACGCGCTGCGTGCGCAACGTCACCGACGTCGACGACAGCATCCTCGGCAAAGCCCGCGAGATCGGCGTCCACTACCTCGACCTTGCCGCCCGCGAAACCGCCCGCTTCGACGACGATATGGTCGCGCTCGAAATGTTGCCGTCGTACAGCGAACCCCGGGCGACTGGCGCGATCGCGGACATCCGGGGTTTCGTGGGGGAGGCACTCGACAAGGGCCATGCCTACGAAGCCGGCGGCAGCGTGTACTTCGATGTCTCGACCTACGCCGACTTCGGCAAGATCAGCGGCTATTCGACCGACGAGATGTTGCCGCTCGCCGCTGAACATGGTGGCTTTCCCGATGATCCGAACAAGCGCAATCCGCTCGACTTCGTGCTGTGGCAGCAATCGACACCCGATGAGCCGTCATGGGACTCGAAGTGGGGTCCGGGCCGTCCGGGTTGGCACATCGAATGCTCGGCGTTGGCGTTGCGAGAACTTGGCACAACGATCGACCTGCACGGCGGCGGCTCCGACCTGATCTTTCCGCATCACGAATGTGAAGCCGCGCAGTCGCAGGCGGTCACCGGCCAGCCGTTCGTGCGTCACTGGATGCATCAGGCCATGGTTCGAATGGACGGCGAGAAGATGTCGAAGTCGCTCGGCAACCTCGTGTTTGTCAGCGAGCTGCGCAAAGAGTTCGACACCCGCGCAATCCGGCTCGGGGTTATCGCTCACCACTACCGCGACGCGTGGGAGTGGCACGACGAGATCATGCCAACCGCGGCCGCCCGCCTCGAACGATGGATCGCCGCAGGTGAAGGCGAAGCAGGGTTGGCGGAAACACGCGCCGCACTCGACAACGATCTCGACACACCCGGTGCACTCGCCGCAATCGATGGAGCAGTCGAGGCGGGTGTCGGCGGCGTCAGCGCTGCGGCCGCTCTCGTCGGCGTCCGGTTGTAACCTCGAAGAGGACCGCGCCAGCGAGGTTTGGTCGGCGGGCAGACACCGCCGCCGGTCTCTGACACACTGGTGACCATGGGGGAGACGCAGACCGGATGGTTGCACGACGCAGCAAAGGCTGTTGTCGCGCCAGCGTTTGGTCGGCTCTGGCCAACGAAGGTCTCGGGCGTCGAACACATCCCTTCGACGGGACCCGCGATCCTGGCGCCGAATCACACCTCCGTGCTCGATTCGTTCATCTTGCCGGCGGTGCTCGAACGCCAGATCATGTTCGTCGGCAAAGCCGAGTACCTCGACGACTGGAAGACCCGGTACCTGTTTCCGGCACTCGGGATGATCCCGATCGACCGCAGCGGTGGTTCGGCGGCCCAGGCGGCGCTCGATGCGGCCGCGGGCGTCCTCCGTGGTGGCGGACTCTTCGGCATCTATCCGGAGGGCACCCGGTCTCGCACCGGGGTGCTTTACAAGGGCCGCACGGGTGCGGCTCGCTTGTCGGTCGAGACCGGCGCCCCGATCGTGCCGGTCGGCATTACGGGCACGCGCGAGATTCAGCCGCCGGACGCCCGCATGCCGTCATGCTTCAAACCGGCGACGGTGTCATTTGGCGCACCGATATCTGCTGACGCGTACGCCGAACGAGGCGACCACCGAATGATGCTTCGCGAGATGACCGACGATCTCATGTTTTCGATCCAGCAGATGTCGGGCCAACGGTACGAACATCGTTACGCGCCATCGGCGGCCGAACTGGCTTCGGCGGCAAGCGGTGACGTTGTCGACACGGCCCCAGTCGCCCCGCCCGTTTCGTCGCAGGACGTCTTGCGAAGTCGGGTCGATGTCGAACTCGTGCTTCCCGGGGTTGCAGCCGGTTAGACACGCCGGGATAGAGGCACTTGTTTAGAGGCGAGGCCTAGGCGTAGTGCAGGGGCAGCGCGGTCGTGTGTTTCATGCGTTCCATCACGAACGTTGATCGCACGTCGTACAGATCGACCTCTTCGATGAGGCGCTTGTAGAAGGCGTCGTAGGCGGCAATGTCGGGCACGACGACCTTGAGCATGTAGTCGACTTCGCCGCTCGTGCGGTAGGCCTCGACAACCTCGGGAAAGCTGTCGATGCCGAGGCGGAACTGGTCGAGCCAGGTGCTGCTGTGGTCGTTGGTTCGGACCTGCACAATCGCCGTCACGCCGAGGTTGACGGATTCGGGATCGACGAGCACGACTCGATGGGCGATGACACCGCGTTCTTCGAGGTTCCGGATTCGCCGCCAGCACGGTGTTGAACTCAGCCCGACCTGCTCGCCAACCTCGCGGAGGCTCAACGACGCGTCGGTTTGCAGGATGCGGAGTATTTCCTGATCAAGTGGGTCCACAATAGGAAAGTATTCCACGATGTGAACCATTAGAGGCAGAAAATTCGCACAAGTCGCGATTTTGGTCGAATCTGCGACCAAGACATTGCGCACGAAGTTCCGTACCGTTAAGGCATGAAGAAGTTGACTGCGATGTTCACCGAGCACCCCGCCTCAGTGGATGAGACCTACACCGAGCATTTCCGCACCGCCATGTACTTTTCGGGCCAGATGGCCAAGGCGAGTATGGCCTGTGCGCTCCACGCGCTTGTACCGTCGTTGTGTTGTACGACCGGCAGCGATGCCATCAAGCAGTTGCATGGTGAGGTAACGAATCGCGGGCCGGAGACGATACCCGTCGATGGCGTCGTTGCCGCGGGTGCAGCGGGCGCGTAATACATCGCTGTCGGACCCGGTGCCACCGCTACCCTCGGGGCGTGTCTGACATAACGATTGCTCTTCCGGACGGCTCGACGCGCAGTCTCGCCGAAGGTTCGAATGCCGGCGACCTAGCCGCCGATATCGGCCCGGGTTTGGCGAAGGCCGCACTGATCGCCGAGGTCGATGGCGTTCAGCAGGACCTCAACGTGCCGCTGACGAATGGCGCGACCGTGGCGCTGGTCACCGAGTCGACGCCGGCAGGTCTTGAAACGCTTCGGCACTCGACCTCTCACGTCTTGGCCCAGGCGGTCCTCGAACTCTGGCCCGACGCCACGTTTGCGATTGGCCCCGCCATCGAGAACGGCTTCTACTACGACTTCGATCTTGGCGACGGGCGTACCTTCGCCGAAGACGACCTTGAGCGCATCGAGGCCAAGATGCGCGAGATCATCGCGGCCGACCAGCCGTTCGTGCGCAGCGAAGTTAGCGCGGCCGAAGGTCTCGAGCTCTTCAAGGACCACGCCTACAAGAGCGAGATCATTCGCGGTGTCACCGGCGGCGATGCCGAACTCGCAACCGAAGCTGCCGGTGGAGACACGGTCAGCTTCTATCGCAACAGCGACACGTTCGTTGATCTGTGCCTCGGCCCGCACGTGCCGTCGACGGGCCGGCTCGGTCACTTCAAGCTCATGACCGTTGCCGGAGCGTATTGGCGAGGTGACGAGAAGAAGCCGATGCTGCAGCGCATTTACGGCACGGCCTGGTCGTCGAAGAAAGAACTGAAACAGCACCTGCATCGGCTCGAAGAGGCCGCCAAACGCGACCATCGAAAGCTCGCACGAGAGCTCGACCTCGTGTCGTGGCCCGAGGAGCTCGGCCCGGGCCTCGCCGTGTGGCATCCCAAGGGCGCCACCGTGCGTCGCGTTATGGAGGACTACAGCCGCGATCGCCACGAGACCGGCGGCTACGAGTTCGCGTACTCGCCCCACATCGCGAAGTCGGTCCTGTGGGAGACCAGCGGTCACCTCGACTTCTACGCCGATGGCATGTATCCACCGATGGAACTCGACGGCGCCACGTACTACCCGAAGCCGATGAACTGCCCGTTCCACGTGATGATCTACAAGAGCGGCCAGCGCAGTTACCGCGAGCTGCCGCTTCGTATCTTCGAGCTCGGCACCGTGTACCGCTACGAGCTCAGTGGTGCGATCCATGGCTTGCTTCGCAGCCGAGGTTTCACGCAGGACGACAGCCACATCTTCACGACGCGCGAGGACATGCAGTCCGAGTTGGCGTCGTTGCTCGAGTTCGTTTTGTCGGTGCTGCGGGCGTTCGGCTTCGACGACTTCCAAGCCAAGCTGTCGACCAAGCCGCCCGAGAAGTCCGTCGGCGACGACGAGATCTGGGACATGGCCACCGACGGACTCCGACAGGCGCTTGAAGCGGCCGGGCTCGACTACATCGTCGACGAAGGCGGCGGCGCGTTCTACGGACCGAAGATTGACGTCGATGTGCGCGACGCGATCGGTCGGGCCTGGCAGCTGTCGACCATTCAGGCCGACTTCAACCTGCCGGAACGCTTCGACCTCGAATACATCGGTAGCGATGGCGAACGCCATCGGCCGGTCATGATTCACCGCGCGCTGTTCGGGTCGGTCGAACGGTTCTTTGGTGTGCTGCTGGAACACTTTGCCGGGGCGTTCCCGGTCTGGCTCGCTCCGGTGCAGGTGCAAGTACTTCCTGTTGCCGCCGGCCACGGCGACTACGCCACCTCGGTATGCGAGCGCCTTCGGACCGAGGGCTTCCGCGTCGAGATGATTGAGGCTGACGAACCGCTTGGTCGCCGCATCCGTCAGGCCAAGGTCGAGAAGCTGCCGTATGTGCTCGTCGTTGGTGACGACGATGTCGCGGCTGGCACGCTCGGTGTGAATGCGCGCGGCAACGAGGTCGAACGCGATGTCGCGATCGACACGTTTGTTGCTCGGCTCCACGCCGACGTTGCCGATCACGCCTAGCGGCGTCGCCTCATGCTCGATCGACTGTGGGCCGGCTGGCGGAGCGACTACGTGTCAGCGCACGCCGAAACCGGCAGCGCTCCTTTGCCCGATGGCGAGGGGTCGCTATTCGAACGAATCCTGAACGCTGGCTACAGCGACCGCGAGACGTACATCGTGCATCGAGGTTCCGACTGTTTCGTGATCCTCAACCGTTTCCCATACGGCACCGGCCACATGCTCGTTCTGCCGAACCGAGCCGTCGGCGAACTCGGCTCGCTGAAGCCCGACGAATCAGCCGAACTGTGGCAGCTCACACAACAGGCTGTGGCGGCGATCGAGGCCGTGTACCGGCCCGATGGCGTGAATGTCGGCATGAACTTGGGACGGGCCGCGGGCGCCGGCGTGCCCGACCACCTGCACATGCACTGCATGCCGCGGTGGGCCGGCGACACGAACTTCACCACGACCATCGCCGAGATTCGGGTGTTGCCCGAACCACTTGATGTCACCTGGACCAAGCTCACCGACGCTTGGCCCGGTTAGGTTCAGAGCATGAGTTCTGATGCTGCGGACGCGGCAACACCAATTGACGGCGGCGACGGCGATATCCGGGATGAGCTACCCGACGATCTCGACCTGCAACAAGCCCTGGGCGGCGACTACGTTTTCCCGAACAACAATCGGCGCCGGGTACCCGGCGTGCTCTACATTCTCATCGGCCTCGGGGTCGCAGCGGTGTGGTTTCTCGTGCGGTCCGACGCGCCGACGCTGTTCAACCGGGCCATCTTCTTCGGCGGGCTTGGACTGCTCGCCGTCGGCGCGTTCCACGTTCTCACCGGCTGGAATCTGAACGTCGACGAACGTGATGCGTTGGTCGCTGCGACGAAATCTGCTGGCTTTCCCGTTGGCCACGCATCGGCCCAGATGGGCTGGCGAGGATGGCTGAGTCGACCGACGTGGCGCATCTTGTTGTACTCGAACGAAGCCCAGCCCGAAAAGCGCGGGTTGGTGCTCGTCGACGGCGTCGACGGCGATGTGCTCGACACGATTGTCGAAGACAACCCCGAGGACTGGTCTGAGCTGCCTAACTAGCCGGCGCCGATCGAGGTTGTTGGCAATCAGCTCTCGGCTCGGGCTTCGCACGCGTCGTCGATGCCGTCGCCGTTGAGATCGATCGGCACGGTGCCGACGCCGCAGGTGACCGACGGCGCAACTGTTGCAGCAACGGTCGGTGGGAGTGTCGGAATCGCCGTCGGTGGCGGCTCTGTCGGGACCGTTGTTGGAGCTACCGTCGGCAGTGGGGTGGCGATGGGTATCGCAGTCGGCTGAGCGGTCGGAATCGGTGTTGCGGGCTGCGAGGTCGGCACGACGGCCAACGCCGGTGCTGGAGCCGGGGCCGGAGCGGGCGCAACCCCACCGTTGGGCGGATCGATCCGGCATCGATCGATGACGCCGTCGTTGCCGTCATCGATCGGCGTCGTGCCCGCCCGGCACTCGTTGTTTACCGGGTCCTCGAACGAATAGGTCGGCGCTGCGACCGCCGCCGCGATGGCGGTCGGCTCGGGCGTGGGGACGACGACCGAGAGGGCCGAATCCGGCGTTACCTCCGTCGGCCGGCCATCCTCGTCGCTACCCGCATCGCCCGCATTCGACGTTGCGGTTGGAGCCACGCGGGTTGGCGTTGCCGCGACGGCGGTGGTTGCGGGTGGTGTCGTTGGCGCTGTTGTTGGGCGAGCTGTCGGTCGTGTCGTTGGAACAACCGTCGGGGCCGGGGCTGCAGGCGAGACTCGAGCAGCAGGCGGCGCTGGCACCGGGGCTGGGGCCGGGGACACCGGCGCTCGGGTCGGGGCGGTCGTCGGCACGCTGGTTGGCGCCGTGGTCGGCACCCGGGTCGCCGCCGCAGCCGGTGCCGTTGTCGGTGCGGCAGCCGGTGGGGGAGGGGGCGACGCTGGCGTTGGTCGTGTCGGTCGAGGCGTGGGTTCGGTGGTCGCCCCGTTGGCTGCGGAGGGGGTCGGAATGCCGTCGATGGTGCCTTCGTCATCGTCATCGTCATCATCGGCACCCGCAGCGGCATCGTTAGCCGTCGTCGCGTCGTCGGTGGTGGCATCGTCGGTGGTGGCGTCGTCGGTGGTGGCGTCGTCGGTGGTGGCGTCGTCGGTGGTGG
>Ga0114956_1004595_pt1 | contig 10461 bp, 8 predicted proteins | sample MaitaG_FD_87304 | JGI IMG/M metagenome (GOLD analysis project Ga0114956, IMG submission 87304) | Marine algal microbial communities from Maine, USA - Maine_Asex2 metaG | ecosystem: Host-associated > Algae > Red algae > Unclassified | place: Maine, USA | collected 2015-01-05 | reverse complement strand
GATTATGATATAACCAATTACTTTACAAGAATTAATGTATCACACGACAGCAAACTAATTGGTCAGCCCATAAAGGATTTAACATTTTTATCTGAGCTAAACATTGTTGTTATAGAAATTATTAGAACTGATGGTAAAATTTGGCTACCTAAGCCCGGACTACATATTGAAGGTGGTGATGAATTGTTGGTTAGAAGTAACACCGAAAATCTAATTTATCTTGAAAATATTTCGGGCATAAAAGTTTTTTCAAAAAGCAATATTACTGATGTTGACCTAAACAAGGATGATGCTAGTTTAATTGAAGTAATTATACCTAAAAACTCATTTCTTATTGGAAAAATGGTAAAGGAAATTCCATTTTTAGAGAAGTATGGTGCCATCCCGCTAGCGCTAAGAGGAAGTAAGCATCTTAGAAAACTAAGGTTAAGAGACCATCAAGTAAATTTTGGTGACTCGTTACTTTTAGAAATCAAAAGTGAAAACAAATACAATTTTCAAAATAACTATAAGAACGACTTTATAATAACAGAATCACATAATAAAACTACCTATAAAAAAGACAAACAATGGATTGCCTATACCGTTATTGTTTCCATTATTTTATTGTCAGTTTTTAAGGTTTTTCCAATATTAATCAATGCATTGGCCGGTTTATTTATTTTAGTAATAACCAAATGTATCTCCATAGAAAACGCTTATAAAAGTATTGAATGGCGAATCATTTTCTTGCTTGCAGGACTAATCCCTTTAGGTATTGCGCTTGAAAATACAGGAGCTAGCCAACTGATTGGAGATGGTTTATATAGCCTGCTTAATGGCTCACCAACATTTGTAATAATTGGAGCATTCTTTTTAATTACTACCCTTTTGAGTAGCATAGTTTCTAATAACGCAACTGCCATTTTAATAGCTCCAATTGCAATTTCATTAGCTGCGGCAATGAGTATTAATCCTTTACCATTGTTAGCTGCTGTTATGTTTGGCGCTAACTCAAGCTTTGCTACACCAATTGGCTACCAAACCAATGTTTTAATTTATGGCCCAGGCCAATACCGCTTTGCCGACTTTGTGCGCGTAGGATTGCCGCTTACAATAATGGTGGGAGTCGCAGTAACATTTGTATTAACTAAATTGTACACTATTTAACATGAGTATTAAATCATCCATACAAAATATTTATCGCGCGCCAAGTTTTGGTGGCATATTGCTGTTTATTAGTGCCATTGTAGCATTGATAATTGCAAATAGTCCTCTACAAAGCCTTTTTAACTCCATTTGGGAAACACCTTTTGGATTTACTTTCGGGAGTTTTCAGCTTGAAAAAAGCCTATTGCTTTGGATAAATGATGGCTTAATGGCCGTTTTCTTTTTTCTTATTGGGTTAGAGATTAAGCGCGAAATTATGCTTGGTGAACTCTCAACTTTAAGAAAGGCAGCTTTCCCAATTGCAGGTGCAATTGGTGGCATGGTAGTGCCAGCATTGTTGTTCTTTTTTATCATGCAAGGCAAACCTGGTGCAGGTGGCTGGGGTATTCCAATGGCTACTGATATTGCATTTTCATTAGGCATACTTAGTCTTTTAGGTAAACGCGTTCCTTTAGCTCTTAAGGTTTTTTTAACCGCTTTTGCAATTGTTGATGATATTGGCGCAGTGCTGGTAATAGCCTTGTTTTATACCGGAGGGATTGAATTTAGTTATTTAATTTGGGGGATACCTGTAGTTATTGGCATGTTCATAATTAACAAAGCAGGCATTAAAAACTTTGCTCCTTACTTTATACTAACTGCCATACTGTGGTACTTATTTTTAAAAGCAGGCATACACCCAACCATTGCTGGTATTTTGGGTGCATTCTCAATTCCTATTAGTTCGCAAATTGGCATAAAACAGTTTTTTCAAAAAATGCCCGAGTTGGTAAAGTCTAACTTAGAAACACTAACAGTAATTGATCAAACAAAGCAACTTAAAGCTATATCTGCCAATGTAAGCAGGGCTACTTCACCAGCCATTAAAATGGAAAAAACATTGCACAGTTTTTCCGCATTTTTTATTATGCCAATTTTTGCACTGGCCAATGCAGGTGTTGTATTTGGGGGTAATGAGAAATTATTTGGTAATTTAACTTTTGCCATTATAATTGGTTTAGTTATAGGTAAGCTAGGTGGTGTGCTTCTTTTTACATGGATTGCCAATAAGTTAAAATTGGTGGATATACCCAAATCCCTTAATTGGTACATGGTTGCTGGAGCTGGTTTGTTAGGTGGCGTTGGTTTTACCATGGCACTATTTATTTCTAACCTAGCTTTTGCCAACGAAATGGCATTGGCCAATCAATCTAAAATCGGCATACTGTTGGGCTCGTTAATAGCTGGTTTGGCAGGATACTTTTTAATAAAACTTAATACAAATAAAACATGAAAAACTTAATAGAAAACTTGATGACTGATTCTGTGATAGTTGCAAAGCCAGAGAATAACCTAAATCAATTACTCCAATTTTTTAAGCAGTTTAGGGTAAATCATATTCCTGTTACCAACGAAAACGATAAGGTTTTAGGGATCGTAAGTACTAAGGATGTGCTCAAACAATTTGAGCAATTATCAAGTAACAATTTAGATGGAAACCTTAGTGAAGCATTACAAAAAATAACTGTTGATGCCATTATGATTAAAGACGTGATTAAAGTATCTAAAAATGACACCATAGATTTAACTGCCAAGTTAATGGCACAAAACTCATTGGGTTCAATTTTAGTGACAGATGAAAATGACATTTTACAAGGAATTGTTACCAATAGCGATATGGTTATTTATTTAGCTAATAAGTAAATAAACATTACCAACGGTGTTGTTGTTAATTTAATATGACAAAAAACTTATTAATTGTTGGTGCTAGCGGTGGTATTGGTGCGCAATTGCATAACCAACTAAAAGAAACTTATCACATTATTACGGCTGGCAGAACACCCTTGCAAGGCAACCACATTGCATTTGATGCTTTAGATAGCTCATTAAAAACTGAACTGTTGCCAGAAGTTTTACATGGCATAGTATATTGCCCTGGCACAATTAACTTAAAGCCATTTCACCGCATTAAAACAGAAGACTTTGAGCATGATTTTAAGGTAAACGTTTTAGGAGCAATAAAAGTGGTGCAGGCTTGCCTGCCAAATTTAAAAAAAGCTGAACAAGCTAGTATTGTTATGTTTAGCACGGTTGCTGTTAAACTAGGCATGGGTTTTCATAGCTCCATTGCCGCTAGTAAAGGAGCGGTTGAAGGTTTGGCAAAATCATTGGCTGCTGAGTTGGCTCCCAAAATTAGATGCAATGTTATTGCCCCAAGTTTAACCAATACTCCTTTAGCTGAAAAACTATTGAACAGCCCCGAAAAAGAACTAGCAGGTGCCAATAGACACCCTTTAAAAAGAGTAGGCACAGTTAATGATATGGCCAACGCATGCAGCTACTTACTAAGTGATAATAGCAGTTGGGTTACAGGCCAAGTTTTAGCAGTTGATGGTGGCATGAGCGCAGTTAAAATGATTTAAAACTTCCTACTCAACTGTATTCTCTTACGCTCTAAATCAATTGACAATATTTTAACCTGTACTTCTTCATCTAAGCTTAAAACTTCACTTGGGTCTTTTATAAATCGATCGGTAATTTGAGAAATATGTAGCAATCCATTTTCTTTAATGCCAATGTCTACAAATGCCCCAAACTTGGTAAGGTTGGTTACCTTACCTGTTAAGGTCATATTTACTTTAAGGTCGGTAATTTCTCTAATTGCATCATTAAACTTTACAGCTTTTGCCTCACCTCTAGGATCTAAACCTGGTTTGTTTAACTCAGCAACAATATCATTTAAAGTTGGCAAACCAATGGTTGGTGTAACAAAATTTTTTAAATCTAGTTGCTTTAACAAATTGCCATCATTTAACAAATCTTCTACTTTACAGTTTAAGCGTTTGGCCATAGATGTAACAACACCATAACTTTCAGGATGTACAGCACTTTTATCTAAAGGATTTTTGCCGTTTTTAATTCTTAAAAAACCTGCAGATTGCTCAAATGCTTTGGCACCTAAACCTTTCACCTTCTTCAATTCGCTGCGGCTTTTAAAGGCTCCATTTTGCTTGCGATAGTCAACAATATTTTGGGCCAACTTAGGACCAACGCCCGCGACAAATTGCATTAAATGCATGCTTGCCGTATTTAGGTTTACGCCCACTTTGTTTACTGAAAAACTAACCGTATTATCTAAACTACTTTTCAACTTTCCTTGGTCAACATCATGTTGGTACTGCCCTACCCCAATATTTTTAGGCTCTATTTTTACCAATTCAGCTAAAGGGTCAACCAATCTTCTTCCAATGGAAATAGCTCCTCTAACAGTTAAATCTAAATCGGGAAACTCCTCACGTCCAACAGCAGATGCTGAATAAATGGAAGCACCAGATTCACTTATTAAGTAAATTTCAATGCCCATTTCGGCAGGCACAATTTTCTTTACAAATTGTTGTGTTTCTCTGCCTGCAGTGCCATTGCCAATTGCTATGGCATTTATTTTGTGTTTGTCTGCTAGCTTTAAAATAGTTTGCTCAGCAATTACCGTTTTGTTTTGGGGCGCATGTGGGAAAATGGTGGTGTGCTCAACCAAATTGGTTTGTTTATTTAAACAAGCAACTTTGCAACCTGTTCTAAAACCAGGATCAATAGCCAATACTGCCTTACCTCCCAATGGAGGAGCTAGTAATAACTGACTTAAATTTTTCGCGAAAATCTCAATGGCCTCATCATCAGCTTTTTCTTTAACCTTAGCTCTTAGCTCACCTTCTAAACTTGGTGCAAGTAATCGTTTTAAAGAATCTGCAATTGCTAGTTTAATTTGCTCAGCGGCATTTCCCCAAGATTTTAGGAAAATATTGTTGAGTATTTTAAGGGCATCATCATTGTCAATTTCAACTTTAACGCGCAATAACCCTTCACGCTCTGCTCTGCTAATGGCTAAATAGCGGTGACTTGGTATTCGTTTTATCTGTTCAGCAAAATTGAAATAGTCTTTATACTTGGTTGCTTCTCCTTCCTTTTTCTTTACCACTTTTGCAGTAAGCAATGCGGTTTGTTTATACACTTTTCGCAATTGATTTCTTGCAATTGAACTTTCGCTGATCCACTCAGCTATAATATCTCTACCTCCTTGCAGGGCATCAGCCTTACTTAAATTGTTAGTTGCATAACGTTGAGCTTCACCATCAATATTATTGTTCTTTTGAGCCATAATAACTTTAGCCAAAGGCTCTAAGCCCAATGCTTTTGCTTTACTTGCCTTGGTAGTTCTTTTGGGCTTGTATGGCAAATACAAGTCTTCTAGCTCTGTGGTATTGTAGCAAAATTTAATTTTGTTTATTAAATCTCTATCATCAATATTTAACTCCTTAAGTCGTTCGAAAATCGTTTGTTTGCGCTTTTCAATATCATTTAATTTTTGTTGTTCATTGGCAATTTTTTCAATGGCCACTTCATCTAAACTGCCTGTTGCTTCTTTTCTGTAACGAGCTATAAAAGGTATGGTTGCTCCCTCATTTAGTAAACGCACAACAGCACTTACATTTTTTAAATCGAGTTTTAAGTTATCGGAAATTAGTTGTTGCAAAGGGTGATTTTTTCTAATAGTGAAAGTAGTAAATACCCAAGAGAACAAGCCCTCATAACTTATCAAAAGCAACAATATTTAGGAAAAACAAAGCCATTTTACACAGTTACTCACTCAAACAACATAGTTACTAAACGCTTGTTAGCAATTGCATTTTCATGACAATTGAGATTAAATGAGACATTATATTTGGGGAAACCCTAAATATGAAAAGAGTAATAATCCTAACCTTAGCTGCCTTAATATGTGTTATGGGATTTGCCCAAAATGGCGATTATTTAGACGTAAATAATGTAAGAGCGTTCATTAACCCAAATGGTATTTTATTTCAAGACAGTTCGGGGAATGCTGGCTTTCAAGTACCCAAAACAACACCGTATGATTCCACCACGGCAACCCATACCATTTTTTCTCAAGCGACTTGGCTAACCGCAACGGATTCTGCAACAAACTCCTTGTTTACTTCCGGATCTGATCCATACAACTATTTGGTTGATTCTCTTAACTCTAAAGATTTTAGCTTTGGACCGATAGCAAGTGATTATACTACAACCACATATCAAAATAGATACAATAGGGTTTGGAAAGTAAGCCAAAAAATGATTGCCAACCATATTGTCAATGTTGGAAGCTGGGGCTACATTATTCCTGACGCTATTTTAAGTTGGCCAGCCCATGGCACCATAACCAATGGAGAATGCAGAAACTTAGCAAACTATGTTGATGTAGATTTTGACAATATATATAATCCATTTGCTGGAGATTACCCTAGCATTAGAGGAGATGAAAGCATATTGCTAATTTTTAATGATGAAGCAACTAATCAACAGCAAACCGGAGGAAATGCGTTGAAATTGGAAATCTACGCTTTGGTTTACGGATATGATACTGGAAGCGACCCAATTGACAATACTGTTTTTGTAAATTATAGAGTGATTAACAGAAGCTGGAACACATATAAAGATGTGTACTTTGGCTCACATACTGACTTTGATATAGGCTGTTTTGATAATGATTTTGTCGGCTGCGACTCGACCAATAATTTTTATTATGGTTACAATGGAACCGCAAGTGATGGCCCTGCTTGCCGACCACGTGGATTTGGCAATTCGTCCAATCTACCAATACAAAGTTGCATTTTCTTAAATCAGAAAATGGAGCATTTTGTTTATTATCACAATGACTGGTCTCTTACTGGAAATCCTGAAACCAACAGTGATTATGATAATTATTTAAAAGGCATTTGGAAAGATGGAGTTCCGATTACTTATGGTGGCAATGGAAGAGGTGGTTTAACGCCAACAAATTACATGTATTCAGGTGACCCTGGCAACTTTAGTGCTAGTTCATGGAGCGAATGCAATTCAAACGGTGGTTCTCCAAACACCGCTGCCGATAGAAGAGGTTTGGGTTCAACTAAAATTAATCGGTTAGCACCGCAAGAATCATTTTGTGTAGACTTAGCTTTTATGTTTGATAGTGCATATGCACTTTGCAGCAGCATATCGGGCTATGTAGGAATGGTTAATCAAGTACAAAGCTTTTATGCTAGCCAAAGCAATACTTGCTTAACTGAAGGTTGTGGTAATTTGCTTTCCACAAGTAACATCAACTCAACTTCTTTACATTTTCAATGTTTCCCAAATCCTGCGAGTGATGTTGTTTACATTAACTCATCACAGAAAATGGAAAGTGGCGAATTGAAAATATTTGATATCTCTGGAAAAATGGTTTTGCAAAAAGAAGTCTCAAAACTTGATGGAGAAAACATTGAAATTGACATTAGCAACTTGGGAGCTGGAACCTACTTAATACAAGTAAGTAATGACGGCCGTTTAGGTTCGCAAAAATTAATTGTTCATTAATAACCCTTAGGATGTTTAGTTTGGAAAAGCCATGCTTGAATAAAATTTCAAGCAGGGTTTTTATTTTGTTTCGTCAACATCTTCATCTAACCGATCTACCAATCGCAAAACCCACATCAACATTTTAGGACTTTGATACTTGCCCATACCCGCCTTTTTCAATGAGCTTTTGAGAATATTTATGTTTTTATATCCAATCTCTCTTTCTTCAGCCAACTCAATGTATTCATCAAATTCATTGGCAGATATCGCATTGAATTTTCCTTTCATAATATCCAAATCTGTTGGATCATTTATGTCGTATTCCATATTATTAATGTGTTTGGGTAAAGGTGGTAATTTAAATACTCAATTGCCATTATAATATTTAATATTTGTCCAATAGAATAGAAACATTATATATTACAATTCGTACAATTTGGTAATAACTTATAACGATATAATTTTTTGAATAATTCTACAGTAATAAACGATCAATTTTTGCTTAACAGCAGCGCTGAAGATATCTATAATGAGGTAAAGAATACATCTCACATAGATTATAAAGATTCTAAAAAAATATTGATTGACTTTGCCAGTAAGGGTAACTACTCCAAAGCTGAAGAAATTGCCGACTACTTTTTAACCGAACCCAACATTTTTAAAATAACAGAAGGTCATTTTAAATTAGGGTTTTCTTTAATTACCGCATTTTGTGCTTTGCATAAAGCTGAATATGAAAGAGCCGTTTCAATTTGCAAACCGTATTTAAATGTTGAAAATTACTATGAAGATTTGCTAGGCATTTATTTAGTTACTGCCAGTGCATATCGGCATTTAAATCAATTGGTGATCTCATTCGAATATTATCACAAAATATTGAATATCTTAAAAAATGAGTTACCCTCAGCTGAATATGAAAAATACCATCTAGGCACATTGGTTAACATTGGCAATTTATTCTCACATACAGGAGATTATTTAAAAGCCATACAATATCATGATGAGGCATATGCGCTAATATCAAACAAAAGCATGGGCATCACAAAAAGTGTTTTCCTAACTAACTATGCCATTTTAAAATTGGATGCAAAGAAAATAGGAGGAAAGGAAGCTATTGAAATGCTTATAGAGTCAGAACAAATTGCGCGCGAATCTGGAAATATATTTTTGATTAACAAAGCCAAAGTATCAAGGTTAGAATTTTATGTTAGAATTGAAGATTTAATTAATGCAAAAAAATTATTGACTGAAATTAACCGCGAAAAAGAAAGTTTAAACGCTAGCATACAAGATCAAGTAAAAATTTGCGAATTAGATATTCTCAATAAAACTGGACAAACTGAATCATTTTTAGCTCTATTGGAAGAGAACATTAAAATGATTCACTCTTTAGAACTACCTAAAGAAGGTATTCGAATATTACAAATCGCCATAAAAAAAACCAACCCTATAAATACAACAAGAGTTAATCTGTTTAATAGAACCTTAATTAGCGTGCTTGAAAAAGAATATGAAAGCAGACATGATAGTAACTTAAATGTTTTGGAAAGCCAAGTTGAACTAAGGCTAAAGGAAAAAGAATTGGATTGGTTTAAACAAATTACTGAAGCCAAAGAACAGCTCAACGAAATGTTGCGAAATAAAAATGAAGAGCTACTATCTTTTGCATCAATAACCGCTCATGATATTAAAGCACCCGTTAGAACAATCAATAGCTTCATTAAAATTTTAGCTAAAAAACTTGACCTAAATGAAGATGACCAAGAACTATTTAACTTAATTGAAAAGGCGGGTTTTGATGTAAACAGATTAATAGATGATATGTTGACCTATGCTAAATCTGGCACTTATAAGTCGGACGCAGAAATTATAAGCATGGCCAAGATTATAAAGTCAGTCGAAAACAAATTGCACCAACGTATAAACAACCACAATGCCATTATTGAAATAGAAAATGAACTACCAACTTTAAAGGTTCACAATACAGCAATGATCCAATTGTTTCAAAACATTATAGATAACTCTATAAAATTTACTGCTGAAAATGAAATACCAACCATAAAGATTAGCAGCACCAAAACCGCTGAACACATAAGTTTATACATTAAAGACAATGGCTTAGGCATTCCACAAGAAAAGGTAAAAAACATTTTTAAACCTTTATATCGCATACACAATACTTCACAGATTGAAGGGCATGGATTGGGATTAGCTACTTGTGCCAAGATTGCCGAATTTTATAATGGCGAAATTGAAGTGAAAAGCGAACTAGGCAAGGGCACTTGCTTTGAAATAAGATTTCCTATTGCAATGGCTTGTTGATATTGCTTGGTCAGATTTGATTTATGAGCAGTTTCAGGTGTTCTAACCTGAAAGCCACATTTTACAGCTCACCGATATGACTTAGAAAATTCCATTCAGTTTCTTCATTGATATAAAATGATGCACTTGAATATTTATAATTCTCTGGCAAATCAGTTAGCTCTTCTTTTTCTTGACATGGATTATTATGAATGTAATCCATCTTTTGATCAATTACTTTATCACTCCACAATTCAACTGATAATGGTCGACTTTGCCAAAATAAATATTGTCTATCACTTTTATCTACATTAAACTTTTCGAGATATTCGGTTTTACCAGAATCGATCAATCTAAATCTAAATTGTTGCGCTGTAAATTTTAAGAAATCTCTTTGCACATCACTCAAATTATGGTTTTCATTAATTAGCCAAATCAAGTGAATGTGATTAGTCATAATTACGAATGCGTAAACTTTTACTCTGCCATTTTTTACTAAAAATGATAAGCTGTCGGTTATTATGGTTTTAAAGCTATCGTCTTTTAGCAATGGGATCCATTGGTTTATGGTTGCCGTGAAGAAGTATAGATTGGTGTCCATAGAATGAAGTTAGAAATAATATGCGCCATTTGTTTGGTGACAACACCAAACAG
>Ga0114956_1004592_pt1 | contig 10468 bp, 11 predicted proteins | sample MaitaG_FD_87304 | JGI IMG/M metagenome (GOLD analysis project Ga0114956, IMG submission 87304) | Marine algal microbial communities from Maine, USA - Maine_Asex2 metaG | ecosystem: Host-associated > Algae > Red algae > Unclassified | place: Maine, USA | collected 2015-01-05 | reverse complement strand
CATACATTGTGATTATCACATTCCTTATGTATTCCTCACCTCCTTTGACGATGAAGCCACACTTAATCAAGCACAGGAATTCTCGCCTTATGGATACTTGGTCAAGCCCTTTCAAGAACGAAGCCTGATAACCACCATTAAGTTGGCTATGTTCCAGCATGAGAAAGCAAAGAAATCTGTCCAAATAGACTTGCAGATCATTCAACAAAAAGCAATCGAACCACTTTCCGAACAAGAAGTCAGCATCATCGATCTGTTACTCAAGGGCAAATCATACAAGCAAATTACGGACGAAAAATTCATCAGTATAAATACCGTGAAATTTCACGCCAAGAACATTTACCGAAAATTAGCGATTTCGAGTCGCTCGGAACTGAGTTCAATGCTTCTCCAGTGAACTGAAATCTTCAATCAGTAATCGGCAATCTTCTGACGAATTCTTTGCTGAGATATTTTTGCGATTACCGATTGTTTCTAATATTTAAAAAGTATTCGTTGCTTCCCACGGTTCTACAATGCCTTGTATTACAGGGGCTCGTATTCGAAAGTTACAACGTTGCGGTAGTTCAATAGCTCGCAGTAGTAGCGCATCTTTTGGCCGAGATAGAAGTAGTCTCAAAAACGGTACTGACCGCAGCGCGGTCACTGTAGGTTAGCCCTTTAATTGGTGGGCGAGTTCGACCTCAGAGAGGTCGCTCTTTCGACGGTAGGTGCCGCTCCTCTAGAGCTCGTTTTTTAGATCGTTTGATCTTCTACAAAGGTGCCGCTCTTAATGGAGCTTCGTGAGGTGAATTTCCCATCGATATTGATTAGGTAAAAATTGCGAAGTAATGAATTTTCCAGACTACTTGTATTGAATAAAAAATCGACTCTCATTCTCTATTTTGTCCCAAAAATAGGAATTGCCCAGTAAGGCAAAACCTTATTCAACAGCCCTTCTATCTTTTCTCAAAACCACACAAACGGGTAGTCGCCAAGTAACAATGCCTTTTGATCTTTAGACTTCAATAATTCACAATTAAAGAGGGTCGCAATCTATTCTTTTCCTGCAGTTTTCCAGCAACTGTAGTTCCCGTTCTCGGACCGATGTGAAATATGCTTCGGTCTATCTAAATAGATTCGCTAACCCCAAAAGGAGCAGCTCATTGCGAGTTGCTCCTTTTCATTTAGCGAATTACTCCTTGTCATCAGCCCCTCTTTTTCAAGACTACCCCAACGGGTAGTACCAAACATATTATCAATCATCATCTTTGAAATGAAAACAACAATTCAATAAAATCCTTAACAATGAGATTCTTTCATTTCACAATCCTACTAATTGCAGGCCTACTGCTTAACATTCAAAACACCTCGGCTCAATTGATCGCCTCAACTGACACGAAAAACGAAGTGGTAACTAGTGAGCCAAATTCTTCCCCACCCACTCCCGAGATGATCAAAATTCAGGAGAAACAACTCTCCAAAGAAATTAGAACCCTCTTGTCTGAAAACATGGTGTATTCAGAAATAGCAGTGGAAAACAATTTCGAGGAGACCATCAGAGTGATCGTCTTAATTGGAGAGAGTGGGGACGCTCCAAAGATCAAGGTCTTGTCTAAGATCCCTCAGCTGGTTGATGAAGAAATTCTCGAAGAGCTACTTCTATCGGAATTGATGATGAAAATTCCAGCGAACTATGCGGGCAAACGGTATTTTATTACCGATATTAAATTCAGCCTTAGATAGTCGACGGTTCAGCATTACAAGCGCTAAATATTTGTGATTAGCATTAACGGGGTTCCCGACAACTGAAGCAGAGTTGTCGGGAACCCTTTTTTTTAGCATGGACTTGGTATCAATCATCGTAGTGGAACCTACATTGGATTATTGAACATTTTTGATCGACTCGTTTCTTACCAGATACTTTATACACCAATCGGTGCTCTTGGGTTATTCTTCTCGACCAATATCCCGAGAGTGAATGCCTCAGTGGTTCTGGTTTCCCCAATCCCTTGAACGGATTTTGTCTTATCGATTTAAGCAGGTCCTTTATTCTTCCTACAATATCAGCGTCTGTTTCTATCCAATATTCAAAGTCCTCCCATGCTTTTTTAGTAAACTCGATCTTCATTTTGCTGACTTAATCATCTAATGAAAACGAGACTGTTTCAGAATTCTTCAATTGAGCCATGGATTCTTCTAGTCTCTTCCTGTTTGCAGCAGTGGATAATAGATACTCCGTTTCTTTTAATGCATTGTATTCTCTAATTGACATAATTACAATTGCATCATCATCATTGTTATTTCTTGGCACTATGATAACCTCCATAGATTTGCTCACTGAATCAAAGTAATGCTTCATTTTAGACCGTAATGAAGATATTGTAATTGCTTTCATAATCAACGTTGTACACTACAATGTACATCATACTGTACAAAAAAACAATAATCCAAAGAATAATCACTGACCTTATGAACTTATCTTTTTGATTATCAACACTTTAACAGCAGCAAACTTGAAGCTCAGCTCCAAGGCTATACTTCCGCGCGGTGAGACGTTGCTTTCCCAAAGGCAGTAGATTCCGAGAAGCAATAGAAAATAGCATTGAATTCGAGATAAGATGGGAGAATAATCACTCTTCAGAACCATTTCGAATTCTATTATTATGCGCAACAGTGGAGTGCTAGCTAAAAAATCACGGGATAGGATGTGAGAAGATGTATATTCAGTTAAACTTTGAAAGTGATTTGTGTTGACTGAACTTCTGGCCACCCTTCTTCTCCAAATATTTCGCCCTGCAAGCCATCACTTTCATCAGCTACGTTTACTCCATCAACGACTAAGGCAATGTCTTCCTTAAAATCATTTCGTTCTTCCAAGGCAAATAAGAAATCGTGCGCTGATGCCACCAACACATTAGCAACGAGTTTTTCTATGGTTTCCAATTGCTTGGAATCGAATTCTTGAAGTTCCTTTTGCAACTGCGCAGTTGATTTTGATTGTAATTGATTTTTCGACAAGTTGTCAAATCGATCAAGTCCTTTATCCAACAAATTAGTCACTAAAAAACGACCAAATTTATCGAGTGCTGACTCCTTCATTTCTATATTTTGATTCAAGTGAGGAAAGGCGGGAATTCGTTCTTAAAAACTGCGGAGCCTTCGCGCTCGAAATTCTAAAAGGCAAGCCAACGTCAAGTAACTCACTCACTCAGCAACTCGCTAACTCAGTAAATGAAATTGCTATGTAGATAGCTTGTGTGATTCGGCACGTACCAAGGGTAATTCGAAAACCCCTCCTTCAATTGCAAGATGGCTTTCCGCAAATACTTCTCGGGCCTCCCTCAATATGCCACCGAGATTTGAGTACTTCGCTGAAAAATGCCCAAGTATCAACTTCCCCACTCCCGCTTTCAATGCGATGGTAGCCGCCTCTGAGGCAGTCGAATGACCGGTTTTGGTAGCGCGCTCGGCACTCTCCTCCATAAAGGTCGATTCGTGGTAGAGTAAATCCACCTCCTGAATCTGGTCTAGGATGGGTTCGTGATAAGCCGTGTCGCTGCAAAACGCATAAGAACGCGGTACATGCGGTGGCTTGGTAAATTCTTCATTGGAAATTTGATTTCCTTCTTTCGTAGTAAAGTCGCCGCCCTCCTTTATCACCTTGATGTCCTTAAAATCTAAACCGTATTCGGAAATCTTTTCAGGTAGGATGTTCAAGGATCTGGATTTCTCGCGAAATAGAAAACCCGTGCACTCTATCCGGTGCTTGAGCGGAATGGAATGGACTTCCACGTCTTTATCTTCAAAAAGAAGTTCAGCTTCCTGGGGATTGACCACGTGGAACTCGATAGGATAACTCCAATCTTCCTTGTAGGGGTTGAGATGGATCATGACCAGACTTTCTAAAACCGCTGGACCATATATGTGTAATGGCTTCGTGCGTGTTAGTAATTGGAAAGTGCTCAGTAATCCTGGCAACCCGAAATAGTGATCGCCGTGTGCATGTGAGATAAAAATGCGCTCGATTCGGCCCTTGCGTACGTCTTGCTCCATTAAACGCATCTGAGTGCCTTCCCCGCAATCCACGAGAAAAGGCCGATCATTGATGGTCACTACTTGCGCAGTTGGATGCCTGTCGTATGCAGGAAGAGCTCCCGAACTTCCTAAAATTCGAACAGTAAATGTCATTGAGTCTTAATTATCCCCCTGTCCGTTTCCTTCGATTTCTTTTCGCAACTCGTTTTTCATGATCAAATCTTGCGCATCCAGTACCGTATCTGCCATGTCTAATTGATCGTTCAACTTTGAAATTGTAATCAGGCGCATCACAAAAGCTTGCGATTCTGCCAGAAAAAACAAGCCGCCAGCCTCCCTGCAAGCCCTGTGCCCAAGGAGAATACCCGACAAACCCGATGAATCCACAAAGTCTACTTCCTTCAAATCAAGAACAATATTACAGCAACCCTCGTTTACTATCTTGTGGATCTGGCTTTTAAGCTCCGGTGCGCACATGCTGTTCAATTGCTTCTCTTGAAGCGACAAAACTGCATAACTTTCGGTCTGCTTGATAGTAAATTTCATATCATCTCGTTATTGAGGTAAAGGTAGACAATACAGCTCAAAGGCTGTAAAGAACCGAACTTAACTTATGTCAACTTCGAGATTACTATATGACAGAAAGACGTGCAAAAGCATCTTTGCAGGCCTTAATGTCATACATTTTGTCTTAGAATATGACTATTTTTCCAGTTCACAATAATAGCACCCCCAAAAATTGTGCTGGTTCAATTTTAGATGAGGAATACGTATGGAGGCAAAGTTTTCGCAGAAAGTAAAAGATGTCATCTCCTTTAGTCGGGAGGAAGCCCTGCGCCTGGGCCATGACTACATTGGAATAGAGCACTTCGTGCTAGGACTTGTCCGTGAGGGCGACGGCTTGGCCATTAAAGTACTAAAGTCGCTCAATGTAGATTTTGACGAACTTAAGACAATGATAGAAGAGTCTGTAAAAGACAACATTACCTATCATAAATACAATGCTGGTCAAATTCCGCTTACTAAGCAAGCGGAAAAAGTACTGAAGGTTACGGTTTTGGAAGCCAAAAACCTGAAGAGCGATGTGATCGGCACAGAACATTTAATGTTATCAATCTTGAAGACCAAAGACAACATAGCTACCAACCTGCTGTCACAAATGCAGGTGGGTTACGATTCTTTTAAGACCGAGTTGGATTTCGTACGGCAAGAAATTACCGATGAAATTCAGCGCGATCCTGAGGAAGAGTCATTTGAAGAAGGAGCCAAAAAAGGCTACAGTAAAAAAGGCAGCTCCAAATCGCGCACTCCGGTTCTCGATAATTTCGGACGCGACATTACCCGAATGGCGGAAGAGAATCGCCTCGACCCCATCGTAGGTCGTGAAACGGAAATCGAACGAGTATCGCAAATATTGAGTCGTCGAAAGAAGAACAATCCGATTCTCATTGGAGAGCCTGGTGTAGGCAAAACCGCCATTGTAGAAGGCTTGGCTTTGCGCATTCAACAGCGAAAAGTGTCTCGCGTTTTGTTCGACAAGCGAATTGTGATGCTTGACTTGGCCGCTTTGGTGGCTGGAACCAAGTATCGTGGTCAATTCGAAGAGCGAATCAAGGCCATCATGACTGAATTGGAGAAAAACCGAGACGTCATCTTGTTCATTGATGAGATCCACACCATTGTTGGTGCGGGTGGAGCTACAGGTTCACTCGACGCTTCCAATATCTTTAAGCCGGCTTTGGCCCGTGGAGAGTTGCAATGCATTGGTGCATCAACACTTGATGAGTACCGCCAATACATTGAGAAAGACGGAGCGCTTGATCGAAGATTCCAGAAGGTAGTGGTTGATCCACCAAGTGAGGAAGAAACGATAAATATCCTGCAGAACATTCAATCGAAATACGAAGATTACCACAATGTTGAGTATTCGGAGGAAGCAATAAAGGCTTGTGTAACATTGAGTGGTCGATACGTTACCGACCGCTTCTTCCCAGACAAAGCCATTGACGTAATGGACGAAGTAGGTGCTCGTACGCACCTGAAAAACATCAATGTACCGAAAGAAATTCTCGATCTCGAAAAGAAGATTGAGGATGTGAAAGAAGAAAAGAATCAAGTGGTTCGCTCTCAGCGATATGAGGAAGCGGCACGCTTGAGAGATAAGGAAAAGAACCTCGAGAAGCTACTCAAGGAGGCCAAAGAGCGTTGGGAAAAAGACGCGGCCATCCAAAAGTATCCAGTGGGGGAAGAAGACATTGCCGAAGTGGTGGCGATGATGACCGGTATTCCGGTAAATCGCGTTGCTGAAAGTGAGTCGAATAAGCTCCTGCACATGGACGATGACCTGAAAAAGATGGTGATCGGTCAAGACGATGCAGTGGCGAAAATTACACGAGCCATTCAACGGAATCGTGTGGGCTTGAAAGATCCCAACAAGCCAATTGGTTCCTTCATTTTCTTGGGACCAACGGGTGTGGGTAAAACTGAGCTGGCCAAAGCCTTGTCGCGCTACATGTTCGACTCGGAAAACAGCCTCATTCGTATTGACATGTCGGAGTACATGGAGAAGTTCTCTATCTCTCGACTCATTGGTGCCCCTCCAGGGTACGTGGGTTACGAAGAAGGTGGACAACTGACGGAGAAAGTTCGACGCAAGCCATACAGCGTTGTGTTGCTCGATGAGATCGAGAAAGCGCATCCAGATGTGTACAACATCTTGCTACAAGTTTTGGACGACGGAATGTTGACGGATGGATTGGGTCGCAAAATCGACTTCAAGAACACGCTCATCATCATGACTTCGAACATTGGTGCAAGACAATTGAAAGATTTCGGTACGGGAGTTGGATTTGCTACCAAGACCAAGACAGAACGCCAAGAGGATGATGCTCGTGGTGTCATCGCAAAGGCTTTAAAACGCACTTTCTCTCCGGAATTCCTGAACAGAATTGACGATGTTGTCATTTTCAACTCGCTCGGAAAAGAAGAGATTTACAAGATCATCGATATTGCTTTGAAAGATTTGTACAGCCGCGTTAACAAGATGGGGTATACCTTGAAGCTCAGCAAAAAAGCGAAGGACTTCTTGTCTGAGAAAGGCTTCGATCCACAATTTGGAGCTCGACCTTTGCACAGAGCTATACAGAAGTATGTTGAGGATCCTTTAGCAGAAGAGATTTTGGGCAAGAAGCTCAAAGAGGGAGATTCCTTAACTGTTGATTTGGATAAGGATGAAAAGATTATCATCAAAATCAAATCGCCTACTAAGAAGAAAATTGAAGAGTCGGATGTTTAAACATTGATTCGTCGATCTAAATAAAAGCATGAGCCGCAATCCGAAAGGGTTGCGGCTTTTTTTGTTTGAGTTGTTAGCTGTTAGCCTTTAGCTGTTAGCTGTTAGCTTTTGATGTGTTGGGAAATTCCGAATTTGACCCCTCACCCATCGAATCGGATCAACTTGCCTTACTTGATCGATCTCCACCGGCGCTTCTCTGCAGCGTGCTTCAATTGTATAAACTCTGATTTGGCTGATTTTTGGTTTCCATTGATTTTTGTTGAGAATGGAAAGGACTTCGATGGTTGGCACCCATAAAACCATCGGATCAACTTGTGCCCTTTCGATAAACCCACACCCGACGCTTCTCCGCATCGCAGAATGCTGAGAAGTAGCTCGTGAGATAATGCACGCACCTGAGGAATGATGTTCCAAGCCCTTGCACTTTGCTTTAACGATAGCTGGGCGAGACTGGTTTCTTCCTCAGGAGACTGATTTCTCCACCAGTCAGCTCCTGACAAATAACTAATTTCTCCTCCGAGGCAACCCACTGAATCGGTGTTGCGTTCCTTTATTGTACAGCAAGTGTTAATTCTTGTAAAAACTTTACCAGAATTTCAAGCTATATCCATTCGCCAAACGCCACAAAAACCGAAAATGAGAATAAGTATCCAAATACGAATTTTGATGTTGCTTGCATTGCTTGTGCTGAATTCGTCTTTAGCACAAGCAAATGCAGTGGCAATTATTGATGGTGTTACCGGTGTTTATTTGCCTTTGGTAGATAGCAGAATTAATGTGTCGGTAGACAATCAAATTGCCACTGTAAAAACTCAACAAACCTTCAAAAACAATACGGAAAGTTACACGGGTTTTAAATATGGCTTTCCGCTTAATCAAACATCTAATCCTATTTCATTGCGTTGGAAAATCAATGGAACTTGGCATGAAGCCAGTATTAGTGCAGATGAGCAAGACAATGAAATTCTAGGTGGAACAGGTCAAGATCCGGGCAATCCTGAGCAAGCATTGATCGACTATTTGGGCAGTTATCCGATGTATTTTACGGTTCAAGATTCGATCGCAGCAGACTCGTCGATCGTGATGGAGTTGACCTATGTAGAACTCCTACCCTATTCCTTTGGCGAGGTTCAATTTGATTTCAAGAATGATTATTCAGGCATTCAATCAGCCCCCTAGAATACCAGTCTTTCCATTTCGATTTAATTTCGGAAAGAGAAATTCAAGCCATCAATCTTGAAGATATATCGGCCAATATCCAATTAGACGAATACTCTTCTTCGGTGGATTACATTTTGATTGATTCAGCTGCTGACTTTGACTACCACTTAACTTACGAATTGGTTTCGGATGGTTTGGGCGTACTAGCGTTGAGCACCTTATTGGACGAAAACAGTTTACAATGCGATGAATTTGGGGATGGTTTTGTTTCTCTTATCATTGAACCCGAATCGAATGTTGATACTGAAGCTATTGACAAAAATTTTACTTTGGTGATTGATCGATCAGGAAGCATGGCTGGCGATAAAATGGTGCAAGCCCGAAATGCTGCCAGTTTTATTGTAGAAAATTTAAATGAAGGAGACCGTTTTAACATCATCGTTTTCGATGCTGTTGTTGACAGCTTTGCCAGTATGCATATTGATGTTAGCCCTACCAGCATTAGTTCAGCCCTTGATTATATCGCTACCATAGAGATTCTGGTTCTACAAATATTTCCAGTGCATTGGTTACCGCTGTCAATCAATTTGATGCGACCGACGAGGGAAAAGCCAATATTATTTTATTCTTTACCGATGGTGACGCAACGGCGGGAATAACCGACACTCCAGGAATCATCGATGCCGTGCAAAATGCAGTAGATGCTGTCGGAACCTCCATATTTATGTACCCTTTGGGAATTGGCTCTGGAGCCAATCAGCAACTATTGACTGCACTTGCCCAAGCGCACAATGGGGAATCGGGTTTCATTAATCCCGCAAATCTAGAAAGCTCGGTATCGGAGTTCTTTTTGTCGATCAACAATCCGGTTTTACTCAATACTGAAATCACCTTCGAACCCAATATTATTTCTCAGGTTTATCCCGCCCCATACCCTAACTTATATCAAGGACGTCAGCTAATCGTTTCGGGCCGTTATCAACAAGCTGCAACCGTCAATATGCACGTAACGGGGCAAGCTTTTAATGTGCCCGTTTCTTACGACTTCGCAGTAACCTTGGCGGCAACGGAAGATCCGAGCAAGTCAATTTTGCCGAAAATATGGGCCAAACAAAAAATAGAATCATTGGGCGTGCAATACTATTTGGCTTCCAGCAATCAAGAAGCTTATGCCTTTCAAGAAGAGATCGACTCTGTTAGCGCCTGCTATGAAGTGGTTTCTGTAGATTTCAATAGTTTCGGTGACGAGGTGGACAACAGTGGTTCTTCTTCCGGATCATTTGATTCTCAAACTTCTCTTGAACTAGTTGGCGACAGCCAGTCAAAACTATTTGTTGAGTTGAGCCCGAATCCCTTTACCGACCAAATGACAGTAAAGCTGTTCAATTTAGTGAGCTCGTCTGACTTCCTACAAGTGCGGCTCTATGATTTACAAGGACGATTGATTCAAGAGCAAAATGTTGCTGTTGATGACTCGACCATTGAATTGACCTTTTCGAGATTGGCGAAATTGACTCCGGGTATCTACTTGGTTTCGATTGAGATTAATGGGCAGAAGACGCATGTGAAGGTGATTAAGGAATAGCTGGGCTTCTCAGCGGTAATCAGGGATCACGGAGCAATAAGCGATAAGCGATAAGCGATAAGCTAAAAAACTAAACTCTGAGTTGCTAAAAAGAAACGGGCTCACTGAGCTCGTTTTTTGCTTGTAATTAATGAGAAACTGGTGGTTTAACTACCGCCGCCCACCCTTAGAGATCCTATTACGAAAGCTCTGCTTCATAAGCTTGGGCTAGGCCTCTTGATTAAACAATGACTGGGCATTTCCAAAAGAACACGAAGGCTCACGGCATTAGGGCTTATCTTTGTGCAGTGATCGAGATCGAGATACTGGATTTACATCGTGGGGACAATGCCAAACGTGTCATAGACTTACAACGGGCCGCTTATCGAGTGGAATCGGAGTTGATATCCTTCTCTGGAATCCCCTACCTT
>Ga0114956_1004591_pt1 | contig 10469 bp, 9 predicted proteins | sample MaitaG_FD_87304 | JGI IMG/M metagenome (GOLD analysis project Ga0114956, IMG submission 87304) | Marine algal microbial communities from Maine, USA - Maine_Asex2 metaG | ecosystem: Host-associated > Algae > Red algae > Unclassified | place: Maine, USA | collected 2015-01-05 | reverse complement strand
GGCGGTGTGGTGGCCTTCTCGTCGGGCAACCATGCACAAGGTGTTGCGCTCGGTGCCCAGCTGCATGGCGTCGACGCGGTGATCGTGATGCCCAACGACGCGCCGCCCAACAAGGTCGCTGGCCCGCGTGGCTACGGGGCCGAGGTCATCATGTATGACCGCTACACCGAGAGTCGTGAGCAGATCGGGGCCGAACTCAGCGAACGCGATGGCCGCACGTTGATCAAGCCCTACGACAACCCTTCGGTCATGGCGGGGCAGGGGACCGTGGCGCTCGAAGTGCTCGAAGATCACCCTGAGATCGATGCGCTCGTCGTCTGCTTAGGCGGCGGCGGATTGCTGTCGGGGTGCGCCACGATCGCTCACGAGCTGGTGCCACAGGTCGAGCTCTATGGCGTCGAGCCCGAAGCGGGCGATGACCACCGACGGTCACGGGCTGCCGGTGAGCGGGTCACGATCGAGGTGCCGGTCACTATCGCTGACGGCCAACAGACCACTGCCCCAGGTGAGTTGACGTGGCCGATCACCAACGAACGGGTGACCGACTTCTGCGCAGTGACCGATGACGAGATCGTCGCCGGCATGCGCCTGTTGTTCGAGCAATTCAAGATCGTGGCTGAGCCATCGGGCGCATCGGCGTTCGCTGCAGTGCTGCATGGTCACGTGCCCGTCGGGGGAAGAACGCTGGCCGTCACGATCTCGGGCGGCAACGTCAGCGCAGCGCGGTTCGCCGAACTCGTGCAATGATCGGGACATGAGCGGACCACACACAATTTCAAAGCATCCACTGCATCTCGGCCTCGGCGCGACCGCGCTCGTGCAACCAGAGTTCACCGGCGAGATGGACTGGTACGAGGGATACGGACAGCGCAACGGTGGTGATGGTGCCGAAGGGCGCCTGGTGACGATGCATTCGTTTGACGGCGCGTGGGACGTGTGGGAAGTCCACCCCAACGGCACCGAAGTAGTGCTCTGCACCAACGGCACCGTCGAGCTGGTGCAAGAGATCGACGGGGCAGAAGTCACGGTTCGCCTCGAAGCTGGCGACTACGCCATCAACGAACCGGGCGTCTGGCACACCGCCAACGACACCGGCCCGTGCACCGCGCTGTTCATCACCGCTGGCGAAGGCACCGACCACCGCCCCCGGTAGCGCCCTCTCAGAGATATGGGGCCCGGCTACCGGGTGCTGATTTGTCGCATGGTGGCTTCCCAGCGCTTGGTCAGCGTGTAGATCAGGCCGTCGATGCGCCAATCGCTCGTGATGACCGTGCTGGCGATCATCTCGACTGACGCATCTGCGTCAAGGCGCCGTTCGAGTGACTTGGCGTAGTGGCGGATGCGACTCGATCGCAACAGCACTAGCCCTTTCGTCGTCTCGCTGAGCACCCAATAGTTGGTGCTCGCCATGGCAGCAATCGCAAGGCCGCAGCCGGCGACTACGACGCGATTCGCGAGACTCTCGATGCCCGACAGCGTCGCGACCAAGTACATGAAGATGCCGGTGAAGATCCAGTACGGCAAGAACCAGCGGTGTCGGCTCCACAGTACGACAACCTCGCGTACCTGCTCGTCAGGCTCGAGCAGCTTCTCTACCGATCCGACCAGCACCTTTAGCCGAATGCTCGGCTTATTCAAGGCGACTCACGATGTCGTCGACGACCTTGTGGGGAGGGCCAGCGTCGCTATGCACTGACTCGAAGCGGGCGTAGCCCTCGGCCCGCTCCTCGAGCAGCTCGATCACGCGCTCACGAGGGTTCGGCACCTGCAGCATCGGTCGGCGTTCGGGCTTGCGAAGCACCCGCTCAACGATTACTTCGAGGTCTGCGACCAGGCAGAAGACCCGGTTGTCTCGACTCAACAACTCGGCGTTCTGCTCATCGAGCATAAAGCGACCGCCGGTTGAGATGACGTGGCCGTGGTAGGTCGCAAGATCGCGCCCGACAGCACGCTCGATGTCACGGAAGCCCGACTCGCCGTACTCTTCAAAGATCAGCGGGATCGGTCCGTGTGACTGTGTGATCAGCGCATCGGTGTCGATCAGCTTGAGCCCGAGTCGTGCCGCCAGCATGCGGCCAATAGTGGACTTGCCGGTGCCCATGAACCCAGTCAGCACGATGTTGCGATACTGACGCATCGATGCTTGCGGCTCTTCGCCCCGCGACCCTTCTGACATGGCTTAAGTCTAGAATTTGGATGCCGACTTAGTAGGTGCGGCAGAGACGAATGCAACCCGAGTGCTCGTCTGTGTCTGATTCGCTTACTCTCGGTGAACGTTCCGGAACAAACTCTCGACAAGACGGGCTACATGAGCATGGCAAATACAGGGGCGAAGACACGAGCCAAGCGACTCTCCGATAAAGAAAAGCGTGAGGTGACAGCCGAGGCCAACCGCAAGGCGCGGCTGCAGTGGTTCGCGATTGGTGGCATGTTGTTCGCCTCAGCGGTCGCCGCAATCGTGCTCGTATCAATTTTCACCGAGGGAAGCCTTCCGAATCCGTACGGCGCATAGCGCCAGACGATTTTGGTCCATTCAGCACGTTGAGTGCGACTGTCGGTGCGCGAGGACCACGTACGCGAGGAGTACCTTGTTGCCATGAGAAAGATCGGTCTGCTCAACGGTCCAAATCTCAACTTGTTGGGCAGCCGTGAGCCTGAGATCTATGGCAGTCGATCACTCGACGATGTCATTGCTGACCTGCGCACCTACGCAGGCGAACGCGGTGCCGCTTTGCGCGATCACCAGTCGAACGTCGAAGGACACTTGGTCGACGCAATCCAAGAGTCGGTCACATGGGCCGACGGCTTGGTCTTTAACCCGGGTGGCTACACCCACACCAGCGTTGCGCTGCGCGACGCGATCGCCGGCTGTCGCGTGCCGGTCATCGAATGCCACATGAGCAATATTCACGCTCGCGAAGAATTCCGACAACGCTCGCTGCTTAGCGGCGTTTGTACCGGTGTGATTGCCGGCTTCGGAGTGATGAGCTACCGACTGGCAATCGACGCGCTGCTGGCGACACTCGGCGAGTAGCTACACTCTGCCACAACATCTGAACAACGGGGAGCTCGCATATCTGACGGGCTGAGAGGGCCACACCGGTCGACCCGAACACCTGATCTGGGTAATGCCAGCGGAGGAATCCTGTGAAGAACCAAACGACCCTTACGGCCACCATTTTGCGAGCAGTCGCACTACTTGTGAGTCTCGTGCTCATTGCCGCTGCCTGTGGCGGCAGCGATGACGCTTCTGGCGCCGGTGCCAGCGATAGTGCGACTGGCAGGGAAGCGAGCGACGACACTGCGGCACCCGCCGATACCAGCGAGGCCGACACCAGCAATGATGTCGCTGGCGATGCCGACAACGAGGCCGACACCGAGGCTGACAGCGCACCGGCGGCGAACCCTGACGCGGGCAACACTGACGCGTGCCCGACGATCAGGTTGGTCACACACGACTCGTTCGCGGTCAGTGACGAAGTCTTTGAGTCGTTCACCGCCCAGACGTGCATCGTCGTCGAACAGCTCGCTGCTGGTGACGCCGGCCAGATGGTGAGTGCGGCCATCTTGACCAAAGACAACCCGACCGCCGACGTTATGTACGGCATCGACAATACCTTTTTGCAGCGTGGCCTCGACGCTGATCTGTTCCTGCCATACTCGACGGTTTCGTTGGAGACCCTCGACTTTGATCTGCTGCTCGATCCCGAGTTTCGGGTGACGCCCATCAACTACGGCGACGTATGCGCGAACTACTGGACCGATGCGCTGCCCGGCGAGGTGCCCACGACCCTCGACGATCTGGTCGACCCTGCCAACAGTGGCCAGTTCGTCACCATGAACCCTGAGACCTCGTCGCCGGGCATGGCGTTTCTGTTGGCCACGATCGCGCGCTACGGCGAAGACGGCTGGCAGGACTACTGGCAACAGCTTGTCGATAACGACGTCTCGATCACCTCGGGTTGGAGCGACGCTTACTACGGCGAGTTCATCGCAGGTGGCGGCGAGCGCTCGATCGTCATGTCGTACGCGTCGAGCCCGCCGGCCGATGTGCTGTTCGCTGATCCACCAATCGATAGCCCACGCACCGGCGTGATCTTCGACAGCTGCTTCCGCCAGATCGAGTTCGCTGGCATTCTCGACGGCACCACCAACGTCGAGGCTGCGGGTCGTTTGATCGACTTCATGACCGGGCTCGAGTTTCAAGAAGACATTCCGTTGAACATGTTCGTGTACCCGGCCAACACCGGTGCTGAGTTGCCCGAAGTGTTCGTCGACTTTGGACAACTGGCTGAGTCGCCGCTCACGTTGTCGCCGGCCCAGATCGAAGCGGGCCGCCAGGCTTGGACTGAACGCTGGGTCGAAATCGTGCTCGGCTGATGAGAGCACTGCGGGTCGGCGGTGCCTTGATACCGATTGCCTTGATCCCGCTGGCGTTCATTGGTGTGTTCTTTGCTTGGCCAGTTGTCACGCTGCTGTGGCGCGGCTTGGGTGCCGATGTTGGCGGCGATGGGAGCCGCCTTGGCGAAGTCCTGGCGAATGCCCGCTATCAGCGCATTATCTGGTTCACGTTCTGGCAGGCGGCGCTGTCGACCGCACTCACGGCAGTCGCAGCGCTGCCCTTGACGTGGGCGGTGGCGAACCGCACCTTCGTTGGTCGGCGCGCTGCACGGGTGCTCGTGACCGTGCCGTTCGTGCTACCGACCGTGGTCGTGGCTGGCGCGTTCACCGCAGTGATGGACCGCTTTGGGCTGAACTCGGGCACCGTGCAGCTGCGCCATACCGTGGCCGCGATCATCCTCGCCCATGTGTTCTTCAACGTAGCGGTGGTCGTTCGCAGCGTCGGCTCCTTCTGGTCACAACTCGACCGGACCCCCGAGCAAGCCGCGCGCACCCTGGGCGCGTCGCCATGGCGGGCATTTCGGGCGGTGACACTGCCGCGGCTGCGTCCGCCGTTGTTGGCCGCGTTGTCGATCGTGTTCCTGTTCACCTTTACGTCGTTTGCCATCATCTTGCTGCTCGGTGGGCTTGGCAAAGCCACGCTGGAAACCGAGATCTTTCGAGCAGCGCTGACTAACTTTGACATTCCTACGGCCGCCGCGTTGTCGGTCGTGCAGCTGGTAGCGGTCGCAGCGCTGATGATTGCGAACACTGCCTTGGCTCGGCGAGCGAGTCATCAACAGCGCTTGATTGGCGACCGGGCTCAACCGATTCGCGGCCGTCGCGACCGGGTGTTGGTGACTTCTGCGATCTGGGGCACTGCGCTGTTTCTCGCCATTCCAATCATGACGTTGATCGAGCGGTCGTTCGCGAGGCGAGACGGGTTCACGCTGGCTAACTATCAGGCATTGCGGGTGCGGGCTCGCCAGTTGCCCATAAGCGCGCTCGACGCGCTCGCTAACTCGCTGGCCTTTGCGGTTGCAGCTGCTGGCATTGCGCTGTTGATCGGCGGCATCGCGTCGCTGGTCATCGTGCACGGTCGAAGCTCGCTCAGCCGCGTGCTCGAACTCGCAACGTTGCTTCCACTCGGCACCTCGGCGGTCACGCTCGGGTTCGGGGTTCTGATCACCCTCGACAGCGGCGTATTCGATCTTCGGGCGTCGTGGTGGATCATCCCGATCACCCAGTCGCTGATCGCAATTCCGTTTGTGATTCGCTCGGTCGTGCCGGTTTTGCGGGCGATAGATCCAACCCTTCGCGAAGCGGCTGCGACCCTTGGCGCCTCGCCCACCCAGGTGCGCCGCGAGATCGATCTCAGCATCGGGGGCCGGGCTTTGGCCACCGGGGTTGGCTTCGCGTTCGCGATCAGCTTGGGCGAGTTTGGCGCAACGTCGTTCGTGGGTCGTCGCTCTGATTTGCTCACCGTTCCGCTCGCCATCGCCCGCTTGCTCGGCCGCCCCGGCGACCTTTTGCGGGGCCAGGCGATGGCATTGTCGGTCATCTTGATGGTCGTTACCGCGTTGGTCGTGGTGATCGGCGACCGGTTCCACCCGAGTGGCAAAGGCGTGCTGTGACACTCGAAGTGAGCGGCCTATCGGTGCGTTTTGGCGACACCACCGCCGTCGACGATGTTTCGCTGCGAGTCCCCAAGGGTGAAGTGCTCGGGCTTGTTGGGCCGAGTGGATGCGGCAAATCAACCTTGCTGCGAGCTGTCGCTGGGCTGGTTCGGGCCGACGCGGGCACCATTAGCTGGGCCGGAAGCGACCTCGGTGCGCTACCGGTCGAACAGCGGGGTATCGGGTTCATGTTCCAGGCTCATGCGTTGTTCAACCACCGAACCGTTTTTGAGAACGTGGCATTCGGGCTAAAAATGCAGGGCATCGCAAAGCCCGAGCGCGTTGAGCGAGTCGACGAGCTGCTTGAGCTGGTCGGCCTGTCGGACTTCGGCGATCGCTCGGTTGAACAGTTGTCGGGCGGTGAGGCGCAACGGGTTGCACTGGCGCGAGCACTTGCCCCGCGTCCTCGACTGTTGCTGCTCGATGAACCCCTGGCAGCTCTCGATCGAGCTCGCCGAGAACAACTCAATCGCGACCTGACGAACTTGTTGCTCGAGCTTGGCCAGACCGCCATCCACGTCACGCATGACCAGCATGAGGCGTTCGCCGCCGCCGACCAGATTGCGGTGATGAACGAGGGCCGCATCATGCGAGCAGGAACGGCCAGCGAAGTGTGGCGCGACCCGCGCTCGACCTTTGTCGCGTCGTTCATTGGCCACGACACGATCATCGAGCGAGACGGTCGACGCTTCGCCGTGCGCGCCGACGCGGTCACGATCGTCGCGGTCAATGTCCCCACCCCAGCCGACAAACCAGCGACGCCCGGGGTGGTCGTGTCATGCGCGTTCCAAGGTGACCGGTTCCAGGTTGATGTTGAGGCCGACAACGGTGCGCACTTCCGGGGCTTTGTGAACGATCGCCTCGACGTTGGCACACGGGTAGCCGTGGTGATCGATGTGTCGCGATTGGCGCCGCTCGACGACTAAATCAGCGCACGCTGAGTGTGAACCACCCCCTAGAGCGACTTCGAGAGCTCTGGTAATTTCGTTGGTGGCCGGGGCATTTGCCTCGGGCGCGGCCACGACGAACTGAGGCGGGAGGCGCTGATGACCGATCGAGATGCACCCGACTTGCCGTCGGGCACCGTCACATTTGTTTTCACCGACATCGAGTCCTCGTCGCGTTTGCTTCGCCAGCTCGACGAAGCCGATGCCGTGCGCGTGTTCGAGCGTCACGATGAGATCTTGAGGGCGACATGGTCAGCCCATGATGGTGTCGAAGTCAATACCGAGGGTGACTCGTTCTTTGTTGCGTTCGCCGACTCAGACGACGCGGTAGGCGCCTGTGTCGATGCGCAGAGTCGCTTGGCGGCCGAAGTCTGGCCGAGCGGTGTCTCGGTGCGAGTGCGAATGGGCGTGCATTGTGGGCTCGCTGCTCCCCGTCGCGACAACTACGTTGCGCTTGCGGTGCACCAGGCCGCGCGGGTGATGGCCGCCGGGCACGGCGCGCAAACTCTGATTTCGGCGGCCGTGGCGAATCGAGTGGCTGCGAGCCACGCGTTCTCGCTCTCGCCAATTGGTCACTACCGGGTGCGCGACTTCGATGACGCGTGCGAGTTGTTTCGCGTCGACCCTGCGGGCCTGGTGCCCAACGATCGGCCGATTCGGGCAACCCCGGCAATGCATCACAATCTCGTGCCGGTCGCTACCTCGTTCGTCGGTCGTGAGAGCGACCTGGTTGCCATCAACGGTCTGCTTGGCGCAGGGCAGCTCGTGACGTTGGTCGGGCCCGGTGGTGTGGGCAAGACGCGCCTCGCGAACGAGGTCGGGTCAGCCGTTGCTGATGCCTGGGCCGACGGAGTGTGGATGGTCGAGTTGGCCGACGTTGTCGACAGCGAACTGCTCTGCGAGGCAGTCGTGCGCGCCCTCGGCGCCTCAAGTTCAGCTGAGGGTGCCCGGCGTGACCTCGAGACCCATCTTTGTGACGCAGAAGCCTTGCTCATCCTCGACAATGCCGAGCACCAACGCGATGCGACCGCCACCCTCGTACAAGAACTTCTCGCCGTGTGCCCCGGCATTGCGGTGATGGTGACTAGTCGCGAAACGCTTGGTTTGGGCTGTGAACAGTCGTTTCAGGTCGAGCCGCTTACCTCGCCGGCGCGCGCTCCCTTTGCTGTGCAGCTCTTCATCGATCGTGCTCGAAGTGCGGCGCCGCAGATGTCGGTGCGAGCCGATGATGAGCAGACGATTGCCGCGATTTGTGAACGGCTCGACGGGCTTCCGCTCGCGATCGAGATTGCGGCCGCTCGGGTGCGAGTGATGCAGCTCGACGAAATCTTGACTGGTCTCGACAACCGCTTTCGGCTGCTACGAAGCCGCGATCGGACCTTGCCCGAGCGGCAACGAACGATGGAAGGCCTTTTGAGCTGGAGTTATCGCCTGCTCGATGATCGAGAACAGGCAGCGTTCAGGCGCCTCGCAGTATTTGGAAGCGATTTTGGGGCCGATGCGGCGATTGCGGCAGTGTCGAACGACGTCAGCCCCGATGAGGTTCCCGAACTGGTGTGGTCATTGACCGAGAAATCCTTGGTCATGATCGACCTGTCGCAGTCTTCGACGCGGTATCGACTACCCGAAAGCGTGCAGCAGTACGCGATGCGGCTGCTTCTCGACAACGACGATGCCTTGCAGCACGCACGATCAGTGGCCGAGTGGTATCTCGAGATGGTCGCGCCGTGGCAGGTTGCTGACAGCGAGTGGCTCGGCACTCTTGATATCGAACTGCCCAACCTGCGAGGCCTTGTCGATCTGATCGCAGCTGATGCGCCCGAACTGGCTCAACAGATTATGTGCACGATTGGCCGGTACCACGATGTGGTTCACACCTTTGATACCGGTGTCGAAGAACTCACCCGCGCGATCGACGAACTACACGCGCCAACCCCGAGTCGGGTGGCTCTGCTGACGCAGCTCGCCGACCTGCATCTGCGACGTGCCGATGTCGACGCCGCCTCGCGGTTACTCGACGAGGCCAGCGCTCTCGCCATCGAGGTGGGCGTTCCGACATGGAGCGAGGTCGCAATCGAGCGCACCGCCGGCGAGCTGGCGTTACGGATGCGCGAGTACGACCGGGCGGCTGCGATCGCCGAGCGAGCGCTGCGGTCGGCCGACGACCCTGGCGCAACCGCACGAGTGTGGAATCTGCTCGGACTGGTGCGCTATGAGCAAGGCGAATGGAATGAGGCCCTCGACGCCTTTGAACATGAGTTGGCCGAGTATTCGGCACTGAGCAACGACGCGCGAATCACCAGCGCTCAGAGCAACGTTGCCGAAGCAGCGCTGCGCATGGGTGATCGTGGTCGCGCAGCGCGCTATCAACGAGCATCACTTGACGGGTCGATGGCGCTGGGCCAACCAGTACTGGTTGCCTATTCGCTTATCGTGGCGGCCCGCCTTGCTGGCGCCTCAGCTGACTGGCCCGCTGCGATCGAGCTGCAAGCGGCAGCGAAAGCGATCTTGCACGAGGCAGCGCACGCCCTCTACGACGCGGATCGTCGCGAGCTCGAAGCGTTGGTTGAACAAGGCGCCTCGGTGCTTGACCATGACGCGCTCGTAGCTGCCACTGAGCGCGGCGCAGCGCTAGCGCTTCCCGACGCGGTGACTCTGGCCATGTCGGTGCTCGACCGCAGCGCTCAGGATTCGTCAGATCAACAGGACACGCAGTTGACGTCTCGACCGGGAACTAACCCACTTGTCGGCGCGATAGCGCGAGACTCTGGGGGAGCCGAGCCAGCCGTGACCTTGACCGCTAGGAACTAACCATGTCTGAACACGATGCACCCGAGAACTGGGAAGCAAAGCAACACGTGCCTAACCCGCCTGCGCCTCAAGAACCTGAACAGCCCAAAGAACCGACCTACGAAGAGCCGACGGGCCAGGAGCCACCGCCGCCGCCGCCACCACCCGTTGGGCCGGCGTCAGGTGGACCCTGGACGACGCGGGTGCGATTGAGCGACCGCGGCTACGCATACACCCCTGGCGAGATTGTTGTAGTCGGTGAAGCTGCGGCCAATGCTGCCGGCGCGCTCGTCGAACAGTTCGCTCGTGAGGAGTCGCGTGTCAGCCAGATCAACGGCAACGACCTGCTGGTGTCGGGTCCCGACAGTCTCGACGTGGCGATGATCGTCGACGAACTCCGCCACGTTGGTTACCGGGCCGAACCCAATTACGTGATGTTTGGCCACAGCGGTGGTTGTTGCTCGTGCTGCCAAGGCGGTGCCCACGCCAACCCCGTCTTTGCTAGTCCGGTCTTTGCAAGCGGCGCGCAGGCGAACCCGGTCTTTGCGAGCAGCGTCGGCGCCAATCCGGTCTTTGCGAGCCCGGTGTTCGCGAGCCCGGTGTTCGCGAGCCCGGTGTTCGCGAGCCCGGTGTTCGCGAGCCCGGTGTTCGCGAGCCCGGTGTTCGCGAGCCCGGT
>Ga0114956_1004589_pt1 | contig 10470 bp, 9 predicted proteins | sample MaitaG_FD_87304 | JGI IMG/M metagenome (GOLD analysis project Ga0114956, IMG submission 87304) | Marine algal microbial communities from Maine, USA - Maine_Asex2 metaG | ecosystem: Host-associated > Algae > Red algae > Unclassified | place: Maine, USA | collected 2015-01-05 | reverse complement strand
ATTTCTGTTTCGAGCAGGTCGATTTCAGTTTCATTTAAGCAAGCTTAGGTAATGTCGTAGCACAAGATTCGTGATTTGCACGTTTCAAGTTTCGCAATCGGGACGCAACGATGTTTAGTTTGTTCAAAAAAACAGAGTTACCGAATGACAAAGATGCATTGCCCGGCCGGGACGTTGCTTTGCGGGTTGCCGAAACGCACCTAGTTTTAAACAACGCCATGTCTGAACCGTTTCCCGATGGGCTAGAGATGGCTATGTTCGGTATGGGTTGTTTTTGGGGTGTTGAGCGTTTGTTTTGGAAGCAACCTGGGGTGTTTACGACAGCCGTAGGCTATGCCGGTGGTATAACGCCAAATCCGCATTATCCGGAAGTCTGTACCGGCAACACCGGTCACAATGAAGTTGTTCGAGTCGTATTCGACCCGAAGCAAAATTCCTATGCAAATCTACTCAACTTGTTTTGGGAGTCGCACGATCCAACACAAGGTATGGCGCAGGGTAATGATCGGGGAACACAGTACCGCTCTGGAATATATACCTTTAACACCGAGCAAAAAAATCAGGCGCTAGCGACCAAGGCTTCATACCAAAGCGCGCTTAAAGCGAAAGGCTTCGGTGAAATCACTACTGAAATAATCGACGCCCCGACTTTTTATTACGCAGAAGATGAGCATCAGCAGTACTTACAAAAGAACCCCGGCGGCTACTGTAATTTGCGTGGAACTGGAGCGGTGTGTCCCATTACTGCTGATGAGGGTGCTGATGGAGTTGCATCATGATTCAACCGCCAACCGATGCTATGGCAGTACCGTTTGATGGTAGCTTTCGTGTTTCAGACTACGCCACTGTACCGGGCGAATTGCCGGGTAAAAAGGAGCTGCAAAAGTCTCTGAAGAAACGGGTTGATCAAATTGCGAAGTTGCAGCGCAAACTCTATGCAGACGATCGTTTTGCTGTGTTGTTAGTTTTTCAAGCGATGGATGCAGCTGGTAAGGATGGCACTATTCGCGCCGTAATGAGCGGTGTCAATCCAGCAGGTTGTCAGGTCTATTCATTTAAGTCACCTTCAGCAGAAGAGCTCGATCATGATTTCTTATGGCGAACATCTCGTCGTCTGCCTGAGCGCGGCCGCATCGGTATTTTTAACCGCAGCTACTACGAAGAGGTATTAGCGGTTCGAGTTCGACCTGAATACCTTGCGAAGCAACGTTTGCCCAACGTTGATGAAAAAAACATTTGGAATGATCGGTTTTTATCGATACGCGAGCACGAGTCGCACTTAGCCAGAAACGGCACAATCATTTTGAAGTTCTGGTTAAACGTATCGCCCGAGGAACAAAAAGCACGATTCATGAGCCGACTAACGACTCCTGAACGCTATTGGAAGTTTTCAAAAACCGATTTATCGGAACGTGGCAAGTGGACCGATTACATGTCAGCGTACCAAGAAATTTTTAATGAAACATCGCGTGAAAGCGCACCTTGGTATGCCATACCTGCCGACAATAAACCTTATATGCGGCTTTGTGTTGCGCAAATTATTGCGCAAAAGCTTGCATCATTACCTTTGGAATATCCAGAAAAGTCAGTCGAAGAGCTGGCGTTATTTGAACAACATATCAACGCTTTGGAGCAAGAATCGAATTGATTGGTCAGACTTTTGCGTACGAATACCAATGCAATTCCGATCCATAATGGGAGCAACACTATGCAACCGATGAAAAGACATGAAATACCTGAAGGTGGGGCGCTACGTCCTCTACCGACGCCGCTAACGTACTCCGCAACAGTGGATATACGTAACGTTGAGCATGAAATTACCGATTTCATGATTAGACGTGCGTGTGAAGAAATGGATTCCCAGCAACAGTATCCGTTCTGTGGCCGTGCGCCAAAGCGACAAGGACGCTAAGACTTGAAGGGCGTTTAGCGCCCTTAGCGCATGCTTAGCTGACTAGCTGATTCATCTCGAAAATCGGCAGCAATATACCCAATACGATCGTTAAAACAACCCCGCCCATAATCAAAATAACCACCGGTTCGAACAACCCTAGAAATATAGACATAAAGGAGTTAAGTTCGCGCTCCTGATGGGTGGCTGCTTTTTCCAACATCATGTCGAGCTTGCCAGACGCCTCGCCACTAGACACTAGGTGCAACATCATTGGTGGGAAATACCCAGTACGTTCCAACGCACTGCCCAATGTTGAGCCTTCTCTGACCTGGGCTGAAGCCGCATCGACCGCGGTGCGCATCGGTCTGCTAGTGATGACTTGCGAAGATATGTCCAACGCTTCGAGTACTGGAACACCACTGGCTGAAAGTATGCTTAAGGTTCGTGCAAACTGCGCTGTATTGTGACCCCTGATGAGTTTTCTGACCATTGGGATTCGCAAATAAAATGCATGCACACGTGCTTTAAACGCCTCGCCCTTCATGGCATGACGAAACAACAAAAACACCGCAATTAATACGATAGCGACGATCAACCCCCATTCGCGAACGAAAGCACTGGTGGCTAACAACGCCACTGTGAGCGGAGGGAGCGCTTGGTCCATACCTTCAAACACCTGGACCACTTGGGGTACAACATACGCCAGTAAAAATGCCACGATCAGTATTGATGCAATAACAAGCATGCTTGGGTAAATGAGCGCTTTTTTTACTGTCGCATTAGAGACTTGGCGTTCTTCGGTGTAGTCAGCCAAACGCTCAAGTACAGCATCAAGATGACCTGATTGCTCACCGGCAGAGACGGTTGCTTGATAAATTTCAGGGAAAACCTTCGGATAGTCTTTTAGTGCTGAGGCGAAAGTATGGCCCTCGAGTACTTTTGCACGGATCGAGAGAATCAGTGACTGTAGTTTGGGTTTTTCAGTTTGACGACTAACCGCAGCCAACGCTTGATCAAGCGGTGTTCCAGCGCCACTGAGTGTGGCAACTTGGCGTGTAAATAGCGCAAGCTCATTGGTTTTTATACCACCACGAAACGTGGGCGTATTGGTTGAGCTGGCTTTGCCTTTGCCTTTGCTTTTGCTTTTGCTTTTGCTTTTCGAACTGGATCGACCATTGGTTTCGTCAACCTGCAGTGGAGTCAGTTCTTGCTGACGAAGCTGTGCGCGAGCTAATCGCGCGGTGTCCGCCTCAACAACACCTTTTTTTTCTTTGCCGCGTGGATCTAACGCAACATACTCGAACGCGGCCATTAGCCCTCTCGTGTAACTCGTAGCACTTCTTCGAGAGAAGTTTTACCTTCTAGTACTAAGCGAGCACCGTCATCTTGTATTCCAGGATGACGTGTACGAGCGTATTTTTCCATATCTTGCTCTGACTCACCATCGTGAATCATGGTGCGCATGTGTTCATCTACTTCAACCACTTCATAAATACCTGTTCGGCCAATATAACCTGTGTGATTACACTTATCGCAACCGTGATGTGTGTGTACATTGGTTGCTTGGCTGACGGTTGCGCGCAAAATTTTCAATTCTGCATGTGTTGGAGTTGAAGAAAGCTTTTTACAATGTGGGCACAGCACTCTAACTAGTCGCTGCGCAACCAAACCAACTAAAGACGACGCTAATAAAAATGGCTCTATGCCCATGTCACGCAATCGTGTAACAGCGCCAATCGCGGTGTTTGTGTGCAACGTTGATAAGACTAAGTGGCCGGTCAAACTGGCCTGAACCGCAATGTCGGCTGTTTCAGTATCGCGTATCTCACCAACCATGACGATGTCTGGATCTTGTCGCAATATGGCTCGAAGTCCCCGTGCGAAATCCATTTCAACTTTATTGTTCACTTGCGTTTGGCCAATGCCATCGATGTAATACTCGATGGGGTCTTCAACAGTCAATATAGAGCTTCGCGAAGTATTCAAACGCGAAAGCGCTGCATAAAGCGTGGTGGTTTTACCTGAGCCGGTTGGGCCAGTAACCAAAATGATGCCATGTGAGAGTGTTAATGTTCGGGCCAAACTGACATGTGCCAATTCAGGCATGCCTAAATTTTCTAAATCGAGTCGGCCAGCTTGTTTATCAAGTAAACGAAGCACAACACGCTCGCCGTGAATAGAAGGCAAGGTAGAGACTCGAATATCAACGGGACGCCCCGCAACGATAAGTGGAATTCGTCCATCTTGTGGCAATCGACGCTCAGCAATATCGATTTCCGCCATAACTTTTAAGCGTGAGATGATCATTGGCGCAATTTCGCGCGGTGGATCAAGCATTTTTTGCATAACGCCATCGACACGATAACGAACAGCGAGTCGATTCTCGAACGGTTCGATATGGATATCAGATGCATTTTTACGGACAGCTTCGGCAAGAATGGCATTGATAAGACGAATAACCGGCGCATCGTCAGTCGATTCGAGCAGATCTTCCGGTTCGGGCATGGCATCGGCAAGCTGGTTTAAATCCAGATCGTCGCCAAAATCGTCCATGATGGCGATCACTTGACCAGTTTCACCTTCGTAGTGGCGGGTCAGTCGACCATCAAATTCATCGGCAGTTATCGGTGCCATGGTCATTGCCTGGCCAGCCTTTCGACGTGCTTCAGTCAAAGCCATGACGGTCACACCTGGCTTGTGGACTAGGTGCATTTTGCCGTCAATAGTTTCTAGCAACACGCCGTGACGTTTTGCAAAAGAGTAGGGCAGGTCGGCAGGCGGGCGCTGGGCAGCTGCGCCCAATGGCGGAACTACAGCACTGTCCTGACCGACGTCAGTCGCATCATTAGCCGCGCCTGGCTTATCAGGCTCGCCAACATCTATAAATTTTGCAGGAGACACAACCATTGTCTTTAATTAGTGGTATCGAAAGGACCAGTCGCATCATTCACGCCAGCTTGCCGTTTCAGAGTATCAATTTTGGGTAAATTGCTAGCAGCTGATTGTACTGGGCTGGTGAATGTTCGATCGTCCAATTTGGAGGTTGGCACAATTGTGTTCAACGCGTCTACTTCATTATTAACTCGCTCTCCCTGATAAAACAGGTGAAGATCGGGCAATTTAGGTGCTTGATGGTTGTTCAGTTCATCATTTTCGAACAAGCCAAGCTGTGCATTACGCAAATCGTCATACTTACTGCGGCTGTAGTAGTCGGCAGTGTCGATATCACGCAATATAGTCGGGTGCATGAATACCATTAGATTTCGCTTGCTTTTGGTGCTAGTGCGGTAGCGGAAAAGGCTGCCAAGCAATGGGATATCGCCAAGTAATGGCACTTTATCGTGTGTGTCGCTAATTTTGTCATCGATAAGCCCACCAAGTACCAGCGTTTGGCCGTCTTCCACCAATACGGTGGTTTTGATTGAGCGCTTGTTGGTGGTGATATCTGATGCGCCAGTGACTGATGTGCTGCTCACATCAGAAACCTCTTGCTCGATATCCATCTTGATGTTGTTGCCTTCATTAATTTGAGGCTTCACTTTCAGACTAATACCCACATCTTGACGTTCGATAGTTTGAAATGGGTTGTTGTTTGCAGCCGACAATTGTGTCCCAGTGACAAAAGGTACATTCTGACCAACCACAATTTCAGCTTCTTGATTGTCCATCGTGACAATGGTTGGTGTCGATAGAATATTGTTATCTGAATCGGACGCAATGGCTGATAGTAGAAAGCCAAAATCGACGCCACCACTGCCAAACCGGCCAAGTGCCAGAGATAAGCCGCTGCTTAATGATGCTCCACCACTGGCGATAGTACTAGCCAGCGCTGCGGTTGCGCCACCAAGGTTGGTGTAGGCTGCTGGGCGATTGTTGTCTGAGCCGTCGACGGCAAAGTTAACACCCAGCTGCGCGCTATTGTTTTCCGACAGTTCTGCAATGATTGCCTCAACCAGTACTTGAGCACGTCTAATATCCAATTGTTCAATTACCGCCAAAATGCTGCGCATTTCATCGGGTGGCGCAGTGATGATTAGCGCGTTGGTGTCTTCGTCTGCTTGAATGTCGACATTCGGTCGGTCGTTTTCTGGATTCGCTGCACGTCTAACGATGGATGCGGTCGGGGCTTGTTGGACAACTACACCATTTGCGTTAACGGTTGGGGCGGCATTCACGGCCGCATTTACAGCGCCGCCAACGCTGTCGTCGCCAGATGAGCTGGTGCCGATTTTTGCCTGACCCGCAGACACACCGGTAAGAATGGCTAGCAAGTCAATCGCATTGGCGTAACGCAAGTACACAACCCGAGTGTTACCGCCAGACTCGACAGGAGTGTCGAGATTAGCAATTAACCCACGCATACGTACACGAGCTGCTTGATCACCACTGAGTAAGATACTATTAGTACGTTCATCTGCAGCAAACCGTACAGCGCCTGGAGCGCCGGCCGCCTGACCTGCACGACTCTGCAATGAGCCTAATATTCGAATGACCTCACTGGCGGATGCGTACCGCAGTCGAATAACTTCGACTTCTTCATTGTCAGGTCGATCGATACCTTGAATGATTGAAATCAAACGCTGAATATTACTAGCGCGGTCAGTCACAATAAGCGTGTTGGTTGCGGCATAAGCTGCAAGGTGTCCTTGCTGTGGAACCAATGGACGTAGAATTGGCACTAGTTGAGCTGCTGGAACGTTTTCAACCTTGATAACTTGGGTGACGAGTTGGTCGCTTGCGGTGCCGTCATAGGTTGGTACAGGACCTTGCTTGGCATTAACGTCTGGAACTATTTTAATGAGATCTTTGCCTGGCACTGCGGAGTAGCCATGGACTTGCAAAACAGACAGAAAAGTCTGGTACAGCTCGTCTGCATCGAGTGGCTTTGCGGATATAACAGTAACACGTGCTTTCACGCGTGGATCAACCACAAAGTTCTTGCCGGATTGTCTAGACACCGTTTGAATAAGCGAATGAATGTCCGCATTTTTCAAGTTGAGTGTGAAGGTATCCTCTTGTGCGCGCAAAGGCCCACAGAAGAGTAACGCAATGCCGAGCAGCGCGAAAAGAATGTTTGTACTGAGCCTGTTATTCATCATTTTTAGAGCAGTGGTTCACTTAAGTTAAAGTGTAGCCCGATAAACAGTAAACTTCTGTTTATTGCGCAAGTGAAATAGACAGTGGAATTTCAGCGCCATCACGCAGAACAGTTATTTCCAAAGCCTGTGCTTTTACTGCATTTCTTAACGCACGAATACCCTGTTTCTGACTGTTTAACTGGATATTGTTTACACGAGTAATAACATCACCAGACAGTATCCCCTGAGCTTCAAGAATCTCTGGATTTTGTTTCGGTGTAATTCGATAGCCAAGTAACTTTCCATTTTCCTGATACGGTTCTGCCGCCACTATACGACCAAGCATGGAAGGGTTTCTAGCCAATGTGTCACGCAATGCACCAGGCGTTGTCGGTAAGTCGACTGGAGCCCCAGCTTGTTGCCCATCGGCTTGAGCACCATTGGACGATTGGCCTTGTGAGCTATTGTTTGCTTGAGGCAAAGGACGCATGGCAATGGGTTGTACGTTTTCTGGCAAAGACAATTTTTCTTCTTTACCGCGGTTACTTAAAATAACGTGTGTTTTGTGGACTTCTTTCAAGGTGGTTTCGCCAGAGACTTTGTCACCGATGCCGTAAGCAGATTGTTCTTCTGACCCAGCGCTAATAATGGCGATGGCTTTCTCTTTAGGCGTGTAGTCGAATACACCGGCCAGCTGCAGATTCAGTTTGGTCTCTTTAGCTTCTTCCTTCTTGACTTCTTCGATGGGCGCAACTGGAGCTGATGAGGCGTCGCCAAACAAATGCAATCCTGCAGTAACCTTGGCAAGCATCGAAGGGTCAGGTGCATTGCTGGTCGCACTGACGGGCGCAATAGTGGCGTCCGTACTAAAATTATTTTCTGCTTGTGGTAGCAACTTCATCGTTAGCACAGCCAGCGCCCAGCCGAGCACAATCACCAGAATTGTGTTCACCCAACGCGGCAGTCGAGTTGCTTTGTCTGCAAACTGCATAGATCTTGCGGTCGCGCTCATGTTTTTAACCTATAGGTTGCCAGTAATTTTCAATAATTACCCACAATGCCGCAGAGCTGTTCAGCACGCGGTCAGCCAGTCTCATGCAGATTGTGGGGCTAAGTCAACGGTTCAATATTGACGCCAGATGCACTCTTTGAGTCACTCAAGAGGTCAGAAGTTCTGTAAAGCGTGATCGATACTCGATTTTATGCAGTATTAAAGCGTTGCAGCAAAATCGTCGGGTCAGATGCAACGGTAGTTGAAACGGCATCGGGTGAGGGTTACTTGTTGTACAACAAGTCCAATGTAATGTATTTTATTGCAGATTCGTCATGTTGAGGAGGGATTTGTTCGGATTTATTGATTCGTCAGTTAAATGACTTTTTTCGTGGGTGTGATGATGCAGGGGGTCGTTAGAGTTTAAAGCGACCGACCCCCTGGGTACATCCAAACGGTGGTGAAACCGATCAGACCATATCTTTCAGGCCTTTCAGAGGCAGTACTTTAACCACTTTACGAGCTGGTTTTGCCTTAAACACAGTTTCTTCTTTAGTGAATGGGTTTATACCCTTGCGAGCCTTAGTTGCAGGCTTCTTGATAAGACGGATTTTTAGCAAGCCAGGAATGCTGAACATACCCGGACCCCGTGGCTTGAGGTTGTCTTGAATAAGACCTTCAAGCGCTTCGAACACAGACGCGACTTCTTTGCGGCTCAGTTCGGTGGTTTCGGCAATCGAAGACATGATTTCCGATTTTGTAGGTGGCTTCTTTACCGCTGCTGATACTTTTTTCTTAGCAGTGGCTTTTTTCTTAGCAGTGGCTTTTTTCTTCGCCGCCATGTTGGTATCCCTCTCAAAACTTACTGTTAACAGAACTGGTTACAGTTGTCGCTGTTATGGCTTAACTGTACCTGCGTACTTACATACCTTCGACTCGTAAAGAACTTAAATGCTTTGTACAGAGTGTATTAAGCAACTTAAGCAAACGTGTAAGGCGCGCGAAAGGTAACACGGTTTTATCGCTCGCGTACAAAATTTATAGAACAATATTGTTAAAAAACACTGTATTTACAGTAAATAACAGCAAGCGAATGTAAAAAACACCTAATTTAAGGCTTATTGAGCGGTTGTGTTGAATAATTGTACAAATAATTTAACGAACAAATGGCGATATCAAAGTACCGGTTACCAGTATTTGTAGAAAGAAAAGTCCAATGATACCGATCAAGACAGAGAAGTCGAATCCACCAACGGGTGGTACGTGTTTTCTAATCGGTCTCAGGATTGGTTCTGTTATTCCGGAGAGAAGGTTGCGAATAGAATCGGTATTGGGATTTGAAAACCAGCTTAATATTGCTTGAATAACCATGGCGAAGATGAATACATTAAACAACAAATGCACTACATCGACAATGGCAATGAAAAACAACGACCCGTAGGATTGTCTGCCAGCGAAAATTGCTTTACCGGCTACAGGCAGAATATCTGTCTGCAACAGCTTTAGCAGCAATATTTTGATCAGCAGCACGACGAATGTTATTAACAAACTGGATGTGTCGTAGGTTTTGAAGCTCGGTACAACGCGACGAAGAGGCTTCAATACCGGGTCAGTTACCTTGACGACAAATTGCGCCAGAGGGTTGTAGTAGTCAGCGCGAAACACTTGCATGATAAAGCGGACGGCAAATAACATGGCGTACAAGTTGAACACCATTCCAACTAGAAAGCTGAAGGCTTCTAAAACTGCATTACCCATCGTGTGTATTCCTCGGCAAACGGTTAAAACGTAAGCGCAGTATTGTAACGCTGTTAAATTAGGATGAGGTGCCGAATTCTTCGCCAAGCTCATTTGCTCTATCGTGAGCTGCCTGCATGGCTTCTTTCACAATAGCGTCGAGTCCTTGTTCATCAAATACTGCAAGTGCTGCCGCGGTGGTTCCACCTTTGGACGTCACGTTCTCGCGCAATACGTTGGGTGGGTATTCTTTCGCACGCGCCATACTAGCTGCGCCAAAAGCGGTTTCAATAGCAAACTCACGGGCAAACTCCGCATCTAAACCAAGTGATTGAGCCGCATTTGCCATGTGTTCAATGAGATAGAAAAAATACGCTGGTCCACTGCCAGACAATGCAGTCACTGCATCGAGTGCAGCTTCGGTGTCGACCCATTGCGTAATTCCAGCAGTCGATAGCAGTTGCTGTGCCTGGTCTTTATGCTCTGTTGTACAAAGCGCATTGGCAAACAGCGCTGTGGCTCCAAGACCAAGTAATGATGGCGTATTGGGCATGCAGCGAACCACTGGGGTCGTTGTGCCGACCCAGCCACTCATGGACTCGGACCTAACACCTGCGGCAACGGATATGACCAGCGCCGGTTTTAAAGCGGACAAATCGCGACAAACCGTTTCAACAATGTGTGGCTTAACGGCAATAACAACCGATGCACCTGAGCCAATACTGGCAACGCTGTCATTGCTGTTGACACCAAATTTTGTCTCAAGCGCT
>Ga0114956_1004588_pt1 | contig 10472 bp, 3 predicted proteins | sample MaitaG_FD_87304 | JGI IMG/M metagenome (GOLD analysis project Ga0114956, IMG submission 87304) | Marine algal microbial communities from Maine, USA - Maine_Asex2 metaG | ecosystem: Host-associated > Algae > Red algae > Unclassified | place: Maine, USA | collected 2015-01-05 | reverse complement strand
TAAAGTACATCCTTACAAATGGCCAATTATTGGATCTATGGATCATCTGGATGCTGCTGTAGAGTCTGATTATAAGAATTTTTACAAAGATTTCTATGTCCCTAATAATGCGGTGTTATCAATCGCAGGAGATTTAGATATCGATCAAGCTAAAATTTGGATTGACAAATATTTCGGTTCAATTCCAAAAGGAACTAAAGAAATATACAGACCAACAGTGGTCGAACCACCTCTTGGAGGAGAAGTTCGAGATACAATTTACGATAACATTCAATTGCCAGCAGTAGTGCAAGTATATAGGATCCCTGCACAGGGAACACCTGATTATTATGCTGTATCTATGTTAGGGACACTCTTAGCCCAAGGCGAAAGTTCAAGATTTCATAAGAGTCTAGTGGATGAAAAGCAAAAAGCTGTTTTTGTTGGAAACTTTCCACTTGATATGGAGGACCCAGGTGTTGCCATTGCTTTTGGTATTTCCAATATGGGAGTGCAGCCAGATGAAGTAGAGGCTGGAATTGACGAAGAGATTAAAAGAGCTCAAACCGAACTAGTCTCAGATCGAGAATTTCAAAAATTGAGAAATCAAGTTGAAAATGATTTCATAAGTAGTAATTCAAGGGTTGCGGGCATAGCCGAAAGTCTTGCAAACTACCATATGTACTATGGTGATGCCAATCTCATTAATACAGAATTGGAAAGATACTTAGCTGTAACTCCAGAAGATATTATGAGAGTAGCCAAAAAGTATTACCACAAGGACAATAGAGTAGTATTATATTATTTACCAAAAGAGGCTAAACTCTAACAACCACTCTGAGAGTAAAAAATCAAGAAAAATGAAAAAAACAGTATATATCCTTTTCTTTGGGGCTTTTGTTTTCGCCTCATGTAATAAAACAACTGTAGACAAGGTTGTCAAAACAGAAGAGGTAAAACAAATGATTGATCCAGCTGTAGCATGGCGATCAGAAACTCCAAAACCAGGAGCCGCAAGACCAATTAAATTAGGTGAAAGTAATTCGTTTGAATTAGCGAACGGATTGAAAGTAATTGTGGTCGAAAACCATAAACTTCCAAGAGTATCATATCAATTGAGTTTAAATAATGACCCGGTATCAGAAGGTGATCAAGCAGGTTATATTAGTATCTCTGGAGATTTGATAAAAACAGGTACTTCAACTAAATCAAAAGCTGAAATTGATGAGGCAATTGATTTTATTGGAGCTAGTTTGAATACTTCAGGAAACGGAATGTTTGGGTCATCACTTACAAAGCATCAAGATGAATTGCTTGGGTTAATGACTGATATTTTGAATAACCCTTCTTTTAAAACAGAGGAATTTGAGAAGATCAAAAAGCAAATGATCTCTGGTATAGCGTCAAGTAAAACTGATCCTAGCGCAATGGCGTCCACAGTAGCAAGTGTGTTGAATTATGGACAAGATCATCCGTATGGTGAAGTGGAAACGGAAAGCTCTGTGGAAAGAATTACCATTGCAAAATGCAAAGAGTATTATGATACGTATTTCAAGCCTAACAACGCGTATTTGGTTGTGGTCGGAGATATTACACCAGATGTAGCTAAACAAAAAGTGGAAAAGTATTTTGGCTCTTGGGAAAAAGGCCAAATTCCTACAATGAGATATAAACAACCTGTGGCTCCATCAGAAAGAAAAGTTGCGGTTGTAAATAAAGACGGAGCGGTGCAATCAGTGATAAGAATAACCTACCCAGTTAATTTAAATATGGCTAGTGAAGAATTGATTGCTGCTAGAGTAATGAATTCAGTATTGGGTGGAGGAATTTTTTCAGGAAGATTAATGCAAAACTTAAGAGAAGACAAAGCATTTACTTACGGTGCTCGTTCTAGATTAAATGCTGATCCATATGTAGGAAATTTCAGTGCTTTTGCTAGTGTTAGAAACGAGGTTACAGATAGCTCAGTGCATGAGTTTTTATTCGAACTAGATAGAATGGTGACAGAAGATGTAAGTCAAGAAGATTTAGATTTGGTTAAGTCTTCTATGACAGGAAGCTTTGCACGATCTTTAGAATCTCCTCAGACGATTGCACGATTTGCACGAAATATTTCTAAGTATAATCTTCCTCCAGATTATTATGAAAATTATCTCAAGAGATTAAGTAATGTAACTGTTGCGGATGTAAGAAGTGTTGCGAACAAATTTATAAGACCTGACAATGCGCACGTTTTAGTAGTTGGAAGTAAAGATGATATCGCTGAAAAATTAGTTCGATTTGATGCAGATGGAGAAATTGATTATTACGATGCTTTTGGAAATAAGGTGAAGTATGATGAAGTTGCTTTGCCTTCTGATGTTACAGCTGAGTCCGTAATGGAAGGATATATTGCGGCAATTGGAGGAAAGGATAAAGTGATGGCTATTAAATCTTTACATTCTATGGGTGACATGGAAGTAATGGGACAAAAAGCTACCATGGAAATTTACAATGTTGCTCCAAACAAAGTAGCACTTGTTATGAAAATGGGCGAAATGGTACTGCAAGAACAAGTTTTTGATGGCATGAAATTAAAAGCTGGACAAATGGGGCAAACATCAGTTTCAACTGAAGGTGCTGAGTTTGATAAAGCAAAAACTAATGCTATGATGTTCCCTCAAATGCAATATGGAGCCAATGGCTATAACTTGGAGTTGAAAGGAGTTGATAATGTAGAAGGTGCTTCTGCTTATAAAGTTATGGTCGAATCTCCGAGTGGTGAAAAGAAGACGCAATATTATGACGTAAAATCAAATCTTTTGATTAGAGAAGTAGAAAGTAGTGAAGGTCCACAAGGGCCTATGACTATAACTAATGACTTTCAAGATTATAAAGAAGTGTCAGGAGTTATGATTCCACATAAAATAATTTTAAGTGGTGCTATGCCTACACCAATTGAAATGATGTTGAATGTAAAAGCTAATGTTGATGTTCCTGAGGGAACATTTACTATTGAATAAAACTATAGGGTTTTTGTTATAGAAAAGGGGCATCGATTTCGATACCCCTTTTTTTCTTTAGTTCTTGAAGAGCTTAAAAGAACTGTTTGAGTTGTTTTGATTAACTCTTACGATATATATTCCCGTTGTTAAATGAGCTAAATTTATTGACGTTTCATTTATAGTACCATAAACCAATCTTCCACTTAAATCATAAATGTTTACTTGATCCGGTATCGCTTCGAGTTTAAGCATAGGGTCGGAGAAAACATAATCAACTACATCAGGAGTTTCGTCAGTTGAAACAGAATCTGCACATTCACCTAGGTCCCATTCGTGTTCTTGGCAGCACTCTTCGTTGTCGTTTTCGCAGATTTTAATAAACTCAAATTGATTTCCAGTATTGGGAAATTCTGTTATTGTTATTGGTAACAGTTCGAATGCGAAGAATCCAAAAAATCCTTCTCTACTTGTAACTTCAAATAATTCATTTGTTGTACCAACATAATCGAAATCTAAAACGAAACTCATTTCTTCTTCATTACATTCAATCATATTGATAGAGATATCAGAAATGTTGCATTCTATTGGTTCTTCAAAGCATTCACCTAGATCCCATTCATGTTCTTTGCAGCATTCCTCATTGTCGCTTTCACAGATTTTAATAAACTCAAATTGGTTTCCAGTATTAGGGAAACCAGTTATAGTTATGGGTAATTGATCGAAAGCAAAGAATCCAAAAGAACCATCTCTGCTTATTACATCGAAAAACTCATTTGTTGTACCATCATAATCGAAATCTAAAACGAAACTCATTTCTTCCTCATTACATTCAATCATCTCAATTGAAATTTCAGAAATATTGCATTCTACGGGTTCTTCGAAACATTCTCCAAGATCCCATTCATGAGCTTGACAGCACTCCTCGTTGTCATTTTCGCAGATTTCAATAAATTCAAATTGATTTCCAGTATTGGGAAACCCAGTAATGGTTATGGGTAGCTGATCAAACGCAAAGAATCCAAAGAATCCATCTCTACCGCTCACATCGAAAAACTCATTTACAGTTCCAATGTGTTCAAAATCCAATACAAAACTCATTTGCTCTGCATTACACTCAAGCATTGCTATACTTATTTCAGAAATGCTACATTCCGGTTGGACGCAACATACTGGACTCTCTACAGTATATATTTCGGAAGCACAGGAGTTGCTTTGGTTGTCAACGACCAATAATTCAATTGAGGTCTCGCAATCATCTTCAAATGGCCCTATAGTATAAAATGTTTGCCCATATTCATAGCTATTTGATTCTATTCCATTGATATAAAGAGTAAAGCTGTTTGAGGTAAAACTCGAATTAAATTCGAAATCTATTACATAGGAACCTTCATCACAATCATAAGCTTCTGCAAAAAGATCGGTAATACTGCAAAATTGATCACATCCTATTTCAACATTGTCTAGTTCCGCATTACATTCATTGTCTTCAGAGTCAAAAACTTCAATGGTTACAAAATTGTCTATAAACATTGGAAAGCCTAACTGATCCATTAAAGGTAAATCTGTGTAGTTGAATGTTCCTAAATACATTTGATCGATAAAAAGATCAAATTGTGTAGAGGGCATATGAGCATATTCAAAGTTTACAATATAGCCCCACCATGGTTCACAAGCTTGTTGTAGAGTGAGATCCCATATTTCACAAACATTGATATCGCAGCAGACCGGTTCGTCAAATTCAACAAAATCAGTGCATTCAGGATCTTCTAAATCAAGAATAACAAACTCATAGAGTGTTGTACAGTCGCCAGCAAATGGCCCTAATTCATAAAATGCAATACTTTCATCATATTCAAAGTTTCCATAATTCTGACCATTTCCTTGAATGGTGAAACCTGATGCACTCGGATTAGTAAAATCAAAGCTTAATTGAACATTAAAAAGACCAGAATTAGAACAAGACAAGATTTCTGCCTCAACGTTTTCAATAGAACAGGCATTTATTTCTTCGCAATCCACTTGGCCTATTTCTATAAAATCGAAGCATAAGGCATCATCGCTGTCAAAAAAGATAAATTCATATACGGTGTTGTCAGCAGGGAGGGGCCCTACATCGATTGGAAGGTCTGAATACTGAAAAGTCCCATAATTTGATGCGTTTCCTCCGAGCGTAAAACTTGTCCCATTATTTTGCGGCTCAAAATCCAATTGTATCGAGAAAGTTTCATTGATTTCATCGCAGTCATAAATCTCATAATCAATATTCGCAAAGCCGCACAAACAAGGGTTGTTTATCAGCAACTCAAGACAACATGTGTCCATATCGTTTTGGCAAATGAGTAAGGTGTCCTTGGTTATTCCGTTTCCTGGAAAGGAATCAATGAATAATCCCGTACTGTCTAACTCGAAATATCCCAAAAATTGACTGTTTACAAATAAATCAACATTTAGGTCATTTGGTTGTGTGTTTAGAGTCAATTCATAACTCGTAATGTTATGGCAAGCTCCAGTATTTATCTCGACCGTTTCTAGTTCACATTGGCCAAATGCTGGCAGTAGAAATAGTAAACAGCTGACAAAAGATGATATTTTTTGTTTCATAAGCCTTGGTTATACAACAGAGATGCCTTTAGAGGAATAATTGCTGTTTTGTGAAAATCAAAAGATTTTGGACTCAAAGTTGATTTTCTGAGTTTTTGACCTTCTGTATTTTTTAAATAAAATTAAAGGTAATATGAAAATGAAAATTCACATTGTCTGGGCTTTATATATATATGATTCTCGCAATATTTGATCATATAATGTAATAGTTTCATCTGTTATTCCCCTTGGCTTAAATATTGGCTCAATCACGTGGGAAGTGGGCATGTTATGTCCTCGTTCCAACAATTTAATATACACCAGACTTGTGATCGTGCAAACCTATATGAGGCTTGCATGTGTGATTGAATGAATTTTTAAACCAAATTTTACATGAGAAAGTATTTACTCTTATTAAGATCGATATGTACCTCGGTTTTGATGACGCTTCTTGCAAGCGGGATGTATGGGCAGACTGTAAGTTGTAGCTGTGGAGCTGGGACTAGCATGACAGTTGATGTCACATTCTCGGGACCACCAACAGTAGTTTCGGAATTTAATGCCACACATACGATAAGTGGAAACGTACTAACAGTTACGATTCCTGACAAGTACACATATTTTGATGTGTTAGTTAATTTACCTGAGTTCTTTAACTTAACTGCAAATACCTCCGAAATAAGTTCCTGCATTTTGGATCTTGAAGTTGACGGTCAACAGTCGTTTTGTTTAGGGCCAAACAGTTTACCAGAAACTTATACCTCGTCAGGAACAAACATTATGTCCTATAATTGGAATATTGTTGGAGGGCCTGCTACACCTGCTGCTAATACAGGCAGTAGTCTAGCAATGAATTGGTTCGGAGCTGCTGCTGGAACCTATGCTGTTGAACTTACAGCTACAAATACCTCTAATTGCACAGAAACGATTTCTTATCCCGTTTATATTCTTGAAGATGCACCATTTGCAGTGGCCTGTAATGGTCATGTCAATTTGACTATGGATCAGACCTGCTCTTTGGGTATACTTACCCCAGATATGTTTTTGGAAGATATGCTTTATTCTAATGATGCATATTTTATAAATCTATATGATGCCAACGACGATTTAATTACTACCACTATAGGTGATAGTTATATTGGTCAAACACTTACTGTCGAGGTTGTAACAGTTTGTGGTGGCAACTCATGTTGGGGTTTGGTAACTATCGAAGATAAATCTATACCGCCTCTAGTTTGTGGTGGCCCATTTACCGTTGACTGTGATATGGTTACACCAACAGTAGGTTTGCCAACCAATGTTGGAACGCCTATCGATAATGGTAATGGTACATGGGATGTGCCAGGATATGATAATTGCGGAGACGCAACGTTGAGTTATAACGACATTGTTTCATTATCTGCCTGTTCAGATCCATTGTTTAGTTCTGAGATTACTCGAACTTGGACAATCCAAGATGAAAATGGGGGAGTAACTTCATGTGATGTTATTATAAATGTGAATAGAGCAGATATAAACGACGTAACCTTTCCTGCACATTGGGATCCTGCATTTGGTACAAATGCACTGAAACCTAAACCATGTGGAACTTGGCCAACCTTGGATAATGGAAATCCTGACCCATCTTTTACAGGTGTTCCAGACGGTACATTTTGTTTGGATATAACAGTAGCTTATACTGATGTAAGATTCGCAGGATGTAATGCAAACAATTTTAAACTTCTTAGAAAATGGGTCGTTGAAGATGTTTGTACAGGTCAAACGGTAGAATACGTTCAAAATATATTAGTAGCGGATATGGATTTTCCAATTACGATTTGTCCAGCTGATGCTACCGCTCCTCCGGGATTAGGCTACGAAGTTGTCTCATACATCCCTACAAATGATTCCTACAATTGTTCTGCAGATTGGGATGTAGTTGCTCCAGAAGTAATAAATGAGTGTGAAGGAACATTTACGTGGTATGTTGAATATTTGTTGGCAGATGAAAATGGAGACGCTCCTATAATTGGGAACTATATATCAACTAATGTTTCTGGAACATTTCCAAATTTCACAATTAGTGACTTGCCATTGGGAAATACTTGGATAAAATACACCGTAGTAGATCAATGTGGGCAAGAGGGCAATTGTTTTACCGAAGTTTTGGTTTACGATGATTCAGAGCCTCATGCTGTCTGTGATTTACATAGTAACATTGCTTTAAATTCTGATGGAGAAGCATTCGCACATCCTGAGACTTTTGATGACGGTTCTTTCGCATGTAGCGATGTGAGCTTAAGAATTAGAAGAATTAATGCTAGTCAATGCGGTAGTGCTCAAACAACTTTTACTGATGTTTTAAAGTTTTGTTGCGCAGATGCCAATCAAACCATCTTAGTTGAATTGGAAGTAACTTCTCTAAATGGGGAAAAGAGTTATTGTACTGTAGAAGCTTTCATTCAAGATTTAAGTCAATCGACCTTTAATGAGCCAGCTGATATTTCAAGACCTTTCAGCTGTAATTTTAATTTAAATCTAAACAGTACTTCTCAATTGAGCTCTTTATATGGCTCGCCGAGTTTTACTCAAAATTTATGCTCTAACGCTTCTTTTCAAGAATTGTTACCTGCAGTTCTAGATCTTGATGAATGTGGAGATGGTAAACTAACAAGAAGGTGGGAGTATACCAATTCTTCTGGAGCAAAGTCATTTCATACACAGCTTATTACACTTACTTTGAGTAATCCTTTTAATGGCGTTATCAATTGGCCAGATGATATTACACTTAGTGGATGTAAAACAATTTCTATAGATCCAGATGATATTCCTTCATCAGCTTCGAGAAGGCCAGTGTGGAGTGCTACAGCGTGTTCAAACACAGTAGCCATATATGAAGACTTACCATTTTACTTTGTAGAAGAGGTGTGTACCAAAATATTAAGAAAATGGACAGTGATTGATTGGTGTCAAGCTACATCAACTCCTGGTTCTGGATTATGGGAATACACACAAGTAATAAAAATTAATGATTTAGTTAAGCCTCAAATAACTTCAGGTTGTAATCTACCAACAGTTATAGTTGGAGAAGCAACAGACTGTGGAGTAATTACAACCTTGTCAGCTACTGCAACAGATAATTGTGATGATGGTTTGATTTGGTCTGCAACGTTAAACGGAACTCCATTAACATTACAAACGCAAGGAGGAGAAGCTTCTGCTGCAAACTTAAATTTAGCTGCAGGTAGTTATACCGTATGTTGGAATGTGACAGACGGATGTGATAATGATGATTCTTGTTGTGAGTCATTTAGTGTAAGAGACACCAAAGCTCCAACTGCTGCATGTATAACAACATTGACAACGGTTATTTCAAATTCCACAGGAGAAACTCTTATTTGGGCTAGTGATTTTGATGCAAGTAGCAGCGATGCTTGTACAGATCAGAGTCAATTAAGATTTGCTTTTTCTTCAAATGTTTCAGATACATCTAGAGGTTTTGATTGTGATGATTTGGATAATGGAATTTCTGATACTGTAGAAGTTGAAATGTTTGTATTTGATCAAGCAGGAAATTTTGATTCTTGTCCAGCTATGCTGATACTTCAAGACAACAGCGACTATTGTACAGATATTATTAATACTTCGACTAGAGTTAATTTATCAGGATATGTCATGACAGATGATCAACAAATGGTTGACGAAGTCATGATCTCAATGAATTCTAATGATAATGTATTCAACGGAATGACGTATATGGCTGAAGATGGAGAATTTGCCTTTGAAGATTTGACTATGTATAATAATTACTCCATAGAAGCCGAGAGAAATTATGACTTTAAAGAAGGAGTGACAACAATTGATTTGTTGCTTATTCAAAAGCATATTCTTGGAATTCAATTACTTGATTCTCCATATAAAATCATAGCAGCAGATGCCAATGGTTCTGAATCTATCTCAGCGATCGATTTATTAGAATTGAGAAAATTAATTCTAGGTATTTATGAGGAGTTGCCCAATAACAAGTCTTGGAGATTTGTTGATTCGCAGGCTTCATTTGCAGATCCTACTTCACCATTCCCATTTATCGAACAAATAGGATTTGATGGTTTGGATGTAGATGTTAATGATGCTGAGTTTGTAGCCATTAAAATTGGAGATGTAAACAATAGCATAGACCTTTCTACTGTTACAGGAACTGAAGCAAGTTCAAGATCGCCTCAAGAGAAGGTTGGACTTAATGTACTAGAAAACGAGAAAGGACTGAGCTTAGTTGCGGACGAAGACCTACAACTAAATGGGTTTCAATTTACAATGAGTTATCCTCAAGCATATGAAATACTAGAAGAAATATCTAGTTTGCTTCCAAACTTTAACTCAAGTAATTATTCTGTTTTTGAAAATGGATTGATTACCGTAAGTTATCACACTACAGATGAAATATATCTTTTGAAAGGCGAATCCATTTTGGATATCAACCTTCCAAATAATGCATCTAAATCTAAATTAGAAGTGCATTCAGGCTTGATACAAGCTGAAATGTACATTGCTAATAACAATACGATAGAAACGAAAGGTATTGAACTAAGAAATGTAGAACAGACAGGATTTGTTCTTCATCAGAATGTTCCTAATCCATTTAATGAAAGTACGTTAATCGCTTTTGAAATCCCTTCTGCATCACCAGTAAACTTGACGATTTACGATGCAACAGGGCGAATCATCTTTAAGAGAAATGACCAATTTGAGAAAGGATACAATCAATTTAAAATTGATGCATCTACACTTACTAATTCGGGCATTCTCTATTATCAGCTAGACTCATATACACATTCAGCTACAAAAAAGATGATTCTTTTAAATAATTACAATGCGAACTAGGAATAAAATGAAAATTATACATAATAATTTAAGATTGAAAAGTATGAGGACTACGATCAAAAGTCTATG
>Ga0114956_1004585_pt1 | contig 10476 bp, 13 predicted proteins | sample MaitaG_FD_87304 | JGI IMG/M metagenome (GOLD analysis project Ga0114956, IMG submission 87304) | Marine algal microbial communities from Maine, USA - Maine_Asex2 metaG | ecosystem: Host-associated > Algae > Red algae > Unclassified | place: Maine, USA | collected 2015-01-05 | reverse complement strand
TTTAGTTGTTCTTTTGTCACCATTCTTCATAATTAATTTCTATTATACTGCAAATTTCAAATCTCTGCTTGCTGTTGAAGTAGAAATATTCGTTATTTTATTTAAGTATTCTTTCCGAGTGAAATATTCTGCTTTATTTACAGAGATGAAGTATTCTATTTTTTCAATTGCAGTATTTACACGATTGTGAATTTTAGACAGTTCTAACAATGATTCATAAATCGCTTCAAAAATAAATACAATGAATTTTGTTGATTTTCCTTCTTTGTCACTTAAATCCAAAACCTTATGTTATACATTTGACGGTCTTTGATAATTGTTTCAAAAGGAAGATATATAAAAACAGGATACTCTTTCAATAAAAATCAAAGTTTGACATAATCGTTCCATCCGTCCATTACTATCATTAAAACAACTTCCTTATGAATCCAATACCCCTATACTCTATTCAACTCCGCCCAGATAGCATCTTTTAGCGCTTGGACTCCGTCGGTAGTAATAGCGGAGAAAAACAAGTGAGGAGAATCTAAGGAAAGCTCTCCTTCGATCATAGATTTTAATTCATCGTCTATTAAATCGCTTTTAGATATCCCGATCAGTCTTGGCTTATCCATCAATTCCGGATTATACATTTCGAGTTCATTCTTTAGGATTCGATAGGTTTCGTTGATGCTAGGATCATCGGCAGCAATAATGAAAAGCAATAAAGAGTTTCTTTCAATATGTCGTAAAAATCTTATTCCTAATCCTTTTCCTTCATGAGCTTTTTCTATAATTCCAGGAATATCTGCCATTACAAAAGAACGTGTATTTCGGTAAGAGACGATGCCTAGATTTGGTGTTAGGGTTGTAAACTCGTAATTAGCAATTTTAGGCTTTGCGGCGCTTATGACTGACAACAAAGTTGATTTACCGGCATTAGGAAAACCTACTAGACCAACATCTGCTAAAATTTTTAACTCAAGAATTTTCCATTCTTCTTTGCCATCTTCACCGGGTTGAGCATATCGTGGAGATTGCCGAGTAGATGATTTAAAGTGGGTATTACCCAATCCTCCTCGACCACCAGCAACGAGTATATATTCTTCGCCGTGATCACTAATCTCAAACTCTACTTTTTTTGATTCTGCATCCTTTGCAATTGTTCCCAAAGGAACTTCTAGAATGACATCATCCCCACGAGCTCCATACTTATTGCCTCCTTGACCATTTTGACCATTTTTTGCAAGGACATGTTTTCTATACTTGAGTGGGAGTAGTGTCCACAATTGCTCGTTACCCCTAATAATGATGTGTCCGCCTCTACCACCATCCCCACCGTCAGGACCTCCTGTAGTAGTTTTGTTATCTCTGAAAAAGTGGACACTTCCAGCTCCTCCAGCTCCAGATCGACAGCAAATCTTTACATAGTCTACAAAATTCTTATCACTCATAAGTAAATATCACCTAATTGTATTTGATTACATTTAAGACAACCTTTCAAAGGCATCAGATAGCCTTGCAAAAATATCATCAATGGAGCCCAAGCCATCAATCGTACAAGAAAGTCCTAATTTGTCGTAGTAATTATAGACAGGAGAAGTTTGATCGTGGTACACTTTTATTCTATTCCGAATGATCTCTTCATCTGCATCATCAGTCCGACCAGAGGTCTTCCCTCTTTCCAACAATCTGTTGACTAGCTCATTTTCTTCTACCTTGAGAGAAACTAGACCAGATATTGAGATGCTTCTTTCTTGAAAAATCTTATCTAATGCTTCAGATTGATTTATCGTTCTCGGAAAACCGTCTAAGATAAACCCATTTGAATCTAGGTGCTTATCCATTTTATTCTGCAGCATCCCAATCGTAATTCTATCAGGTACTAATTCTCCGTTATCCATAAATGATTTCGCCTCTCTTCCAAGAGTTGTTTTATTTCCAATTTCATATCTAAACAGATCACCTGTAGAAATATGAATTAAATTAAATTTATCTTTTAATAAAGAGGCTTGTGTCCCCTTCCCTGATCCAGGAGGACCAAAGAGTATAATATTTAACATCTTCTTCGTTTTCTTTCCAAAAATTAAATCTAACAACCACTTTACCATATAAGTAATGTACTAAGTATTGTTTAGTTTTAAAAATTTAGGATTTCTTTTGCAAAAAGCAAGCGATTTTTCCAATAACTCGATAAGTACACGTTTTCTATAATTACTCCCTTAGAGCTTGAGCTATGGATCATAAATAGTTCGTCTTTTGTAACTTTTAGTACGATCCCAACATGATTTACCTCACCCTTATTTCCAAAAAACAATAAATCTGCTGGTTCTAAATTTTTAAGAGACTTCTTTTTACCCTGTCTCGCTTGGGAACCTGATGAACGCTCCATTTTTATCCCAAAATGACTAAAAACATAGAACGTAAGGCCAGAACAATCAAAACCATTACGACCATAACCACCATACTTATAATTGGTACCTTTTAATTTTTTTGCAAATTGGGTAATCTTGTCTCTCTCTTTCTTTTCCGAATAAAGGGAATATACAGCGTCTAGAGATGACAGTGACACCTCAATTGTAGATGGATTATGCTCTAAGGAGAAATTTGTAGGATGATTTAAGGGATAATCTGAGGGATAATAACTGAACGTCATCCAAAGGAGTATTAATATATTCATATAGGATCTATTACGTATTAAATAAATAACTATATGAAGTTCAAAAACAATACCACATAAAAAAAGAGATCCCAAAAGGACCTCTTTTAAAATATATTATTTCTTACTTATTACTTCTCTGCTTTAGCATCATCTCCTGCTGGAGCACCTTCTCCTCCTTCACCTTCAGCAGCTTCTGCCTCAGCTGCTTCTAATTCTTCTGCCTCTGCACTTCTCAATACTCTTGGTATTTCGACTAGACCGACTGGATTAGCTGGTGGCGTTAAGATTTGTATTTTGTCAGAAATCTCTAGTTCTTCTACACGCACGGTATCTCCTAAATTTAGATTAGATATATCCGCATACACTTCATCGATCATATCTTCTGGAGTAGTCAAAATAGTAACCTTTCTCATTTGAACCATCAATTTGCCTCCTTCTAGCACGCCTGGAGAAACTCCTTTGAATCGTACTGGGATATTTACTTTGACCTTTGTTCCTGGTGTCAATCGCAAGAAGTCTATATGTTCTATAGAATCCGTAACTGGGTGAAACTGGATATCTTTAACGATGGCTTCTACCGGTGCACCATCAACATCAAGTTTTGCAATTTTAAAATCAGGAGTATATATCAGATGCTTAACATTGTTGTGTGTTAAAGTCAGATTTTGTGGTTCTTCTGATCCGTATAAAACAGCGGGTATAAGGCCTTCGCTTCTTAGTTTTTTGTTTGCAGCTTTACCGATTTCGGTTCTTAATTCTGCGGGTACATTTATCACGTCCATGATATAAGTCTTTTTACTTCTTTTCTTAACTTTTCCAAAAGGTTTTTCTCAAGGGATTGCAAAAGTAATAATTATTTGGTTTTTATGCTCATTTTTGTACAAACAATGCTTCAATTGACTTGTATTCGTGTACATTTCTTATTGCTCTTGAAAATAACTTAGCACATGACAACACTTCTATGTTGGAGGACTTCTGCTTTAATGGAATTGTATCAGTCACAATTAGTTTCTCCAATTTCGAATTTTCTATATTTTCATGGGCGTTTCCAGACAAAACTGCATGAGTACAAATCGCATTGACACTTTTTGCTCCTGCTTCTATCAAAGCATCAGCCGCTTTGCATAAGGTCCCAGCTGTATCTACTAAATCATCGACCAAAACAACATCTGCTCCGTCTACTTCGCCTATAACTATAATCTTTTTGACTTCATTCGCTTTTTCTCGTTCCTTATCACAAATGACCAATTTTGTTGAGAAATACTTTGCATAGGTCCTTGCTCTTTTGACACCGCCGACATCTGGTGATGCAAAAATGGTATTGGAAAGATCTTTATTCTTGAGATAAGGAATGAATATGGCCTCGCTTTTGAGATGGTCTACTGGGATATTAAAGAATCCTTGGATTTGATCTGCGTGAAAATCCATGGTCATTATTCTATCAGCCCCTGCAGCTTCCAATACATTGGCCATTAATTTAGCTGAAATTGGGACTCTAGGTTTGTCTTTTCGATCTTGTCTAGCATATCCAAAAAACGGTATAACTGCGGTAATAAATCTTGCAGAAGCTCTCTTTGCGGTATCAATAAGTAATAACAATTCTAGTAAATTATCCGCCGGAGCAAAAGTAGATTGGATAAAAAATACATTCACTCCTCTTACTGATTCGTGGATGATCGGTTGCATTTCTCCGTCACTAAATTGTTTTATTTCAACTTTCGAGAGCGGATAACCATAATAGTCTGATATTTTCTCTGAAAGATATCTGGATTTTAATCCAGAAAATATTTTCGCATCCATGTTTGAGTTGGTTTTTGAACCTCTTTAAGGCATTTCGCCGAGTCAACGAAGATAATCATAATGTAAAATACTCAATTATGGATGACGAGGAAAATCATAGGAAATTCTATTTAGAGGGTAAGATTGTTAATTTCGCAGATCGAAAAGCAACAAATTATTACAGACGATAATATATCTCTAAAATCCTGGGGAATCTCAATCCTCCTTAGCATTATTTGGGGAAGTTCTTTTATTTTAATTAAAAAGGCACTCATTGCTTTCAGCCCCGTGGATGTAGCTTGTCTACGGATAGGAATCACTTCGTTAGCATTTGCCCCATTTCTTATATATCTATGGAAAGATATAGACTGGAATAAATGGAAATACTTTCTCCTTGTTGGGACAACCGGTAGTGCTTTACCAGCATTGTTATTTGCTATAGCCCAGACTCAAGTAAGTAGTAGTATGGCCGGTGTTCTAAATAGCTTAACCCCATTGTTTACGCTTATATTAGGTTATTTTTTATTTAAAAATAAGATAAGTAAATTTCAAGTTTTAGGGATTCTTGCAGGTTTTACTGGTGCTTCTCTCTTAATTTTAGGCGGAGCAACTGCGGACATATCAGGAAATGTAATATTTGGATCTCTCATTATCTTCGCTACTTTCTGTTACGCTTATAATGTAAATGCGATCAATGCTTTTTTCAAAGACACAAGACCATTAATCATTTCTGCTGTTTCGTTTTCACTCCTTGGACCATTGGCTCTAGCATATTTAGCATGCAGTGGATTCTACACTCAATTGACCACGCATGAATATGCATATTATTCTATGGCCTCAGTTACCTTTTTAGCGTTGTTTGGGACGGTATTATCTACCGTACTTTTCTTCAAACTAATCAAAGATACCAACCCAATATTTGGTTCTTCTGTCAGCTATCTAATTCCAATTGTTGCTCTTATATGGGGTTTATCTGATGGAGAACAACTATTCATACCTCAAATGATTGGTATGGCGACTATTCTAACTGGGATCTATTTGATAAAAAAAGGATAATAATTCCAATTCTAATCTTTTTGTGGGTGAACTTAAATATAACCGTAAATCGAAATATGGATTTTCATGGTTAAATGTATGTTAGGTCATTCTTTTTGTTTCAAATATTGATACAAATTGTAAATTTCAGTGATTCTGGTCTCATATTTCGAGACTTTTAAATATTGTCTCCACTTTTTCGCTCTTTTTTAATCCCCATTTTTGAATCAACAAAACAACGAACTAGTTGATAAGGAATACAAATCATTCATTTGTCAACATAATTTTAAAAACAATAAATTATGAAAAATCTAAAATTATTTATCGTAATTATTACAATTTTTAGCTTGTATAGCTGCTCCCCACAATATTATATTCCACATGGAGCTATTTCGCCTGATCTCAAAGAAAAAGGAGATGTATATGTAGAAGGAAAAATAAGTAGTTCAAACGACATAATTGCTCTGGACGAAAATGCCACTTCTTATATAGGGGCTATAGGATATGCGATAACGGATAATTTAGGAACTTATGTAAAAGCTTCAAAAGGAAAAAGATTTTCAACTTCTAGTTTTTTTCAGGATAATTTAGTTTCTATAGAAGATAATATCAAGGATCTAGAATTTGGTATTGGCAAGATGGGCAGATTTGGTTCGCATGGGGTATATGACTATTATTTTATAAATCAATTAGGGGCAACAGATCATAGAATTAAAAGAAACGCACATGAAGATCTAGTGTCTGGAGTTATATCATCTAACAATTATTCTAAGACACGAGAAATTCATACAAACTTCTGGTATGCAGCTTTACAATCAAAATTTGGGGTAGAATTTCCAAAATTCTCACTTTCATTAAATAATAAATTAGGAAGATTAAATTATTTTAATATAAACGACACAAGTCCAAATGACACTAATGCAAATTATTTTTCTAGGTTAAATATCGATAATAGTAATATAGTTTTTGGTCAAGATGTAAAGATATCCTTTGGGTCGGATTTAAAGATATTTTTACAAGGAGGATACAGCTATGCTGCGGATACTTACGCCAATAATGATGACCTATTTTTATCCGCAGGTGCATCGTATAGATTCAATCCTAGGAAGTAGAATCTTGGAAAACTACCTTCTAAAATTTTAGGAGATGGAACTAGTAGATACTATTCACTTAAGTTGACTAGAGACCTATAATTTGTAACGATAAATAATAATTTCAATTACTGATAAGTAATTTTCGTAGAGGGGAGAAAGGGTGATAGATTTATTTTCAAACACTCTTCTCTCCTATTTTTAGATCACTCAATTATTTTAGGTGCTATAGTTCTTGCTTTATTAAGCTTATATTGTACTATCGAATTTATCAAAAGTCAACCAACATGAAATATTCTAAAATTTATACTGCCATATTATTCCTTTTTTTGTTGATGCCATGCTGTTTCCATTTTCAATTAAATGCGCAAGCAGAATTTACTTGCGGATTAGATCTCTTGAAACTTGAATCTAAATCATTGAAAGAAAAACCGCTCACTTATCAAAACACTTTAGAACAAAGAAGTAATGATGTAATCTATATCCGAACAGTTATCCATGACTTATACAATGAATATGAGAGCGAATTAATCCCAGACAGTGTCTTCACCAATATCATAGATGTTGTAAATAATAATCTTGATGGACAAAATATGGATCTTTCCTTGATAGATCCAAGTTTCCACAACGTGATAGGTGAGTCCAAAATTCAATTATGCTTAGCAAAAAAAGATCCTTTCGGAAATCATACAAATGGAATTATACACAAGACCACCTCAGAGGATGAATTCTCGTTTTCCTTTACTGAAGACTCATCTTATATACCCGCTCAACCTTGGCAGAGTTCTAGGTATGGGTCTCGAGCTTGGGACCCAACCAGATATCTCAATATCTGGATTGCAAAACTACATTTTATTGGAGGGTTTGGCATACCTTATCCAAATGCTTACCCATTAGCCCATTTAACCACCGGGAAATTCCCAGGTATAACCATAAACAGAAGCATTATTATTTCTGCTATACACTCCAATACTGATGCTATGGCCCGTTTGATAACCCATGAATTAGGACATTGTTTTGGGCTTTTTCATACATGGGGAGCTACAGAAGAATTTGATAAATTTTGTGAGGTCGACGATTTTATTGATGATACACCTACTTGTACACCAGGTGGAGTATGCCGGTCTGAGATCAATACATGCGAAGAAGAACGTGGAGAGGAAATTTTATTAGATAATATTTCAAATTTCATGGGTTATAGTTGTGCTCAAATGTTTACCAAAGATCAAGCTAAATTGATCAATAATAATATTCGATTCGGCTTACCAGATATACAGATTACAAACTCTGAATGTGAACAATATAATAATTTTGCCATCCCAATGAATATCGCACCAAACCCTAATCATGGCGACTTTACATTGCAACTATATAGAACTACACAAAGTGAAGTGAATTACTATATTTACCATATTAATGGGGCAAAAATATCATCAGGAACCATTCCCGAAGACACCGAAAGTTGGGTTATAAAACCAGATTCAAACATGCACAACGGAATATATATACTCGCCCTTGAAGGGGGAAATTATAATGGTCAACAAAAGTTTATTGTGCATTGATCTAGTGAGCATCAAAATGGATATTCGGAAGTTTAATTATTGTAAATCACGATCCGTTGTCTAGCTTCGATTTTGCCTTTGTTTTTATTATAAACACATAATTCCATTTACCATATTTTGGGTTGAAATGGAGTTGTGCTCATCATTCATCTCATTAGAATAATATACTTTACCATCAAGAGAACGAATTTGTATTTGGTATGAATTTGATAAACTGATTGGAAATTCGATCTGAAGGTTCGCGTTGACAGGATTAGGATAAATCTTTATTGGAGATTGAAAACACTCATTGGTATTACTCACAAAATCATCACAATTTCCTGGTAAATTATTATCCATCCACAAGAGTCTTTGAGTAAGCCATTGTTTAAGATAATTCAACTCTTCCTTATAAGTACTGCCAATAAAGTTGTTGGCCCAAATATACTGACCCAATACAGGCCATCGCTCAAAGTTTCGGTCTACAGCTTTTCCCAAATAAGCAATTTGTACATCAATGTATTGCATTAAACTATCTGTGTGAAAGGATGTTTCTCGCAGTTCTTGCCATCTGCATTTCGTCAGGTGTTGTATATTAGGTATGTCATTAATCTTCCTTGCCTAAAAAGGATGATAACTCCCACAATCAGGAAATTCATAGGCCCATCCAGAAGGGTCAGGCGAACAAGCAAAATCAAAATTTCCATACCCAAAATTAAAATTCCAAAGCGGCCCCAGATGAAGCTTCCCTCCTTTACTATCCTTGTCCTTGTAGATATAGAAGCTCAATTGATAAGCATCGATATGTTTTCCATTTTCAGTAACTAAAAAATAATCTACCCAACTTGGTAGATCGATGTAATCCTGATAAACCTCCTCAAAATTAAAATTGTACATCGCTGATTCGAAATTGTACATATAGTTTTGAATGTAGTTTTTTTGAGCTTGGGTTATTTGAGATGGCTTGGGATCCACCTAAATAAATCACTTATTATCTGGAAAGCTAGAGTCCCAGCCAATGTCTGGAACGTTTTCTGTATTTCTATCAATTTTGATAATATAGCCAACCGTCAATTGATCTCCCTCAATATCCTCTAATGTTAAATTGGCAATGTCAACTCTGTCATTATCGACTTTGATTTTTTCTGTCAAAAGATAAAGACCCCTATATTCTTCATTGATAAAGATTTCACAAATCTGAGTCCTAGGTGCATAGCGCCCTGTTTGTCTACCCCAATAATAACTAATCGCATTTCTAAGCAATGATTTATCTGAATAAGCCCCATGAAGAATCCAATCATTTTCTTTTGGTAAACCGACAAGTTCTACGTTGTTATACGTTCCATCTTCATTTCGGGTTTCGATGCTGAAGTTTTTCTTATCATAGATTAAACTAGAAGTGCCATGCAATTCTATCCCAATTTTTCCATCATAATCATTAAATGGATCATCCAACCAATTAACTTGATTTAGACCATTATAGATGACACCCATATGAGCAGTTATTTTAGGGTCTTCTGGAACTTCTCCGTTGGCTTCTGTCGTAATTTTAATGATGGGTAAATTTGAGAAACTGAAAGAATCTACAAACCAATCTGGAGTTTCTCGGTAATTTCTTTCCTATGATGAGACTCCAACAGATAAAAAGAAATTACTGCTAAAATCACTGCTTGTTGCATTCCTGTTGTGGATTTGGATTGATATTATATTTCGATCTGACTGAAAAAAATCGTTAGATATATTGAATGATTCTGGTTGTTGACCTTGATAAAGGTTGGCCTCATGAGGCTCAAAGGCAAATTCATCAAATGCAATATTCTGTCCAACTTCTCCTAGGTTGCTTCTAGCTACTTCTACCCCATTTAGATAGGCGACGAATCCATCATCGTAGTCCGCGTGTAAAGCAGCCTCATTGATATCCTCTAGATCTACTATGTCGAACGGGATACTTATATAGATCGAATGTAAACCATACAGAATCGTATTATCATCATTATCTCCATAGCCAAAACCACCTGAAGCTTGCTCCCATATGCTCAGATCAAAATCGGATTCTTTCCAATTATTTGGAATATCAGCATTTTCAACGCTATAATACAAGATATCTTCATTATACACAACGGTCTCCCAATGATTGGTAACTTGGGAGGTCAAATGAAGTATTGAGCTAAGAAATATAGCGATGGATAGCATGAGGGACTTAAAATGCATGCTAAAAGATAGAAAATTCAACTAAATTCTATTGTCAGAAACATGCTCAAAATACCGATAATGTTACATTCAATAGCATTATGAAATTGCTGATTATAAAAACTCTATAAACTAAATAGCTGAAATAAAATAAATATTTTATCTGGATTTTATCTGTATTTTATCTGTATTTTATCTG
>Ga0114956_1004583_pt1 | contig 10481 bp, 7 predicted proteins | sample MaitaG_FD_87304 | JGI IMG/M metagenome (GOLD analysis project Ga0114956, IMG submission 87304) | Marine algal microbial communities from Maine, USA - Maine_Asex2 metaG | ecosystem: Host-associated > Algae > Red algae > Unclassified | place: Maine, USA | collected 2015-01-05 | reverse complement strand
CGAGGCCCTGCAACCCGCACCCGGCGCCGTCCCTTGGGCCTGCACAGTTCCTACACTTGGTTCCTACATGACGAGCCACGAGCATCAGCAAACCCCACAACAGACAACGTGCTACAAACATCCGAACAGGCCGTCGGGCGTGGTCTGTCAGCGGTGCGAACGCTACGTCTGCACCCAATGCATGCATCAGGCCTCGGTAGGTGTGCATTGCCCCGAATGCACATCGAAGAACAAACAAAAGATCTACACCGGCAACTCGCTGCCCGGTAGCCGCGGCATCGTCACCCAGGGGCTCATCGGGCTCAACGTGGCGGTGTTCGTATTGCAATTCCTGCTGTGGGACGCCACCATCACCGACGACGGCCGAACGGCTTTCGAAATCGCCCTTTTCGCGCCGATCATCGCTGACGGAAACGAGTGGTGGCGAATTCTCACCAGCGGTTTCGGCCATTTCGGCATCGTGCATCTCGGCATGAACATGTACAGCTTGTACATCGTGGGGCCCATCATCGAACGACGCCTTGGCCCCGTTCGCTTTGCGCTTGCCTACTTCACCTGCTTGATCGGTGGATCCATGGGCGCACTACTGCTCGACCCGTTGGCGTTGACCATGGGAGCGTCTGGTGCCATCTTCGGCCTACTCGGCCTGCTGGTCATGATGTTTCGCAGTCAGGGAATCAGCATTGCCCAGTCGGGTTTGGGACCGGTGCTACTACTCAACCTCTTCATCAGCCTCAGCGGCTTCGTGAGCCTGGGTGGCCACGGTGGCGGGTTCGTCACGGGCCTGGTGCTCGGAGTCATGTACTTCGGCGCCAATGCCCAGTCCGGCCCACTCTTCGGCCGCGACCAGGTCAAACCTGATATCGCAACCGCTGCGCTGGGGATCGCGCTCTTCATCGCCAGCATCGTCGTCGCCGGGTTCGCCTAGTGGCGTAGTTCGTGACGATGGGTGGTTTGCGCGGAGGCAATGGCGTATCTCGCCAGGCCGCATAAATCGGCACTCCTCCGCGAGCAATGGCGGTTTCGAGGACTTCGCCAGCATCGTCGTCGCCGGGTTCGCCCAGCAATCTGCCTGTTCCCTAGGCGGCTTCGGCCAGGCAGTCGGTCGCGGCCTGGAAGGATGCGGCGACCGAAGCGGCAGAACCGACTTCGATCTGGCGGGCGACGGCCACAAACGGATAGGTGACGCCGAAGCGATCCATGCGTATACCGAGTTCGCCTACGGAGTACTCCCACCGGCCGCCGAACGTGGCGATGAGACATTGCCCGTAATAGCACCCCATGAACTGCACGAATTCGTGTTGTAGATCGCCGGCGAGTGAGCTGCGGCTGTCTTCGATGTACTGGTCGAGCCATCGCACGCCAGCACGGTCGAACCCGATATCAGGATGCGTCGTCCATGCCAGTTTGAGCACGTGCACCGCGTTGCGACGACAGAGACCGGTGGCGTACTCGAGGGAGATATCCGTTAGCGGGGCCATACAGGCCTATCGGCCCATCACAGCCATTTGTGAGTCAAATGTCTCAAATAGTCGCCGGTGCCTGCACTCGGATGCGAACGCGCTGGTTCGTCAGCTGCCCACCCGGGCCACGGGGCCTCAGCCTCGCTCACCCGACCGCTCGACCGACCGACGAGCGCCGAGGACCACTTTGCGTCCTATCTGCTCGGCCTCATAGAGTTTCGTCATGACCCAGGCCATCCGCATCGATTCCGAATCAGGCCAGAAGATCTTCGATACCCGTGCTGCGAAGGCGAGCGACAAGATCACCGGATCGGGCTATTCGGTGCTCGATGACGAACGTTTGATCACGCTGCCAGACCAGCCAGCGGGCGCCGTCTTCAATGCCGAAGAACAGGCAAAGTACCGCGACTTCAAGGAAGCCCGAGCGGGTGCAGCCGACTACATGGCGCTCGAAGGCGAGTTCGCTTCCTACCTCGAAGATGTCTATTCCGAACAGCCGGTCGAGCGTGAAGCCCTGACCGACGAATGCGAGATCCTGGTCATCGGGGCCGGTTTTGCCGGTTTGCTGTTGTGGTACCGGCTACGCCAGGCCGGCTTCACCGACGTGCGCTTCTGCGAGAAGGGCGGTGACGTGGGCGGCACCTGGTACTGGAATCGCTACCCGGGTATCGCATGCGACGTCGAGAGCTACAGCTATCTGCCGCTGCTCGAAGAGATGAACTACATCCCGACCATGAAGTTTGCGTCGGGGTTCGAGATCCTGGAGTACTGCCAGGCGATGGCCACCGAGTTCGGCTTCTACGACAAGTGCCTGTTTCACACCACCGTCGACACCACCGAATGGGACGAAGCCGCCCAACGGTGGACAGTTTTCACCGATCGAGGCGACGCCATGCAGGCCAAGCACGTGGTGCTTGCCAACGGCATCTTGACCAACCCCAAGCTGGCGCGCATCGACGGCATGGAGTCGTTCGCGGGCGATGCCTTTCACACCTCGCGCTGGAACTACGACGTGGACCTGGCCGGTAAGCGAGTTGGCATTATCGGCACCGGCGCAACCGCAGTGCAGGCCGTTCCCGAGCTGGCCAAGGTCGTGGGCGAGCTCTACGTCTTTCAGCGCACGCCGAGCTCCATCGACGTGCGAGATCAACAAGTCACCACCCAAGAACAGATAGATGCCTGGTCACAAGAACCAGGTTGGGCCATGGCCCGCCGCAAACGCTTCTCGAAGATCTCCGCTGGTCGAGCGGCGATCAAGGCCGACGACGACTATCTGTCGGGCAAAGCCGATGACTTCAAGAAAGAGCGAAAACGCCACGCCACGCAACTCACCCAAGAGCAGATGGTGCAAAGGCAACTCGATTCCAACTTTCGCCTCATGGAGCAGATTCGGGCGCGCGTCGACGCCATCATCGACGACCCCGTCACCGCCGAAGCGCTGAAGCCCTACTACCCCTATGGCTGCAAACGGCCGACCTTCCACGACGAGTATCTACCGGCGTTCAATCTTGCTCACGTTCATCTGGTCGACACTGCGCCGATCGGGGTGCAACAGATCAACGAGCAGGGCGTGGTGCACGACGGTGTCGAATACCCCGTCGATGTACTGATCTATGCCACCGGGTTCAATTGGATGGCCACCTCGACGTTCAACATGATCAAGGGTCGGGGTGGTGTCAGCCTGAGCGAAAAATGGCAAACCGAAGGATGTAAGACCTTTTTGGGTCTGCACAGCCACGGGTTCCCGAACCTGTTCATCGTCAGCGGCCCCCAAGGCGGGGGCGGCAGTTTCAACTTCATCGACGCCATCGAGCAGCACGCCGACTACATCGTGTGGATGCTGTCGACGATGCGTAACGAGCAGTACTCGGTTGTCGACATTACGACCGACGCCGAAGAACGCTACGCCGATCATTGCGCCCAGGCCGACATTGCCACGGCGCCGCTGCGAGACTGCATCTCGTACTACAACGGCGAGGGCAACTCGACCCCCGGCAGCCTGGCGTACTACGGCGGAGGTAACTGGCACAAATGGCGCATCTCGGCCCAGAAATCGCTCGAACCGTACATTTTCGAGGCTTCCGAGTAGCAGAAGCCATCGTTCATCCCCACAATTGGGGCCACTAGGCCTAAAGGCCACGCCCGACTTGCCGATTGGGGGCTGTAATGGATCGTTCACCCTCGGACCATGGGTCCGTCGTGCGCTGGTTGGGCCAACGATTGGTCGTCGGCATGGCCGCGCTCTTGCTGCTGGTCCCGCTGATCGCAGCGTCGACGCCCGCCGCCCGGGCGCAGAGCAATGACTCCGACGAGGTCGTGATTTTCGTGCTCGACCTGTCGGGTTCCATGAACGAAGCATTCAACGACGACCAGACCAAGCTCGATGTGGCCAAGGCTGCATTCGTCGAAGCTTTTGCCAACGTGAGCCCCGACGCCCGGGTTGGGCTTCGCACCTACGGCGACCAGCTAGAACCAACCACACCTGCAGAACGCGAACCAAGTTGTTCCACCGACACCAGGGTGGCCAGTGCCGCAGCTCCATTGCAGCGCGACGAGCTGATTGAACAGGTGCAGGGCTTCACTGCACTCGGAGACACACCAATGGGGTTGGCAATCAGCCAGGCCAGCTCCGACATCCCCGCAGGATCAACCGGCACAATCGTGTTGTTCTCCGACGGCCGCGACGAGTGCTTCGACGCCGATCTCGACGGTGACCCGACCAGCGGCCCCAGCTTCGGCCAGGACCCCTGTGAGATCGCCAAGTCGATCACGGCCGGCGACTCGCCCGTGGATCGGGTGGTCACCGTAGGTTTCCGGGCCGACGCCGCCGCCGAGAGCGAGCTGCGATGCATCGCCGAATCCACCGGCGGCAGTTACACCGCGATCCAGACACCCGAAGACGCTCGCGACGCGCTGCCTCGGTTGCTGGTGCAACTGAGTGCGCCCCGCGAAGCGCAGCGTCTGGTCGGGCGCCAGATACAAGGTGCCACCTCGACCGACGCTGCCCCCGACTTCGTGCGTCTCGACATAATCGGCGCCGAGACCGTGCTCTACACCGATTCGATCGAAATGAACAGCGTGCGTATCTACCGCATGCTCGATTACGGGCCCGGCGGGGGCACGTTCACCGCCACCGTATTCGGCCTACCGGCCGAAGCCGATATTGCATTCGACATGGAGATCTTCGTACCCGAGCTCGATCAACGATTCTTCGAGGGAGAGCATGGCGACCTCGATGCCGGACTGCCGGCGCGCCCGACCGCTTCCATTCGTTGCACCGACTGCGAGATCACGGGTGGACCCCACGACGTGTTCTTCGAGGTCACGCTCGACTCTGGAGACTTGCCTATCGGAGGCACCTACGAACTCGAGATCCTGACCGAGGGCCCGGCGTTCGGCGGGCCGACCACCAGTTGCTCGGCACCGCAAGAGTGCTTCTATCCACAGGAAATCCTCGATCTGACAGCGCAACTCGAAGCAGTTCGTTCGACTATCGACACCGACATAGGCGAACTGGCACCCGATGACCTGATCGCTGAACGAGATCGGCTACGAATCGAGATTGCCGAGGAACAGGACGCCGTCGATGCGGCGAACGCTCGTGCCCAAGAACTCGAAGAGCGTATCCCCCTTGCCCCCGCAGCCTCGACCAGCTTTCGTCTGCCGCTGCTCATGATCTTGGCAGGCATCGGCTTGGCCCTGGCGCCGGTACAGAAGCTGCGCCGCAAGCCCGTCGCCACCGAAGCGACCGAGGCTAAGACGAGCCCATCCAAGAGGAAGTTCGGCCGGTCGCAGAAAAAGCAGCAGCAGCAGCCTCGCCCCGGCGGCGGCGAAATCGCACCGAACATCACTCCCGCAGTAGACGCATCGGGTGACGGCACCATTGCCACCTCGCTCGCTGACGTTGGTCCAGCACCCGCGGTCAGCTCCAATAACAAGACAGACGGCAACAGCTGGGACGCCGAACTCCAAGCCGCCATGGCAGCAATTGCCGAGCAACGTCCCGAACGGCCATCGCGGGACCCTGCGGTCGAGCCCGACGTGATGCCCCAACCAACGGCGCTGCCGGCCGAGCCGTTGTCAGCGGGCGCAGACACCCCGACATCGCCGGTGGTTTCGCCCGCAGCATCGTCGCCCCCTGGCTCGACCCCAGGACCGGCGCCAGACGCCCGCGACAGCGGATTCACCGAAGAACAACACGCGGCGGCCAAGGCTGCAGCCGAAGAGATCCTTGCCCAGCGAGCAGCTGAACAGGCAACTGCCGACGCGGCTGCCCAGTCAGCCGCAACGCCGGCGGTGTCGGTGACACCCAGCGCCACCCCGGCACCCGGGTGGTATGCAGATCCGACGACCGCTGGCGACTTCCGATGGTGGGACGGATCGGCATGGACGACCCGCACTGCCACGTCGAACCAAGAGCAGGCACCGTCATGAGTGCGCCCAGCCGCCCCACCTCGCCAGCGAGGCTCATTGTTGTTGCGCTGGTTGCGTTCCTTCTCGGCACCGGCGCATTGGGTACACCAGCTGCACGGGCTCAAGCACAAGTGGTTGGCACCGCCGACTTTCGCAATGCGCCGCAGCTTGCACCCGGCGAGTACCTGGACCGCATCGTGACCGGTGACAGCGCGTGGTACTCGGTCGTGTACACGAACAGCACGCCCTACGAGTTCGCAGTCGAGTTCGCAGGCCCGGCTCCCGATAGCGGTTTCGACCTGAACGTCAGCTTCGTGGCGCCGACGCTCACCACGGTCGATGGCCCCGCGCCAGTGGTCGATGGCAACGGCGTCGACTACCCGTCTGGCCACACCAACGAGTGGTTTCTGAAGGTATCGCTCAATACCGGCGACCAGGGCGGTGTCGAGTACCCGATCACGATCAGCGTTGCCGGCGTGCGGTCCGAGAGCCTCGAAGATTGTGGCGACATTCCCGGGTGCGTGCTCGACCAAGAGTACGCAGCCGTCAATGTGGCGCTCGCAGAAGCCACGGCGGAGTTCGAGCAGGCTCAGTCGCGGGAGAGCCTGGATGCAGTGCAGTCCGAGATCGACAACCAACTACGTGGCTTTGCCGAGAGCACAGCTGCGCTTGCGCCCGCCGCCGAAGCTCGCCTGGCTCGGGCCGAGGCGGCCATGGCCGAGCTCTGCGCTCCCGACGCCATGTGCGATGAGTTCCCCGAGCCCCAGACCAAGACGCCGTTGACTGGCTGGATCATTGGTGTGGGCGCACTTGGGTTCGGTGGCTACCGGGCGTTCAAGAAGCTCACGAGCGAAACCGAAGAACCGCCGACCGAACACCGAGAGCCGACAGCGCTCGAGCGGGCCAAGGCCGACCAGAAAGCGGCCCGAGCCGCAGCGAGAGCGAAGTAGCCAGCCGCTGGCACCCGCTAGACATTGGTGCTCGCACGCAGGCTGGCGACGTGTTCGAGTGGCTCGATTTTGAGGGGCACACACCCCAGGGCTAAACCCGCGGGGTGAAGACGATCGCTGGGAGCAGACGGGCGATGGTGATCACCGCCCTGATTTGTCTCACCCCGGTCATCTCTCATTCGATCGGTCGCTCCCTGTACGGACTGTTGCTCACTGGCATCCGCGACGACTTCGGGCTGACGAATGCGCAGGCTGGCTATCCCGGTTCTGCCATTTTTGTGCTCTACGTCGTGGGCGTTGTCATTGTCGTTTTCGTTTCGCCCCGGCTCGAACCAGTCACGATCATGCGGGCTGCGGTGGTGGTCAGCGTGATCGGGTTGGCGATCGCCACGACGGCGCAAGGCCTCGCCTCGCTGACACTCGGGGTCGCACTGGTCGGCGGTGCCGGAGCCGGTATCTGGATGACTGCGCCGGTTCTTGCTACCGAGTACATCAGCGAGCGGCGTCGCGGCATGGTGATCGGCGCGTTGACCTCCACGATCGGTATCTCCAACATCGCCTTCGGGTTCGCCACCAGCGGATGGCGCAGGGCCGCCGCCGACGACCGGCTGTGGCGGCCGATCTATGGGCTTGCACTCGGCTTTGCGGCGTTGGTCCTGATCGCCCTGATCACGATCGCTCGATTCGCACCGACCGATCGAATCACCGCTCGTGGTGTCGACTTCAGCATCATCCGCCAGATTCCGCGCTGGCGCGAAATCACCATTGCCTATGCCATGTTCGGCGGCATGTCTGCGGGTTTCGCCACCTTCATCGTGGCGGCGCTCGAGGAGCACGGCGGCGTTGCCGAGTCGACGAGTCCGCTCATCTTCTCGCTCATGGGCATCGCCGGCATGATCAGCGCGCCACTCGCCGGAGCCCTGTCGGATCGAATCGGGCGGCTCGCAGTTCTTCGCTACACGCTGATCCTGTTGTTCATCGCCAACATGCTCGTCGTCATCGGCGGCCGGCCATCAACCATCGCAGGGGCGTTGCTCTACAGCGCAGGCGCTTCGACCGTGCCAACCGTGATCGCGGTGTATGTGCGAGACAGCCTCGACAGCCGGTCATTCAGTCAGGCGCTGGCGATCATGACCATTCTGTTCTCCATCATGGCTGCGGCGATGCCAGCTGTGGTCGGTGCCCTGGCCGACGTGTCCTTCGCATGGTCGTATCTGGCGTTGGCGGCGCTCCCGGTGATTGCGTTGGCGTTCTTGCAACGATCATCAGCAGAGGCTGTTACAAAGAAGGCATGAGTGTCGTCAAGATCAATGCCCTGGAAATTCCACCCCAAGCCAGTGACGAGATCGTCAAGCGGTTCACCGCGCGGATGAACAGCCTGACCGACGTCGCCGGTTTCGAAGGCTTCGAGCTCCTTCGACCCACCGGCGATACCGAGACACGATGGTTCGTCTACACCCGGTGGGCAGACCAAGCCAGTTACGAAGGATGGCGCGATGGCGACGGCGCTCGGGCCAGCCATGCCCAACCCGAGGCCGACGGCGCCGAGACCGACGCGCCTCGCAAACCCGTGAGCATGGGTGCCACCCTGCTCGAGTTCGAAGTCGCTGTGAGCGCCGCCGCTTCCGGCGTCTGAGCAATACCAAAGTCGCAGCGGTGTTGCGGTGTTGCTCCGCTCCGCTCGGGGCGACGTTCGTCGCACATGGTCCCTCGTCACTACGGTCGCCTCCTCCGTCGGCTCCCCCCGCTCGTCCCTCGCTCCTGGCTTTGTTGCTCCGCTCCGCTCGGGGCGACGTTCGTCGCACATGGTCCCTTGTCACTTTGGTCGCCTCCTCCGTCGGCTCCCCCCGCTCGTCCCTCGCTACTGGCTCTGTTGCTCTGCTCCGCTCCGGGCGACGTTCGTCGCACATGGCCCCTCGTCACTTTGGTCGCCTCCTCCGTCGGCTCCCCCCGCTCGTCCCTCGCTACTGGCTCTGTTGCTCCGCTCCGCTCCGGCCGGCGTTCGCCGGACATGGTCCCTCGTCATTTTGGTCGCCTCCTCCGTCGGCTCCCCCCGCTCGTCCCTCGCTCCTGGCTCTGTTGCTCCGCTCCGCTCCGGCCGGCGTTCGCCGGACATGGTCCCTCGTCATTTTGGTCGCCTCCTCCGTCGGCTCCCCCCGCTCGTCCCTCGCTCCTGGCTTTTGTTCTTCGCGACGTTGGGGGTGGTTTGGGCTGTCGTAGATTGCTGCGGTGAGGTTTCGGCGATATCTCGGCATGCGGCTGGCGTTGCTCATGGCAATCGCGGCCGTGCTGGCGGCATCGTGTGGCGCCGATGACAGCAGTTCGGTTGATGCCCAACAGATCTCTCAGGCTGCGGGCGCTCAGACCGAACCGAACCTCTCGGTGATCGTCGACGAGTTCGCCGACGGCTTCGGGCGCCTCGGAGCAGCACAACAGCAGGCCGTCGAGGGAGCAGCACAGAGCAGTGCTGTCTGCGAAGAAGCCGGCGGACAACGAGCCGAACCCGAGGTCTCACAGGTCGAAGTCGAGATCATCACGCTGGTCGACGGGTGCTTGATCTTCAGCTACGACGTCGCCGAATTTCGATCGTTGGTCACCGACCTCGATGATTTGCGCCGACCGGACGGTGTCGTAGCCGTATCTCCACTGCTCATCGAGTATCACCTGGACCAGACCACCCAGACGAGCCCGTCGAGCGAGCTGGCATGGCCGGTGCAGGCACTGAACGCTTCGGAAGCACTTCGGGCCGAATCACCAACCGGGCAGAATGTCGTCATCGCTGTGATCGACTCCGGCATCGACACCACCGCCGACTCGCTCGAGGGAGTCGCCATTCGCCGGGTCCCCGACTCGGGCACAGGGGACTACACGGCAACCGGGCACGGCACGGTTGCGGCTCAGGTCATCACCGCTCCGATAGGTGCGGCGCCTCGCGCCATTGCACCCAACGTGCAGCTGCTCGATGTACCCGCCGATCTGTGCGACCGGGCCACGTGCGGTTGTGACCCGTGTGCCGACATGACGGCGGCCGATGCAATTCGATGGTCGACAGACAACGGTGCAGACATCATCTCGATGAGCTTCGGCTTCCGACCGGCGTCGAAACCCGCGTGGTGGCAACTGCTGCTCGATGCAGGAGAGATCGACAGCGCTACCGAAACCATCGAGGTCGCCTTGGTGTACAGCACACTCAATAATGTGGCGATGACCGCTGCTGCCGGCAACTGTGCCGGTGGTGAGAATTCCCAGTGCGAGTCCGATGACCAGTTCGAGATTCCGGCAGGACATCCTTCGGTCATTGCGGTCGCAGGACTGAACCAGGACGACGGCGGACCAGCCAGTCCTGCGTGGTATTCGACGCGGCAGGACTATGTCGAGCTGGCAGCACCCGGGCGCGTGATCATCGACGGAACCGACGGCGAACCGATCGAGAAGATCGGCACCAGTTTTGCCACCCCATTCGTTGCCGCGTCGCTTGCGGTCCTCACCGGCGACGACGGACCGTTGGCAGACGACCCAGATGCACTCGTTCACGCACGCGAGATCCTGGCCGACACTGCTGTGGATCTCGCGCCGACCGGCCGCGATCCGGCATCGGGCTACGGACAGGTCCAGCTCGACCCGGCGATGCAACAGGCGCTGCTGCGTTCGACTG
>Ga0114956_1004580_pt1 | contig 10486 bp, 9 predicted proteins | sample MaitaG_FD_87304 | JGI IMG/M metagenome (GOLD analysis project Ga0114956, IMG submission 87304) | Marine algal microbial communities from Maine, USA - Maine_Asex2 metaG | ecosystem: Host-associated > Algae > Red algae > Unclassified | place: Maine, USA | collected 2015-01-05 | reverse complement strand
TGCAAGACAAACGCTTCATCAGCGAAACCGAGCTCCTGCACGACGCCTACCGGCTTGGCGTGAAGATTGCCGAGAGCGACTTCAGACCGACCTTCATCGTCGGGCTCTGGCGGGGCGGCAGCACCGTCGGCATCGCCGTGCAGGAGGCGCTTCAGTACCTCGGCATCAAGACCGATCACATCTCGATCCGCACCTCGTACCGCGGTATCGACAGTTATCGCAGGATGGTCGAGAACCCGGATGCCGAGATTCGCGTGCACGGTACCCAATACCTGCTCGATACCCTCGACGTGGACGATGGGCTGTTGATCGTCGACGACGTCTTCGGCTCGGGACTGACCATGAAGGCGGTCCTTGCGCGGCTCGACAGCCGTCTGAAGCGCAACATGCCGAAGGAGGTCAGGATCGCCGTGCCCTGGTACAAGCCAACCCATAATCGAACCGACCGAGCGCCGGACTTTCATGTCAATACCACCGACGACTGGCTGGTCATGCCATACGAATTGAGCGGTCTCACCCGTGAGGACATTGCCACGGGAAAACCCTGGATGCTGCCCATTCTCGACTCACTCGATCAAGGCGCCGAGCAGCCACTCGATGCGCCCGATCATTCCGGGAACGGATAACGACATTGAACACAGACCATTGAAAACAGACATCGCGTTGTTCGCGAAAGGGCTCGCCATGGGAGCCGCGAACGTCATACCGGGGGTATCGGGCGGCACGATCGCACTGATTACCGGCATCTACGAGCGGCTGATCGACGCCATTCGCCGGTTCGACCTGCAGGCCATCGGGCTGCTACTGAAACGCGATCTTGCCGGGCTCTGGCGACACGTCAACGGTCGCTGGCTGGCCGTCGTGCTCGCGGGCGTCGCCGTCAGCATCTTCACGCTCGCGAAACTCTTCGAGTTTCTGCTTGCGAGCCACGAACGCTACACCATGGCCTTCTTCTTCGGCTTGATCCTCCTCTCCGTCGCGTATGTGGCACGAGGCGTCAAGTCCTGGTCCGGGCTGACGATCGCGAGCCTCGCGGTCGGTACGATCATTGCCGTCGGCATCGCGCTGCTGGCACCCGCCTCGGAGAACGCCAGCCCGATTTACCTCTTCGTTTGCGGGGTCGTTGCCATCAGCAGCATGATCCTGCCTGGCCTGTCCGGCTCGTTCGTGCTCATCATCATGGGCAACTACGCTCTGGTGCTCGGCGCAATCTCGTCCCTGTCCCTGGGCATCCTGATACCGCTGGCCCTGGGTTGCGCATTCGGTCTCATCGCCTTCTCGCACATACTCGCCTGGATCTTCAAGCGCGCGCCCGACCAGACGCTCGCCTTGATGACCGGATTCGTACTCGGGTCGCTGGTGGTCATCTGGCCCTGGAAGGAGGCACTGACCGCAAGCGTCGCACGCGGGGACGGTGAACCCGCCAAGGAGATCGTGACCGGCTACCACTGGTTCCTGCCGGATATCGTTGCGCTGGAAACCTGGATCGCCGTCGCCCTGATGCTTGCAGGCGTCGCCGCCATTGCGTTGATGGAACGGGTTGCGCGGCAGCAGCCCTGAGCGGGTCCGCGTCGGACCCTGACTATCGCGGAGTCCACGATGTCAAGGCGACGGGCCGCCCGGTGCATCGTCGAAGGGATGCTCGACCCGCGGCCAGATCGCACGCTCCAGGTGCACATACGTGTTGCGCGACGGATCACTCGGATAGGGTCCCGGCACGTCGACATACAGGATCTCGGAGGCGATCGGTTGAAATGCTGCGTAAAAATGGTTCGTCGACTTGACCACGAGCAACTGCCGTGACAAGGGGTCGATACCGAGTCGGGTGAACACATCCGGGTTGTAGACCTGGGTGCGGGCGGTATTCAGGATCACGTCGATACCGCATACATCGATCCAGGCGGCGTCACCCAGTGACACGATACTGGCACCGAAACTCATCGTGGCGTCACGCACCAGGTTCTTCACATTGACTGTCGCATCGATCGGATCGCCACCGGTGGCCGATACCTTGCCACCAAAGCGCAACGGCAGCGTCGCACCGACGCCCGCCGAAAAGCACAGCCGCGTCGCGATCGGATCCCACAAGGTCGCAAGCGCAGCCTCACGCACACCGTGCTCGAGGAGCAGGCGCAGCAGGATGGTCGAGTCCCCCGGCACGCCACCGCCTGGATTGTCCCAGACATCGGCCATGACAAGCGGTCCGTGCGACTCACGCGCGTCGGCCATTGTCGCCCGCGCAATCGCTGCCTCGGGCGTCAGCGCTGCAGGGCGTGTGGTGCCGCGAAAACCGAACAGTTCACGTCCAAGCCGTTCAGCCAGCGCATCGCCTCGCGTGACGTCGTCATCGGTGATGACCAGCAGCCTGGTGCCCATGTCCGGCACGTCGCCCGCCATGAAGCCGTGAATGAGCGAGATCGACAAGACGCCCTCCTTCCCCTCGAGGGCCTTCAGGCGATCAACGTAGCTGCGCATCGGTTCTCGCGAGGTCGGCAGCACTTCGATCATGCGGCAGTCGAATACCGACATGACCGGACAAACTTCGCCGCGATCGAGCCGCTCGACCAGTGTCAGCAGACGCTCTGCGGTGTCGACGAAGTCGGTGTGCGGGAACTCCTTGAATGCAACGAGCAGATCGGCTTGCTCGATGCGCCGTGCAGTCAGATGGCTGTGCGGGTCCAGGGTCGCGGCGACGATCACATCCGGGCCGACGATGCTGCGCACGCCGGCCAGCAACTCACCTTCGCAGTCCAGGCAGCCGTGCGCGACCATCGCGCCATGCAGGCCAAGCAGCACGATGTCCACGGGCAATGCGGCACGCAACTCATCGAGCAGTTGATCGCGCAATCGTGCCCAGGTAGGGGCGTTGATAACGCCGCCCGGCTCCGCCCAGGTCGCGGTTCCTTCGATCAGTGTCCAGCCAAGGGCTGCCGCTCGTTCGCGCGCGACCGGGAAGACCGCACTGCACAGTGTCGGCGTGACGGGATGTTCGCCGGGCGCTGCGTAGAACCCCTCATGAAAGTCTACAAGGTCGGTGCGCAAGGGCGAAAAGGTGTTGGTCTCGGTAGCGAGCGAGGCAACGAAGACGCGTCTTGCGACCATCAGGCGGCGTGTCCGGCGGTGAGTTTGTCAGCGTGATGGCAGGCCACGGCATGCCCGTCGGCGCGTGTCTCCAGCTCGGGGGTTGCGTCGATGCAACGCTGGTTCGCGTGCGGGCAGCGCGGATGAAAGGCGCAGCCCGATGGCATTGCCGTGGCGCTCGCAGGCTCGCCCATCAGTTTGGGCCGCAGACCACGCCGGGCGGGATCGAGGCGCGGGATCGAGGCGAGCAGCAACTGTGTGTACGGGTGCGCCGGCCGCTCGAACAGCGCCTTCGTACGCGCGATCTCGACGATACGGCCAAGGTACATGACTGCGACACGGTCGCCGACATGACGTACCACGCCAAGATCGTGCGAGATGAACAGCATCGCCACGCCGCTGTCGCGCTGCAGATCCTTCAAGACGTTCAGCACCTGCGCCTGCACCGACACGTCCAGCGCCGACACCGCCTCGTCGGCGACGATCAGATCCGGGGCAAGCACCATCACGCGGGCAATGCCGATGCGCTGCCGCTGGCCACCGCTAAAGGCGTGCGGATAGCGATGCATGGCATCGGGCGCAAGGCCGACCTGCTCAAGCATCGCGCCTATTCGCTTGCGCGACGCCGTCCGATTCGTCGCCAGCCCGTGGATGCGCAACGGTTCAGCCAAGGTCTGCTCGATGGTCAGGCGCGGGTTCAGCGAGGCGAAGGGATCCTGGAAGATCATCTGTATTTGTCGCCGGAGTGGGCGGAAGGCCTTCGTCGACAACGGCAGGATGTCGGTGCCGCCGAACATCGCCTGCCCGCCCGTGGCACGCTCGAGCTTCACCAGGGTTCGCCCGACCGTGGACTTGCCGCAGCCGGACTCGCCAACCAGCGCCAGCACCTCACCGACGTCGATCGTGAACGAGACGCCATCGACCGCCTTCAGAATCGGCTTCGGCCTGAACCACGTTGAGCCCGGCCGACGCTTGAGCGTGAAGTGGGTCTTGAGCGCACGGACATCGAGCAGCGTCGTCACGAAAGCGTATCCGCGAAATGGCAGCGCGATTCGTGACCATTACGATCGTGCACCGCAGGATCGTCACGTCGACAGACCGGCTCGGCCATGGAGCAACGCGGGTGGAAAGCACAGCCGTCGACGCGTTCATCGATCGCGGGCACGCGCCCGGGAATCGCGTCGAGTCGTCCCGGCTCGTTGCGGGCGTCGCGAACCAGGTTGCTATCCGGGTCGACATCGGGGTTCGGTACCGAACGCATCAAACCCAGGGTGTAGGGGTGGCGAGGCATCGCAAACAGCGCCACACTGCTGGCGCGCTCGACGATCTGGCCGCGGTACATGACCGCGACCCGATTGCAGGTCTCGGCGATCACGCCGAGATCGTGCGAGATCAACAGGATCGCCATGCCGTGATCGCGCTGCAACTCTAGCAAGAGATCGAGGATCTGTGCCTGCACCGTGACATCCAGCGCGGTGGTGGGTTCGTCGGCGATCAATAGCGCGGGATCCGAGGCCAGCGCAATCGCGATCATCACGCGCTGGCGCATGCCACCGGACAGCTGGTGTGGATAGAAATCGAGCTTGCCCGCCGGATCGGGAATGCGTACCTGCTGGAGCAGTTCGCGGGCACGTTCGCGCGATTCCCGCCGCGAGCAGCGTCGGTGCTGCTCTATCGCCTCGATGATCTGGTCGCCAACGCGATATACCGGGTTCAGGCTGGTCATCGGTTCCTGGAAGATCATCGCCATGGCTGCGCCCATCAGGCGGCGTCGCTCGCGCGCCTCGAGCGCCAGCAAGTCGCGCCCGTCGAATCGGATGTGCCCGCCAGTGATGCGCACCGGCGTACCTGCGAGGAGGCCCATGATCGCGAGCGAGGTGAGGCTCTTGCCACAGCCGGACTCGCCGACGATGCCAAGTGTGGCCCCACGTTCGAGCGTGAAGGAGATTTCGCGCACGACCGGTTGCAGAAGTCCGTCGGACTGTACCGCCACCGACAGCCTGTCCACCTCGAGGAGCGGCATGGTCAAACCCCCGCGATGTCGTCGCGAAAGCGCGGATCGATGCGATCGCGCAGGGCATCGCCGACCAGGTTCATCGAGAACACCGTCAGGATGATCGCCGCGCCCGGGAACAGCAGCAGCCAGCTGGCGCGCGTGATGTAGGTGCGTGATTCGGCGAGCATGTTGCCCCAGCTCGGGATCTCGGGGGGCAAGCCGAGACCGAGGAAGTCGAGGGCGGCGGCCTGCAACTGTGCGAACGCGAATATGAAGCTCGCCTGCACCAGCAAGGGCGAGGCAAGATTCGGCAGCACGTGCCGGAACAACAGCGAAGCGGTACTGGCCCCGGAACAGATCGCCGCATCCACGAACACCTCGTTCTTGAGCTTCAGGCTCATGCCGTAAAGGATGCGCGCGGTGGTGGTGGTATAGACGATGCCGATGACGATGATCGTATTCAGGACGCTGCGTTCAAGCAGCGTCATCAGCACCAGTGCAAGCAGCAACGCAGGGAAAGCCATGAGCACGTCGACGATGCGCATCAGTACATGCCCGAGCGAGGTGAACCAGGCCGACAGCACGCCGATCAACGTGCCGAGCGTCAGTGCGACTACCACGGTACCCAGTCCGATGATCAATGCCATGCGCGCACCCACGACAACACGCGACAGCGTGTCGCGACCGAAGTGATCGGTGCCGAACCAGTGCGGCGAGGCCGGTTCGAGCAGGCGATTCACCGGATCGATCTCGAGCGGATCGAACGGTGTGATGACGGCACCGAGCACCGCGAGCGCGGCAACGAACAGCAACCAGAGAAAGCCTGCCAGCGCGACCGGTCGGCCGCGGAACAACCGAAACGGCGCTACCAGTTGACCGCCCATGCGGCTACCGAGGGTGGCCGCACTCATGGTGAGCTGCCCCTGCTGGCGATCATGCGAGCGAGATCCGCGGATCGAGCCAGGCGTAAGCAAGATCCACGAGCAGGTTGATGATCAGATACAAGAGCACGATTACCAGGATCACGCCCTGAATGACCGGGTAGTCGCGGCGCAGGATCGACTGCACCACGAGCCGACCGACGCCGGGCAGCGAGAAGACGGTCTCGGTCACCACCGCTTCGGAGACCAGCGCTGCGAAGGTGAAACCGAACGCGGCAACGACCGCGATGAGCGCGTTTCTGAACACGTGCTTCCACACCACGCGTGCCGGTGAGAGGCCCTTGGCGCGCGCCGTGCGCACATGGTCCTCGCGTTGCACGTCGAGCATGGCGGCGCGCACCAGACGGATGATGAGCGCCGCATTGGGCGCGGCAAGCGTCAAGCTCGGCAGCAGCAGGTAACGCAGGTTGGCGAGCCCACCCTCATCGAAGATCGACGGGAAGCCCGAGCTCGGCAACCAGCCGAGGCCGACGGCAAATACCAGGATAAAATACAAGCCGAGCCAGAACGTCGGCACGGAGGCGGCAAACATTGACAGGCCGGAGCTCAGGGAATCGATCCAGCTGCCGTGAAAGCTCGCCGAAAGCACGCCGACAGGAATGCCGATCAGCACGATCCACAGCATGGTCATGCTGGCGAGCAGGATGCTGGTCTCGGCACCTTCGGCGATCACCGACAGCACCGGCTCACGGAAGAACAGCGAGGTGCCCAGGTCACCCTGCAACACATTGCCGAGCCAGAGTCCGTATTGCTTCCAGATCGGTTGGTCAAGTCCCATGCGCGCTGTCAGCGCGGCGATCTCTTCGGGCGTGGCGGTATCGCCGAGCAGCACGGCGGCCGGATCACCCGGAATCAGATGGATGAACAGGAAGATCAACAACGACGCGGCGAGCAGCGTCGGTATCAGCGTCAACAGGCGCTTGGTGGCGTAGGCGAGCATGATGGGGTGGAGGCGGTCCGCCCCGCGAGTCGCCTCGCGAGACGGCGCGTTACGTCTGTCAGCCGTCGACGTTCCAGAAGCTCGGCCAGATGAGCGTGGTGCTCTCGAGGCCAGTCAACTTGGGCGAGGCGATGTTGTAGGTGAAGATGTCGCCGGTCTTCATCGTCGGCACCTGCTCGTAAATCAGTGCTTGCAGGTCGGCCCAGATGGCAAGGCGCTCGTCCGGATCGGCGCTCTCGGTGAACTTCGCCTTCAGCTCGGCCTTCTCGGACGTCGCCCACCAGCCCGGGTACTCATCGTTCATGACGGACAGAAGGATCGGATCCGGGACGAAGCCGTGATGAGTGAAGAACAGGTCCCACTGGTCCGGCTGCGCACGTTTCTCGATCAGAGTGGCCCAGTCATAGACCTGCAAGTCGATGTTGAAGCCGGCTTCGGCAAGCTGCTTGGTGTACACCACAGCCTTGTCATAGTGGAAACCGTAGTTGGTCGAGACCATGAACTTGATCGGCTCACCGGCATAACCCGCCTCCTCGGCCAGGACGCGAGCACCTTCGGTGTCACCCTGACTGTAGTGCTCGGCGCCCGACTCGGTGTACCAGACGTTGCCCTCGGGCTCGAACGAGCCGTTGGCCCGCCACAGCTTCTCCGGGCCAATGGCCACCTGCAGGGCCGGCGTCTTGTCGAGCGCCATCTGAATGGCCTGGCGCAACTTCATGTTCTCCATCAGCGGACCGTTCTTAGAATTCATGAAGACCAGGCCAAAGATCGGACCGCCATTCAAGACCGTGACGACGTCCGGGTTCGCGTCGAGCTCCTCGAACAGATCGCCCTGGATGCTCTCGGCGTAGTCGTAATCACCCGCCTGCAGCCCGGCGACTCGCGTGCCGATGTCCGGGACCGGGATGAAGTGCAACTTCTCGAACAACGCCTTGCGTTCGCCACCGTAACCGTCGGCCGCGCCCTCGGGAGAGGCGTAGTCGTCGAAGCGCACCAGCTCGACGTAGCGGTTCGGGCGCCAGTCGCTGAACCGGTAAGGTCCCGTGCCGATGTAGTTCGCCGGTTCGATCGGTTCCTTGGTTGCACCTTCCATGACGCTTTCGGGATAGATCGCCGCACCACCATTGATGAAGGCAAGCAGGTTCTTCCACGGGCCGAACGGCGCGTTCAGATTCAGCGTCACTTCCAGCGGCCCGGTCGCCTCGACGCTGTCGACGTTCTCGAACAGCAGCGGGCCGCGCGAACCGAACTCGCCCCAGCGCGAAAGCGAAGCAACCACATCGGCGGAACTCATCGCATCGCCATTGTGAAAGGTGACGCCATCGCGCAACGCGATGACGATGGTCTTGCCGTCGTCGCTGATCGTCTCCGACTCTGCCAGGAGCGGCACCGGCGCACTGTTCGCGTCGAAGGTGTAGAGCCCTTCGAACACATGGTGGGCGATGGTCGTGCCAAGGTCGGACGTGACCACGTGCTGGTCCAGGCTCGGCGGTTCGCCGACAGTGGCGTAGCGCAGCGTATCGCCCGCCTGTGCGACGGCGGCGGCGGCGAACGCGGAGGCAGCGAGCAGGCCAGTCAGGGCGGCCTTGCGCCAGTTCTTTGTATTCATGCGGGCTCCATTGGCAACGGGCAGATCGCGGTACCAGTCGGCCACCGCTTCAGGAAGAATCTTACCAATGATCTATCAAGGTCAAGCAGTTTCTTGACTGCCACCTAATTTCAGGCGCCGCAAAATGTAAGATACTTACATATACGTCCCGAACTCATGATGGAGCCCATGACCGAGAGCACCTCCCGTATCCATCGTTATGCAGCGGCCAATGCCGCTGCCGGCGGCCAGAACCGACCGCTCACGGCCTGCAAGCGGGTGTGAACGCGTCCTCGCGCAGCACCAGGCGCCCGCGCGTTCTCGATCTGATCACCGAACTCCGCCGGCTCGACGGATCGTTCGCACGCGGTGAGCAGCGCGTGGCGAGCCACGTGCTCGAGCACCTCGAAGAGGTGGTGTACCAGAACCAGAGTGGCATCGCCAATGCCGCCGGGGTGTCAGTCGCCACGGTCAACCGCTTCTGCCAGACACTCGGCTGTCAGGGCTTCAAGGACTTCCGCATAGCGTTCGCGCAAAGCGTTGCAGTCAGCCTGCAATACCTCGCCGCACTGAAGAGCGAGGACGGCACCACCACCGAATTGTTGACCGACCAGGTCTTCGACACGCTGCAGGATGCTCTGGCGGTGGCACGCAAGCAGTTGCATTTCGATGCCATGGAAGCGGTCGTCGAGCATCTTGCCAGGGCGCGACGCATTGTCTTTCTGGGCGTCGGCGGTGGCTCGGCGAACGTCGCCCGCGAAGGGGCGAATCGGTTCTTCCGGCTTGGCATTCCGGCCGAGGCACATGCCGATGGCTACCTGCAGCGCATGGTGGCCGCAACGCTTTCGGTCGACGACGTGCTGGTCGCGATCTCCTCGAGCGGTGCACCGCTTGAATTACTCGACAGTGTATCGATCGCGAACCAGTACGGTGCCACGACCCTGGCGCTCACGCGCAGCGGCTCGGACCTCGCACGCGTCGTCGATGTCGCGATCGAACTGTCGCTGCCCGAAGACCAGGACATCTACAAGCCAAGCGCGTCACGGCTTGTCTCGATAGCGATCATCGACGTGCTGGCGGCAGCCGTGGCGCGCCGCCGGCCGGACGTCGTCAAGGAAAACCTGCGGCGCATCCGTACCAGTCTGGTCGGGCTGGTGGGTGACCGGGTTGCGGCGCCGGTGGGGGACTGAGGACAGGCTCTTCCTCAAATGTCGATGTCGATGATTGGGCTGACCAAACGATGCATATATCGTAAAATGGTCATGACCATTCTACGATTGTGCTAGCGTATGGTCATGAACCGTACCTTGTCGACCGAGCTCGTCCGGCACTTTGCCGACAATCGACAGATGGCCTTCCTGTCTGGACCACGGCAGGTCGGCAAGACGACCATCGCACTCGATCTATGCAAGCGGCTGGCCCCTGATGGCGCTATCGGTCGTTACCTGAACTGGGACAACCAGGACCACCGCGCCGAGATCCTTGCCGGCCCCCGACACGTGGCCGAATTGGCCGGTGCAACACGTCTGCACTCTGCTTCGCCCTTGCTTGCGCTTGACGAGTTGCACAAGTACCGGCGCTGGCGCGACTTCCTCAAGGGCCTGTTCGACGTGCATGGCGACGCGCTTCGCATCCTCGTTACCGGCAGCGCACGACTCGATGTCTTCAAGCGCGGTGGTGACAGTCTGATGGGGCGATACTTTCCCTACACCCTGCATCCTCTTTCTGTCGGCGAGCTCGTGGCGACGCCTGATCGCGTCATTGGGGACAGTCTCGTTTTTCCACCACGCCCCATCGAAGACGACGCCTGGGAGGCGCTGCTTCGTTTCGGTGGCTTTCCCGAACCACTGCAGAAGGCCGAACAGCGCTTCTACACACGGTGGCGCAGGCTGCGCATGCAGCAACTGTTTCGTGAGGATGTGCGGGATCTGACCCGCGTC
>Ga0114956_1004579_pt1 | contig 10489 bp, 5 predicted proteins | sample MaitaG_FD_87304 | JGI IMG/M metagenome (GOLD analysis project Ga0114956, IMG submission 87304) | Marine algal microbial communities from Maine, USA - Maine_Asex2 metaG | ecosystem: Host-associated > Algae > Red algae > Unclassified | place: Maine, USA | collected 2015-01-05 | reverse complement strand
GTCTCTGCGACAAGGAGGTAGATATGAGGGTCATACTTTTTGTTATAAACTTTTTTTAACCTTTTCCATTTCATTTAACTTTTCTTGGAATATATTCAGCCTATTTTTCCAGTCTTGCAATTCTCTATCAACTCTTAGCCCTTTGTCCTTTATAAAATCTAGTTGAATTTCTTGTTCTCTTATTTGACAATGTGAGCAATTGTTAATGTGGGTCTCATAAGTCTTAAAATCCCACCAAGCAACAAAGTCCAACCATATTGGCTCATAGACTGGATTTCTTTGAATAGCCCAAGAATAAATCAGGTTAGGAGTTTCATCACTTAGTTCCCATCTTGGTTTACCTCTAAACGCTCTTTCTGTTTCTTCAATAATTGTCCATCCTGATTGCTCTAATCGATTTCTCAATTCTGAAATCTGATTACCTTGTTTTGTATTCGTTAAATCTATTTTGGACATTCAACTTTTCTTTTGGTTAATTGTATATAACTGCACAAAATTACCAACAATTTTAAAATAAATACTATCTGGCCCATAATGGCATTTAGCATACCATTTTCTTAGGTGGTCGAGTGTAGCAAATGCAAATTTTCTTCGGGGGCCTGTCCTGATTTTATTTGGGAGCCATCCCTTCGGCCAGAAAAAGGCCTAGGGTCGTGTCGTCCGCTATATTGCCGAAGAGGGCAATGCCGCTTCCACCACTTGTCCTGTATTGCTCTGCCTGAAACGGCTCGCTTGGTGGAGGGGGTGCACTTATCGATTATTATTCTCCAGAACTTCTATGGCTTTATCAATAACTACATCTTTCCCACCAACTGCATCGGAGTATGTATTCAGCACTTTTATCTCAGGTTCAATTCCTACCCCTTCATAGTTAGCCATATCTCTAGCAAAGAATTTTTGGTGAGACAGGCTAACTTCCCATCCATTTTTTAATTTGAACTCGTACATATCCGAAAAAATACCTTCCGTTGTATCTCCAACTATGGTGACATTTGGTAGATCCATGATAGCTAGTAAAAACACCTCGGCTACACTTGCGGTATAGTCGCTGGTCTAAACGATTACTAGGACCGCAGCGGCAGCGAAGTCATGGACGACCTGACAGTGATCGGAGTAGACCTGAAGTTTTTTTTGCGAAAGGTCAACGGAGCATCAGTGGCACGCCCAAATAATCTTCCGAATAATTTAACAAAAAAATTGTGCATTAAGGCATTGCACATTATAAGATTGATCATTGACCATTGATAAACGGATTTCCAGCCCGCTCCTCTCCAACAGTTGTCTTGGGTCCGTGTCCAGAATAAACCAAGGTCTCATCAGGCAAGGATAGAAAGGAAGTCTTGATACTCTCGATCAGGGTATCGAAATTGCCTCCAGGGAGATCCGTCCTACCGATGCTGCCCTTGAAGAGGACATCGCCACCTATAATATAGCCGTCCTCCGCATTGTAAAAAGACACGCTCGCTGGGGAATGGCCAGGCGTAAGGTGAATACTCAGCTTCGTCTCGCCAAAAGTAACATTGGTGCCTTCCTGTAAAAAAGCGGAGGGCGCAGGAGAAGGGTTGAGGTAAGGAATACCGTACATAGCACATACCTGAGGCGTAGATTCGAGCACAGGAATCTCGCCTTTGTGAATCTCCAAACCAAGCTGATACTTATCCGCAACGTACTTATTGCCGAATACATGGTCGAGGTGGCAGTGGGTATTGAGCAAGCGTACTGGCTTCAAATCATTGGCCTCGATGAAGTCCGAGAGGGTCTTATCCTCAGACGCATTATTGTTGCCTGGATCGATGATGATACACTCCTTAGTATCATCGTAGATCAAATAGGAATTCTCTGAGAAATCATTGAAGGTGAAAACGACAACAACTGACATAAATTTTCGTTTTTTTAATAGTATTGCAATGCGCTAAATCAGCGGGTTTGAGGTAGAAATGTAGTTATAATTATCCAATTGGAGTGACAGGAGGCTAAATTATCGAAAAAAACCGTTGTTTTTATATGAATATATCTGTAATATGTGAATCATTCGGAAATATGCACTTTGCGCTAAGCATCTCAAAATAAACCTATTGTAATGGCATCCAGACGAAAATTATTTATCTTTTGTATTTCATTTCTTTCTGCTGGATGGATTTGTGCACAAACTTCTACGGTGGAGTTTGGCAAAAATAGGATTCAACACCACGACGATTTTGATCAATGGCTCCAATATGAGACCCCCAACTTTATCACCTATTGGTACGGGAAAGCACGTTACGTAGGTCAAGCTGCTGTACAACTGGCGGAGATGGACCACGATGAAATCCAAGGTATCCTCGAGCACCGCATCAATGACAAAATCGAGCTGATCGTATATGGGGATATTACAGATCTGAAACAATCTAATATAGGAAGCGAAGAGGCATTTATCAATAATGCCGGGCAGACGAAGATCGTGGGTAACAAGGTGTTTATCTACTTCAATGGAGACCACAATCATCTGCGTCTGCAAATCCGAGAAGGAATCGCATCGGTGTACCTCAATGCAATGCTGTTCGGTTCCAACCTACAAGAAATAGTGCAAAACGCAGTGATGCTCAATTTGCCAGATTGGTTTAAGGATGGGCTCGTTGCATACATTGGCAACTCCTGGAATACAGACTTAGACAACCGACTCAAAGACATCATCATGGATGAGGAATTTGAAGGATTTAAAAATGCTGTAGAAGAACATCCGTATCTGATGGGGCAATCTCTCTGGTTCTATATGAGCGAAAACTATGGAAAATCTACGGTTTCTAACCTACTCTACTTGACCCGGATAAATAGATCTATAGAGAGTGGATTTCTATACGTGCTGGGCAACTCTTACGAACGAACGCTCAAAGAATGGGAAGGTTTTTTTAAAAGTAGATACACACGGGATGAAGACAATCGCATGAGTGAACTGGGAGAACCTTTACCTATAAAAAATAAACGAAATACGCCGTACAGCAATATCAAGATGAGTCCGGATGGCAAGTATTTATCCTATGTACAGAATGAAATCGGTAAGATCAAAGTATTCGTTTATGATTTAGAAACGGATACCAAAGATTTGATTTTTAAAACTGGATTTAGAAATGCTTTTCAAGCGACGGATTACAATTATCCATTGATCGCTTGGAAACCGAACAGTGCGGAAATATCAGTTCTTTATGAGAAACGAGACATTGCCTACCTCTACACCTTGGATATTTCTACCAAACTCAATACTACAGAACCACTCGACCCGCAGTATATGCGCGTCTTGAGTATGGACTACTTCAACAATACGGAAATGGTTTTTTCTGGAATAGTAGGTGGCTATTCTGACCTATTTATATATCAGACGACCAATCGACAGACGCAGCGCATCACGCAAGACTTCTACGACGATCTAGACGCACGCGTCGTACGAGCAGACAATCAGCTGGGCGTCTTGTTTGCGTCTAATAGAACGGATGTACAGATCAAACCTGAAAAATTAGATACTATACTTCCGATCACTAAGATGGATATTTTCTACTACGATCTACAAAATAGAAGTAGTGAACTCGTGCGTATCACGGATACACCACTGGCCAACGAACGTGCTCCAGTAGGTATCGATACGACTTACTTTTCATACCTCAGCGATGAGACTGGGATCTACAATAGGTATACAGGTGAGCTGGAGGACTACATCGCTTACTACAATCAGCGCATCACGTTTAAAGATGAAACGGAAATTATAATTCCGCAAGATTCTATTTTGGAGCGATTGGATTCTACACTGGTTGCAGATATCACTATCGAACCTGTTTTCAAAAAGAGGGCAATCACATATGCCAATAGTGATTACGCCCGCAGCATAGTGCAGCAAGATATAGTGCATAATCAAGCCATCAGTGTAGTGACTAAAAATGGCCAACACCAACTCTACAAACAAGCTTATGACCCCGAGGTACTGGACAAGCCAGCCCCGACCGTCTTTATCGAACAGATAAAGAAATTTGGTGGCATAAATGGTTTTCTCTTAGAGGATGATTTTTCTGTAAACAAAACCGTACTCGTTCCAGAGAAAAACGTAGAGCCGAAAGTACAAGATGATAAAGAGGATATTGATATAGACAACTATTCCTTTCAGAGTGAGTTTGACGATGACGAAGAGGCTCCTGTGATAAAGCAAGATGACGATGACGGCAATGTCGTATTTGAGGAAAATGAAACCTTGTTTTCTGAAATGGACAAGAGGGAAGAGAAGAAGATTTTAAAATTTAAGTCTGCACGCATCACGGCTTACCGCGTAAAGTTCAGAACGGATTTTATCACTACGAATCTGGATAACAGCTTACTCTTTGACGGACTTAACACTTACTCTGGAGAAGGAAATACAACCAATACACCTGCACCTGGAATTCTATTGAAAACAAATTTCAAAGATTTATTTGAAGACTATCAAATTGAAGGTGGAGTTCGAATGCCGACTACTTTTAATGGCTCAGAATTTTTCCTAATTTTCGATGCCAAGAAAAAAAGGATGGACAAGCGATTTGCCGCTTACAGAAAAGTGAGACGCCAAAGTCAAAACGCCTTAAACACCAGCACGAACAGGCCACGCCAAGAATACACAACTATCCTAGGGCAATACGAGCTACGATATCCGCTAGATATATTTACGAGTATTCGCGCCCGTTTTACATTGCGTAATGATCGTATAGCAGAGTTGTCGACTGATATACAATCGCTCAACACGCCTAGCGTCAATCAGCAGCGAGCGGGGATTCGCCTAGAGTATGTATTCGATAATACCCTAGACGTCTCCATAAATATCAAAAATGGTACGAGATATAAAGTATACACAGAAGTAGTGCGCAGGTTCAGCTTGGCGTACAATGACGAATTGGAGTTTGATTCAGGCAGTGGTTTTCTCTATGTGCTAGGATTGGATGCTAGGCATTATCAGCGACTAGACAAGCACTCGATTTTGGCTTTACGCTTGGCGGGAGCAGGATCTTATGGTCAGGAAAAAATTCTATATTTCTTAGGGGGGACAGACAATTGGTTGTTCAACAAATTTGACAATGACATTCCTATTCCTTTTGACGAGGCTTTTGCGTATCAGACCTTAGCCACCAATGTGCGTGGATTTAGTCAAAATATTCGCAACGGTAATTCTTACGTCTTATTCAATGCGGAATTGCGCGTACCTATTTTTAGATACCTTACCAAGCGTACTATCCGCTCTAACTTTCTGCGCAATTTTCAGTTAATTGCTTTTGGGGATGTCGGCACGGCATGGCATGGCAAGACGCCATTCAGTACGGATAATCCGCTCAATATAGTTACTATCAGCAACCCTAATAATCCCGTAACTGTGCGGGTCAATTATTTTCGGGATCCTATCGTAGCTGGATATGGACTAGGAGCGCGTGCAGTACTCTTCGGATATTTTCTGCGCTTGGATTATGCACGCGGGATAGAGACCGGGCAGGTACAGGATTCTAGGTTATATCTTTCTTTGGGTTTAGATTTTTAAGGTTTGGAGCCGTCCTTGCGCGCTCCAAGCGACTTGCTTTGGGGGCTACGCCATGTCGCCTTTTTGATTATCAGTGTGGTGCGTTTTGACCTATTAAGGCAACATGTTTTTCATGGCTACCGTAGTCGAAAGTCAATAACTTTAATGGTTCATTTTTTAATCGATGCAGGCAGCACAATCAACTTGGCCGCCTGTTTTTTCCCCTCACTGCTGATATACAAACTGCCCTCCTCATCAAAACACATACCTTCTGGCTGCTCGAAGATTTTTTTATCTAACTTTTGGAGGTCAATGAGTTCCTTAGAACTAATGTCATATACAAGAAGTACCTTACTCTGAGAAGAGATGACATATATATTCCCTGTAATAGGATGAACAGCAATAGCAGACGGCCCGATGTGCATATAATCCAATTCCTCATTCAAAATTTTTGCAAACTTTAGTTGAGCGTCCTCTGGAGAGAAATGTTTTTGGATATAGCGTATCACTTCCGATCTAGCGATGGTCAGGTAGGGAGCATCTGACATCTGCTCAGTATTCAAATCGTAACGATAGATAAACCTGAAGTTCTTTTTTTCTTCAGATATATAAAACTTACTAGTGATCAGAAGGGCATCAGTAGAAGGATCATACTCCAATCCTTCCATGTCATAATCTTTCTTGAGAAAGCTTTTAATCTTTTCGGGGTTTTTATCAAAGACACCTTTTTTGACTTTATATAGTGTGCCGCTACTCTTTAAGACATAGATAAAATTTGCAGTAGCAGCGACCCCCTCATAGTCACCAGGCTTGTAGAAGGTATCCCTAGCTAAAATGTTTCCACTGTCTTTATCTATAGTGTATATGATCCCGTTTTCGTCTTCTACGGCTATGAGTTGATTCAAAGAACGATCATAGCATAGGCCTGAAATCTCTTGTAGCTCCGCAGGCAGACTAATTACTTCAGCATCCTTCAGATCGTAGTTGAGGACTTTTTCAGCTGGTGCCAATGAAGTATCTATGCCGACCTTGCCGAGTTTGCAGCCAGTCAGCAGAATTGCTACAAATATGTACAGAACAATCCTAATCCAGTAATGCATCCAGTCTTAATTTTATCTGATAATGGGGTGTACTCTCATAGAGTGCTTTCACTTCCTTAATGGCTTGTGCCTTAGTCGCAGGTTTTATGATACTCAACTCCACATGAGCTTCTGCTAAAAGTTGCACATCTTTAGAAGAAGCGATGAGTTTTTCTAACTCCGCAATGGCTGGTTGGCTATTATTTTCCAATATCTGTACCCTTGCTTGCAGCAGCAATACCCATTCGAGATCTTCTAATTCTTCATGCGTTTGTATATCCCTGAGTGTTCGCTTGGCTTTCTCTAAATCATTTTGCGCAATATATACCTCTATTTTCCAAAGTGATGCTTCTTCTAATGAAGGAAAATATTTGATACTTTCTGCAATTTCTATGCACTGAGAAAAAGCAGTAATCGCATTTTGATAATCTTCTTCAAAGAAATGCACTTGCCCTAGTGATATATATGCTTTGGTGATTCCTTTTTGATACTGCAACTCTTGAGAGTAGTGTAACTGATCCGCTAAGTACCCTTTAGCTTCGGTAAACCCACCAGTAGCAATTAGCAATTCTCCTAGCAATCCATTAACGATAGCTATACCTCGCTTATCTCCCAACTCTTTGCACAGTTTCAAGTCTATGGTATATAACTCTAAAGCCTTGGCATAATTTCCGCGCTGCTGATAGATATTACCTAGACAACCAATAGCAATAGCCTCCATTTGTTTATTGCCTAGCTCATGACTGAGTTCATACCCTTTTTCGAAATAGGGTAGTGCTTTCTCATGGTCATTTATTTCGCTGTAAACAATCCCGATATTGGTATTTAGAATAGCCATACCATTTCTATCCCCACGTTGTTCACAGAGGGCCAGCTGCTCTACTTGGCATTCAATGGCCTCATCGTAGAGGGACTGGTTCATATAAGTCAGCCCAAGATTACTGACGATCTGTGTCACCGTGAATGTATCCTTAAAGTCTTTTGCAAGCGAAATACTTTTCTCAAAATAAGCGCGTGCATCATCGTAATCCGCTTTTCGAAAAAACAAGTCTCCTAAATTTCCATAGGCCTTAAAAAGCCCAATCTCGTCATTAAAGTCCTTGAATATTTTCATGGCAGTCTCTAATATAAATTTGGCTTCATCGTAATTGCCTTGTAATACTAGAAGTTTGCCGAGTTGATTTTTCGTTCTGCCAAGCAGGATTTGATTTTTCGTTTTCTCTGCATAAATGTTCGCTTCACGTAAGAGTACTAAGCTCTCATTCCATCTACCCACGAGTTCCAATATTTCAGATTCGCGGAGGAGTATTTTGGCATATTCCTCTGGCTCTCTTATTGGATCTACATAAGCTTTGAGCTTACCGTAGTACATGAGCGCACGCTTATTCTGGAAATTTTTCCGAGCATAATCAGCAGCTTTCTTCATATAGAAAATGGCCTTGGTATGTTTTTCTGCTTCTTCAAAATGGAAAGCTAGATCTGCATAGCGCTCTGACAAATTGTTTTTATACAACTGCTCGATGGCTTCTCCGATAGACTGATGTAGGTTGCGTAGATTACTTTTGAGCTGCATATTATATACTGCCTCTCGAAGGAGCGAATGCTTAAATATATATTTGAGTTCATTGATGGCCGACCAGATTTGACCTTTCTCTGCTGCTTTGATTTGCTCCTGTAAAGGATGCGGACTAAGCTTAGTGGGTTTTAGCGCCACGTTAGTTTTCATGACCTCGTTCAGCACCGGAATCTCAAATTCTCTCCCTATGACTGCCGCAGTCTTTACGGTTTCTTTTACTTGCTCTGACAGTCTATCTACCCTCGCCATCAATATAGAGTTGATAGAACTAGAGATGCTAATTTCTTCATCTTTGATATGCCAAGCTTCATCTTCCTGATGAATCAGGTCACTTTCTACCAAGTACTCTATTATCTGCTCTAAGTAAAATGGGTTTCCGTTGGTAGTTCGACTCAGGAATTTAGAAAAACGCTGGCTTACCTTTCCTTTCAATTTCTTTTCGGAGTACTGATGTATAGCGTCCTTGCTTAGTTGATTTAAGTCTACTTCTAGTAGCGCAAATCCTTCATCCTCCAAGAACTCATTAGCTATCATCGCTGGCTTGGTCCCATCATCTCTATATCTGGAGGTACACACTATGGCGATAGGAGAGTCGTCTACTTCTTCTATCAGCTTTTTTAAAAACGCCATGGTACTTTCATCGAACCAATGCAAGTCTTCAAACTCTACTATTAATTTTTCTTTCCTACTGATGGTTTTAAAGATATAGACTACCGACTTGATAATGGCATTGAACTTGGCACGAGCATCTAATTCTTCCCATAGCGTATCCTTGGTATCAAATCCGAGGAGTGCATTAAACACGGGTCTAATTCTACTAAGCTGCTGTGCATTGCCTTCATCTCCCTCCGTCTCAAACTCCTCAATAAAATAATCCAACTTAGCCTCAAAATGCTGCTTATTTTCTGCGTGGGTATGTTTTGGGTTTTGATCGAAGTAATCCTTCAAAAAATAGATGATCGGATTGAAGGGTTTCTTTAATATCTGATCTGCCTGGCAAGTATGCCACCTTACTTTTTTATGCTGTACGAGTTGTTTTTCTATTTCGTGTATGAGTCTACTTTTCCCTATGCCTGCTTCTCCATAGATTTTGATGAAGGCTGGGTTCGATTTTTTGAGTGTATTCTTTTTTAGAAACCGTAGGATCAATTCCTCCTCTTCCTCCCGTCCAATAAAATGTCCTTTAAATTGAGATTCTACATTGGATTTTACTTCTAAGGTGTAGGTGTTGATCGCCTTCTCTATTCCTTTATAATGCACTTTTCCTTTGCGCTGAAATACGAATCCGTCTTCTTGTTGCACACCTCTTGCGACGGAAATCTGACCCCACTTCGAGTAGGACATTAGTCTGGCAGCTAAGTTGACATGTGTTCCGAGCGCAACGTATTGTTTCTTATGCGTCCCCCCTAACATACCCGTAAAGCATAATCCGTTTGCAATACCAGCTTTGAACTTTAAGGAAGGATCATAGCTGCCTATATTGATTTCTTCTCGAAAGGCGAGAATGAATTCCAGTGCGCGCTCTACATTATTTTCAAAAGTCACGGGGGCGCCGAAAAGGATCACTATCACCCCGCCTTTATCACTAAAGTCGATCTCTTTAAAATACCCAGAAAAGCTTTCAGTTAATGCTCGCACACCAGCAAAAAACGGGTCCGCACTAGCGTGGTTATCTACACCCTTGAAGGATATAAATACCGAGACGACTTCTCTAAATTCTCCTTTGAGTTGGTAGTCTATTATTTGCTGCGGGATAAATTCCGCAATAGACGCTGCGTACTTATTTTTTCCGTTTTGTTTTTTAGGGGCTGTTGATTTTTTTTGTACTAGGGGATAGTTGTCTAGTTTTATATATGATGGATCATCCAACACTTGTATCCAAGCTGCTTTCGCTGGCATTAGATCTGCGGCTAAGACGACTTCTCCTCCCGCTGATTTTTTCTGTGCTTCGGTGGCGCGCTCAATGGCTTCACCTCTGAAGTAGTACGTTTTCTTTCCTTCTTCAGCTCCACAGATCCCCCAATCTACTTGTCCATAAGACAGGCCTATCTTGATCTCGATATCTGCGATGTCTGGGTCTTCCGTTTTGCTAAAGTAGTCTTGAATTCCTGCTGCTAAATCGAGGCAGTGCTCAAGATTTGTACTGGTATTTTCTGCTTCAAAAAATGCCAAGAATGCGTCTCCAGCGAAGTAAGGAATGAATCCATCTCGCTGATAAACATGGTCTACTAGTGGGCCGAATAGTTTATTGAGTGTGTCTGATAGCTGTTCTGCACCAAGAGTTCCCTGGGCCATTAGATTGGTTGTCAACTTGGTAAATCCTACAATGTC
>Ga0114956_1004575_pt1 | contig 10494 bp, 10 predicted proteins | sample MaitaG_FD_87304 | JGI IMG/M metagenome (GOLD analysis project Ga0114956, IMG submission 87304) | Marine algal microbial communities from Maine, USA - Maine_Asex2 metaG | ecosystem: Host-associated > Algae > Red algae > Unclassified | place: Maine, USA | collected 2015-01-05 | reverse complement strand
TTTCAACGAGTAACCTTTTCAACGGGCAAACGTTTCAACGGGCAAACGTCTAAGCAAGCAACCGTGCAATCTTTTTCATTTGTGCGTCGCCCAAACGCCATCCCATCGCACCGGCAGTTTCGGTAATTTGCCAATCACGTTTTGCGCCACAAAGCGTCGCCGTAATTCCAGGCTGTTGAATGGTCCAATTCACAACCACTTGAGCCACCGTCTTTTCCACCTCTGTTGCGACGTCGTCCAAGCAGTCCAACAGACGCTGTGCTCGTTCGAATTGTTCACCTTGAAACACATCGTAGGTCTGTCTCTTATCAGCCGGATCAAACGCGTGCCCTCGCCGAATCTTGCCCGCCAGCAGTCCCTTCATCAGCGGCCAGTAATTGATGATCGAGATCTGTCGCTCCATACACCAAGCAACCAGATCCAATTCGATCTCGCGCTGCAGCATGTTGTAAGGCGGTTGAACTGCGGCAACCTCACAGACGCTTGAGAACGAATTGAGTTGCTCGACCGTTACGTTGCTGACACCAACACTGCGAATCTTTCCCTGTTGCAACAGCTGAGCGAACGCGGTGGCGGAATCCTGAACCGGAACATTGGGATCGACCGCGTGGAGATAGAACAGATCAATCTGATCGACCCCGAGACGCAGCAAGCTCTCTTCGCATTCTTTGATTACGCGCGATGGCGACGCATCGAAGCAACGATCCCCATTAGGTTTCCAATGCATACCCGATTTGGAGGCGATCACGACCTTCTCACGGCGGCCTCGGATCGCTCGGCGGATAAGCAGATCACTTTGCCCGTCAGCGCCGTAGCCGTAAGCTGTGTCCAGCAAATTGATGCCCGTGTCGATCGCCCTTTGCAACGTGCGGATAGAATCGCCGTCGTTCACGCCTAAGCTGGTCATGCCCGCAATCGGCCAACATCCTAAACCCACCGGCGCAACGCGAATCTCAGTTTTTCCTATTACTCGCAAATCTTCTGTAGGCATTGCGTCCTTTGTCGAATGCGATTGAGGCATGGGCGGCGCTTTCTTGCTATGATGGTTGGTGCGAACAGTGTTCGAACAGTCAGGGAAAGTGTCATTGGATAGATTTTCATCCGCTGTTGTGCAACAGGCGGAGTAGAACTCCATCCGACGACGGGTAAACAAGCAGCTGTCACTAACGTAAAGTTTCGCAAAACCAATCTTCATTGACAAGGAAACTCGGGTGCTTTCAAAAACTCTTTTCCGTTGGATCTCCATTGCCGGCGGTCTCCTGTTTTGCCTTATTAGTTCAACCGCAGCCGCACATGACATCGCGGCCGAAATGACAAGTGCGGCGACGGCTTTCTTTGACGCCTTAGATGAAACGGCGCAGGCTAAACTCTCATTCAAATTCGAAGGCGAAGATCGAAAAGGCTGGCACTTCATCCCCAAAGATCGCCCTGGGTTGCCCATCGGTGAACTATCACCAGCTCAATACGATCTCGCGTTCGCGCTGTTGCATACCGCGCTCAGCCATCGCGGACTGGAGACCAGCAAACAGATTATGGACCTCGAAAGCGTATTGCGCGAAATGGAGAACGGAAATCCAAAACGTGATCCCACAAAATACAATTTCTATTTCTTTGGCAAACCTTCCAACGAGCAACCTTGGGGCTGGCGAATCGAAGGCCACCATCTTTCGATCAACGTCACCATCGCCGGCGGTCAAGTGCTGTCGACCACACCTACGTTTCTCGGAGCAAGTCCTGCGGAGATTAGATTCGGAGATCGCATCGGTTTCCGAGCTTTGGCACTGCAGGAGGATCTGGGACGCAAGTTGGTTAAAAATTTGTCTGTGAAACAAAAAGAAAGCGCTATCTTCAGCGAAACGGCGCCTCAAGATATCATCAACGGACCCGAAAAACTGGCCGCGCAGCTAAAACCTTTAGGCATCGCGGCCAGCGACATGACGACCGCGCAGCAAACGATGCTGACCGAATTGATCGATAGCTACCTCGATAATTTTCGACCCGAACTCTGTGAAGCTGATCGCAAGAAGATCGAAGCAGGTGGATTTGAAAACATTCACTTTGCTTGGGCGGGATTCATCCAACCCAAGAAACCTCACTACTATCGTGTGCAAGGCCCTACCTTCATTTTCGAATACGACAATACTCAGAACCAAGCCAATCACGTCCACACTATTTGGCGAGACACCGAAAACGATTTCGGCGTGAATCTCCTCAAGCTGCACTACGAAAAAGTCCCTCACCCAAGCGCCCTTCCCGCGACTTCGGAAAACTGAAACTTCATTCAAGCGATTGAGAAGATGAAAGACGGTCTCCCGTCTAACGTTCGTCTTGGGCGGATCGAGACAATTGAAAGATATGGTCGATGTAGTCCAGCATGCTGTGATCGGACAAGTAATCAATCCGAAATCGAAACAGAGAACTAGCAAAGCCCTGCAAGCGATCCTTCACTCGTTTCCAGCCCTTGATGTTTCGCAGTTTGCCAGTTCGGTCAATGTAAAACTCAGCTCCGCCGTGCCGATATCCCAACCACGTCGGCGGCACCCGCGTGACAATATCGTTGTTGTTAACCCAGCGAAAATGCGGAAACTGAACGTGGTTAATATAGCGATTGCAGCCAACCCGCGGACTGCCGTAGGTGTAAAGTTCTTCGGTCTCGCGCGGGATATGAGACAGATTCGCGCGGCCGGCACAGATCGTCGCCATTGCGCCTCCCAGTGAATGTCCGCAGACCCAAAGCGGGCTGTCGTTTTCTTCCAGCGCCGTTTCAAGGTGCGGCCAGACGCGATCAACTTCCGCCTTGAACCCTCGATGAACCTTTCCCACCGTTTCTGCGACGGCTGTCAGCGCATTGATATCCGCCTGAATATCGTCCCATTCGTGCGGCTCAGTGCCCCGGCAAACGACAACGCTGTCCCATTCATTAAAGAACCAATACGCTTGGGCACCCCGAGTGTTGAAAAATTTACCGTCGGTGAATCCAAGCTTCCCCGCGGCGATGTTGCATTGCTTTATCGACAGATAGGAAATCATCGAAACTTCTGCGAACAGCAGCGATCGCTGCATCATCGTCAAATCGCTGATAGGACCTGTCAACTTTGACTTGAAGACGAACTGATCCGCTTTACGATCGGCTAATTTTTGTTTCTCAGGATTCTTTACGTTTGAACGAGGCATCGTTTTCCATTTTTAAAAGTCCGTTTTCATCAGATGATTGTATGCGGATTGTAGGCCTTTGGAGAAACTTTTTTGATAGCCTACTTGCGTGTCATGGGAATCAAACCGTTGAAATTTTCTGGTGCCGATACAAGTTCTCCCATCGTTTTCAATAACAATCGTTTGGTGGGATCTTCGTCAGAAATATGTTTCAGATGCTCCTTCGCAACGTCCCACTCCCCAGCCCCAAACGCTTCTACGGCCAGATTAACGCTTCTCAACTCGCTTTCATCAGCCCGCCGGTTGGTACCACCGCCGTCGGCAATATGAAACACTTTGACCGATCGTTCCATCGCAAACGGCTGGATTTTACCCAGTGGGACCGCCGTCAACGGTGAATCTGGTGGCATCGCCAACGCGGTTGCTTCGTCGATTAGAATCGAACAGCCCAACTGCTGCGTCATCCCCTCCAAACGACTCGCCACGTTGACCACCGGTCCGAACGCAGTAACTTTCACCTGATCGTCAGTGCCAATGCGACCGGCAACGGCTTCTCCGGTACCGATTCCGATACCCATTTTAAAAACGTCATGAGAACCTTCGGCGGACATGCGTTTGATCTGTTTTTGAATTTCGATCGCGGCGGTCACGGCGCGATGGGCGCTGTCTGGCTGGTCAATTGGCCAGCCCCAGAATCCCATCGCAGCATCTCCATGAAAGTCTCCAATGACACCACCTTGCTCCAAGATCACGCGTGTCATCACGCCTAACGATTGGCTGACGATAGACAACAATTTCAGCAAATCATCCGAAAGGGCTTCCGAGGTCTTGGAAAAGCCCCGTAAATCACAGAACAGCACCGATACCAAGCATTGTCTGGGTTGAAGAACAGTGTCAGGATCCTCGTTAGTAAACGCACTCAACACCGCGGGCGAAAAGAAACGTCGCAGACTGGACTGACGCTGTTCGAGCTTGCGTAGTTGCAGCAGATTGCACAGTGTCGAAGCGATCAATTCGCAAAATTTAATGTCCCCCTCAAGATCCGTTTCGCTGGAACTGGGCGGCAGTCGCGGCACCGTCTTTCGCCCACTGATTTCATCAGAGGGAAGTTTATTCCGGCCGGTCACATAGATCACCCAGCGGTCGGCATCAGCCGGCATCGCGTTACTGACTTGCGCCCCATCCAAAGGACAGGCGAACGCCCAATCGTTGCTCAAGTCAAACGTGTATTGCGATTGTCGCGTATCACGGCCCCCACCGCCGGTGATACCCGAAGCATTTTTATCCCAGAAATGAAGCACCGTTTCACCGCCTTCGACCGATTGTCGAATCAGCCTTTGGCTCGCTTCGAAATCGCCGCCGCTGAAGGATCGGCGATCCCAATGGATGACTTCCGTTTGACCGTCTTGGACGAAATATTTGATCACTCCGATGGTGGATGCGGACGAGATTCCCGCCAGCAGCGTGGTGACCATTTTTGTCAATAGGTCTTCTTCATTGGCGGCACTGGCGATGACATCAGGCAACCGATTAAGCACGCTGATGCGTCGGTCGGCGTCCCGATATTGGACCTGTTTGAGAAACTGATGCGAAAACGTTTTTTGTTGAATCGGATTGGGAACATCAACCGTTGCCAACGCTTGATTGACGGTGAAGTTGAAGGTTGTTTCGCCGATAACAAAGTGGTCACCATGATTCAGTGTGAAATCTTGCGTCTCGGTGCCTCGGAAAAAAATCGGATTGCTCGCGGACGGAATTTTCCGGACCTTCAACCGATCTCCATTGAAACTCAGCGTGGCGTGTTGACGAGATATTTGATTGTCCCAAGGGACCGCGAATCCATGACAGGCGCGGCCCAAGACGATCTCGCCGTCGGTAGGCAATCGGCGTCGCCAGCGGTTTTCGAAGGACGATCCGTGAGCAATCAGTTCAGCCATGAAATTTCAACTTAATATAGGTTCTCTGCAATTGCCAACTCCACACCGAAACCTTCCCCATACGAGACCTTTTCGATTGAATCCTGCTCAATTAAAACCTTCTCAAACTTGGCAATGTTCGTAAAATATATCTTGGTCGTTGCGTCTTATAAAGTTGCAACCTTCCATCTTACTCTCTCAAATCACGCATTCAATTTAGCTGAAACAGCCACAAAAGAATTCTATGGCGGACGACTATTACAAAACGCTTGAAGTAGCACGCGGAGCTTCGACCGAAGAAATACAAAAATCTTATCGCAAACTGGCCCGCAAGTATCACCCCGATCTCCACGCAGACAAAGATGATCGAGAAAAGGACCGTGCAAAGCAGAAGTTTCAACAGGTCCAACAGGCTTACGATGTGCTCAGCGATGAAAAGAAGCGTCAGATGTACGACCAATTAGGTCCAGATTTTGAAAAGATGGGGGGCGGAGGCGGGAATCCCTTTGGTGGCGGAAACCCTTTCGGTGGGCGGAGTGGAAGAAGTCCATTCGGCGATGGTGAAATCGACCTCAGCCAGCTTTTCGGTGGCGGCGGGGCAGGGGGGGGCTTCGAACAAATGTTCGGCGGCGGACGTGCAAAGGCTCGACAGCCGGCCAGAGGCGAAAACATCGAACAGAAAATCACCGTTCCCTTTGCGACAGCCGTTCTCGGAGGGCAGTACCAAATCTCCTTTGATCGCGGCAGCGGAAAACAAGAAAACCTGACGATCAAAATTCCCGTCGGCATCGAGTCGGGCAGAAAGATTCGACTCAAGGGGCAAGGCAGAAGCGGTCCCGCGGGCCAAGGCGATCTGATGGTGACCGTCAATGTCTCTGGCCACCCCAACTACAGCCGCAGCGGATTGAACCTGTCGGTCACCGCACCCATTTCGCTCTCAGAAGCTGCGTTGGGAGCAAAAATCGAACTACCAACACCGCACGGAACAATCAGTGTCACCGTTCCCGAGGGCACATCCAGTGGAAAATCGCTTCGCTTAAAAGGGATGGGAATTAAAACGGCGGATAAATCGGGCGACTTGATTGTCCACCTCCAAATTGCGATCCCCAAAGAAATCTCAGACGAAGACCGCGCCTTGTTGGAGCAACTCGGTGGCCCTTGGCAATCCGCAGTGCAGCGTGAGGAATTGGTCTGGTGACCAACAAAAAAACGCTAAAGCTAAATATCGCCGACAACACCTTCCCAAATACCGTGCGTCTACGTCGCCAGTACCAGTTTGATGCGGTGTATCGCGGTAAGCACTATGCAGGCGACGGAGTCTTGGTGATTCGCGCGATTCGAAATGAGCTGGACTGCACTCGACTGGGCCTGTCGGTCAGCAAGAAGGTCGGCAACGCCGTCGTGCGGAACAAGTGGAAACGTATTATTCGTGAAGCCTTTCGAAAACAGCAAATGGAGATCCCTCCTGGCATGGACATCGTTGTCCGCCCAAAAAAAGGAGCCGCCGCCGACTTCCATGCCGTTTACCGCTCATTGCTGAACCTATGCAAGCGCATCGACCGGAAACTCCAGACCAACTCCCGTCGGACGTAATCTTTGAAATCCGGACTGATGCGATCCAAGTTAACCTCAGACAAACTTAGGCAGATCAATGTGGCAGAGCCTTAAGAACGTTCCGGCGACGATGCTGATCTCGATGGTTCGGTTCTATCAAGTCACCATCAGTCCGCTGATAGGGCCGACCTGCCGGTTTCGACCGACGTGCAGTGCTTACTTTATTGAAGCAGTAAAAAAGTACGGCGTTGTGATCGGCTCGGTCAGAGGCACGTGGCGTATCCTCCGCTGCCACCCGTTTAACAAAGGCGGCGATGATCCGCCCTGATGTCAAAGGGCAGATAAGCGGTTGTCAGATGAACGGCTGGCCGGCCATTGCTGTACCTTGGGGCATGGGGCATGTCAGAAAAAATCAGCCCCACGTGGAGCAGCTTTTCAAAATGCTATGCCCTGTGAGAACACGAAGAATAATTCTTACGCCCCAAACCAAAATCACTGTTTCAGCGATGACGGTTTCTCTTCACCAAAATGAAGGGCACAGGTTCCGTTCTCGCAATCAGGCGAACCATTCTTATTCGCGATCTTATATCTGCGTTTGGCGACCTGATCATAGCACCACTGCTGGATCGGCAAAGTGAAAGGGAAATGCGTCAGGGGAGCCGCCCACCAAAGCCGTGGCAGCTGGCGAGTCAAATATCGAATTGCGGCAGCCCCACCGTACTTCTGGCCGGATTGGCTGACCACGTACATCTGCTTCATCATCTGATCGTACGTCAGTTCTGGATAACGATCGGCAACCGCCGGGTCGTGCAATGACATGAAGGCCAACCGACCTTTGCCATCAAATTTCTTCAAATTACGCACCTGTCCCAAACAAAATACGCACTTCCCATCATAGATCACGACATCCGCATCAGGAGCCTGCTCCGGAGTCGGCAAATCGTCGGGGGTGTATCGTTTACTATCTGTCAAAGGACCATTCATGGAAAAATAATGGAAACCGTCTCTGGTGCTGCCTATATAGCGAACCGCAAATGTAGCACCGTTACAACCCAGAACCAACATCGAAATGCGTTTTACGTTACGGATGTCGATTCTTCAATCTGGAATTATAACTGTTTTAGGTGATACAATATTAAAAGCACCGAAATCAGTCCATTTTACCGTCGACATTACCGTTTTCCATTACAGTTTCATAGACAGTCACAAAAGAGTCGTTGTCAGCCCCGTTCCTCTTTCTTCAGCTGAGCCAAAACCGTGGAAGAAATCAACAAGAAGATCGCCGCCGCTCGTCGACGGTTGATTGTCAATCAGTTTCTTAAAATCGCGACCTGGGCCGCGTTTTTTGGACTACTTGTGATGGCGCTTGGTATCGCCGCGCCAAAAGTTTGGCACTGGCCATCGCTGGGGACTACCGATAGCGCCGATTTTTGGAACGCGGGTTGGATCATCAGCGGCGCGATATTGACGATTCTGATCGCAGCGGGAATCACCATCGCCAATCGAAAATCCTTGACCGATACTGCCCTAGAAGTGGATCAAAGATTCAAACTAAAGTCGCGTCTTTCCAGCACGATCGCAATGACACCGGAGGATCGCACAACCGCCGCCGGTCTTGCGTTGATCGACGACGCCAATCACCAAGCGGAAGTCATCGACATCGGTGAACAGTTTAAAATTGAACCAAGTTGGTCCTTTGCCTTGCCACTGATCCCCGTACTGCTCTTGGGCGTGCTGCTGACGCTACCCAACGCAGGACCTAAGACAATCGCCCCCGATCCCGCCGCGTTGACCAAGGTCAGCGCAGCCTCTCAAGTTAAATCAGCCGTCGAAGAACTTAAAAAGAAGGTGCGCGACAAACAGCTGACCAAAGGACTTGAAAACATTGATCTCGACTTCGACAAGATCCAGAAAAGCCTAGAAGACCCCCAAAACAGAAAAGAGGCCTCTCGCAAAGAAGCGTTGGTCAAACTCAACAACATCAAAAAACAAATTGCTCAAGAACAAAAAAAATTGGGTTCATCCAAGGATTTAAAAGAAGCATTAAACAAGTTGAAGGACGTTGGCGAAGGACCTGCGAAGAAATTTGCCGATGCCATGCAAGACGGTGATCTCAAGGCAGCTCAGCAAGCAATTAAAGAGCTCGCAAAGAAAATGCGTAACGGAAAACTAACCAAAGCCGAAAAGGAACGTCTGGCAAACGACCTAAAAGAGATGTCGAAGCAACTGAAGAATATTGCCGAACAACAAGCGCAGAAACAACAGGAACTCAAACAGCAAATCGAAAAGGCGGTGCAGAAAGGCCAACTCGATAAGGCCGCTCAGCTCCAGCAAAAACTGGAGCAGATGCAAAAGCAGCAAACGCAGCAACAGAAGATGAAAAATCTTGCGAAGAAGCTCGAAAAATGCGCTCAATGTATGAAACCAGGCCAAGGCCAACAGGGGCAGAATGGTCAAACTCAAAATGGCCAACCTCAATCTGGGCAACAGCAAGAAGCTGAGGCCCAGATGCAGGATGCGGGAGATCAACTGGATGATCTGGCCAAACAGATGCAGCAAATGCAAGAGGAAATGGATCAATTGCAGGACCTGGAAGATTTACAAGACGCCATACAGCAATGCAAAAACGGCATGTGCCCCGGCGGGAAACAGGGCGATAATCCGGGCGACAAACCTGGCAACGGAATGGGCAAGGGCCGTGGTTTTGGCGATCGCCCTCAAGAAAAGGAACAGACCGGCAACTACAAATCGCGGGTACGCGGGAAACTTCAAAGAGGCCAAATGGTAATTACGGGCAAAGCCGACGGAGAAAACCTAACCGGACGCACGACCCAAGAGGCGCGAGCGATCGTTGAAGCCGCGATCGCAGGGGATAGTGATCCCTTGGAAAATCAAGTTTTGCCCAAATCACAACGCGATCACGCCAAACAATATTTCGAATCGCTGCGAGAAGGAATGTAGCGGCGAGCATATCTTGCCGTCCATAACAGCGATATTCCTAACAGCGTCGTCTTTCCTCTGAATTGTTCTAACCCGTCGACTAAAATGCCTAAAATTGTTCGCGACTTGAGCATCTTGATTGCGTTTTGCGGCGCGTTCTATCTATTGATCATTTTGGTTAGAGGCGAAACAACCAACGCCTCGACTTCTTCCAACTTTTCGTTTGATCGTCTTGAAGGTGACCGATCGTTTATGGAAAAGGACTGGGAACAGGCGATCCTTCACTTCCAGAAGCTCGTTGAGAAAGACAAGTACAACGCGCTCGCGCAAGCGAAACTCACCGACGCAAAGATGAAAAATCTCTATGAGGATTGCGTTCAGTATATGAAACTCAAGAAGCAGGGTAAGCTCTCACAGGAAGAACAAAAGGCATCGCGGAGCGATCTTCGTGAAACCGCAAGTCACTGCATCGAAGTTCAATACGATCTTATCCGGTTTGACAATTATCGAAGCCGTGCGTTAAGAAACCTTGCTTGCCTGTACACGTTTATCGGTAAAAGAGATGAAGCGATCAAGTTTCTTACCCAATACGTTGAAGGCGGTTCGTACATCGAGGGTTCGATAGCTTTCGATGCCAAATTAGCTCCCCTTCGAGAGCGTGAGGACTTTCAACAGTTGATAAAGGTGGAACGAAAATTTTTGCCGCAGTATGATCTGGGTTTTCGGGAAAGATACTACAGTCGGTAATTCTTTGGGCCGGTTTGCCTGAGGCCAATTAAGAAGACAGCGCCTCAATTGCAGCAACACGCTGGTTCTTCGACTCGCACTTAAACTCGTACTTAAACTCGTACTTAAACTCGTACTTAAACTCGTACTTAAACTCGTACTTAAACTCGTACTTAAACTCGTACTTCGACTCGTACTTCGACTC
>Ga0114956_1004572_pt1 | contig 10499 bp, 2 predicted proteins | sample MaitaG_FD_87304 | JGI IMG/M metagenome (GOLD analysis project Ga0114956, IMG submission 87304) | Marine algal microbial communities from Maine, USA - Maine_Asex2 metaG | ecosystem: Host-associated > Algae > Red algae > Unclassified | place: Maine, USA | collected 2015-01-05 | reverse complement strand
TGTTGCAAGGTTTAAGTTATCTAGAACAAAAATACCTGTTGATAATGTATTTCCATCAAAACTTAATTCCATATTTTTTCTAATGGTATCACTGAATACTTGATGAATTGTGAGGTAAGTTTCATCCCAGCCATGAATACTAAATTCATTAAGGAGTTCTAATTCACAATCAGTTAGAGGTATCGTATCTGCATGAGACTTTTCCATTGCTTGTTCAAATGAACTATATATTTGAACCCATTTTTCACAATCTGACAGACTATCAGTCTTTGAAGAATTCAAAATTTCATCTAAGCACTGATCAATAATTGTTTGATTAAAGCCACTACCAATATTCCCATTCATACATCCCATTCCTCCACAAATTGGTTGATCATCAATACCAGAATTATTAAACCAATCAGAAGGTCCATCAAAAGTTGCTGGTCTATATGGGGGTTGATTCTTTACAATAAATTCTGAATTTAAAAAACCATCTAAACTTCCACCAAATACTGCATCGTACCCACTACTAAAAGGACCATAAAACAAATTTCCCATATCGACCTGTTTCCCTATAACTGTATTATTCCCTTTTATTGTGAGAGCAGTTCCATTCTCATGAAATTCATTTGTTTCAACCTCTGTCCTTACACAAGGATCCAAAAACTCAACTCCAGATTCATGTTCAAAGAACTCATTACATGAGATTTTTGCTCCTAAGGTTAATCGAGAATTGACTCCTACACCTGTATCAAATTTGCCTCTAAATTCATTGCAGTTTATTATTAGTCTTTTTGTGTTTTCATTAAGGACTCCTGTGTGAGCTTGTATTGTATTGTCTTGGATATTACACATATTTGAATTAAGAATCCTTATTCCTACACCATCATCGCATCTAATTACATTATCTACAATACTTACAAACCTAGATTGCAGTGAAACTCTAATTTCATTTTCAGTCTCTGACCCTGAGTTATAGAAATTATTATTTGATAGGATAGAATTGTAGCAACTAGAGACACTTACACTGTTCACTCTAGATCCTATGAAGGTATTATTGTCGATACTAAATTTAGCAGAACTGAATGCTTCAATGCCATTATGATTACTTCTAAAGACATTATTGTAGATATTTTGATTATCACTCTCATTTAGAACTATGCCTCGCTTACTATGTAGAAACTCATTTTCATCAATTTGGACTTTCTCAATAGAATTAGAAATAGAGATGTCATAAAAAGGTAACGAGTATCTGATCCCATTAGAATCAAAAAGGTTGTTCACAATAAAGCTATATGGCAATGAGTGGTCTATGCTAATTCCTTTTTTACAATTGATGAACTTTGAATCTTCTACTTCTACTTTTGCATTACTTGCATTAACAGCATGTTCAGCTCTGTGAATTTCAGATTCATTTTTGATGATAAGTTTGGCCGTCTCTCCTGAAATAGAAATTCCATTCCAAAAATCATCACCACACGTGACAATCTTAGTGTTATTCAGTCTCATCGTAAAACCATCTGGTATTGTAATAGAAGAGTTGGGCATAGCATAGATAGTACAATCTGTCAATTCGACATTATTAACCAATGTAAAGTGATTCCCTTCTGGAAAAATATAATTTTTACCAATTAACTCTTGGTGTTCATATTCATTTTGAAAGAAATAACCCTTTCCAAATACAGGTAATGGAAGATCACAGTCACAAATAGTCGTTTCAACCTCATATTGAGAATCAACAAGAATATTTGATAAAACTGTAGAATTTTCCAAGTTGTTTTTCATACTTATAACTTGATCCTCCGAAAACGAAGAACGACAGTTTTGATAGTATGACATAATGTTCGTTGTAGGTGGAGGTAATGCTGGATCAAACAGAGGACAATCAGAACTCACCATCAAACATGGATCGTCTTCATCAAAAATATTATCACCTCCATATGGATCTGGATTAGTATCGCAAATTCCATCCCCAGTATTTTTACAATCAGAGGTTTCAGGAAATCCAGAACTCATTGTGTTAGTACATAGATTCTGAACTGGGGAAAAAGATTGACATTCATTCCACTGGAATGTATGTGAGAGACCTAAACAGTGCCCCATTTCATGGATAGCCATATTTTCCAACTCATCATGATTGTTAGACTTCAACAACATCTTAATCCCAGGTGTGGTTTCTGCAAATCCATTTGGACCTCCAATATTTGGTTCATCAGAAATTAAGTGAATATTTACGCCATCATCGTAAGTATTCCTATTCACCATACTACAGATATATGATACACCTTGAGAATAGAATAACGAATTAATTAAAGTTGTATTTACTATTGAATTGTCTTCGCAATCATAAGAAAAGAAAATGTCAAAAGGTTCAAATGCATTATCTAGAGCATTTTTGACTACCTCAACCCCGGCATCACTCATTCCAAAACTATGATCGTTATGTCTCCATCGATGCAAATAGACCTTGATATAATATGGTCCATCATCGATACTTTCATAACTTAACTCACCTTGGTCTCCAATCGTTATACTATTATCACAAGCCATAGAATACTGACCAGTTAAAGTGTGAAGAGTTGCAAAATTTGAAGTCAGAAATAAGATAAACACTAATGAATACTTCATAAAGCTATTATTTTGATTAAATAAGATATGGAATGGTGTATTCACTAAATTTAATTCAGTTGATAAATAACAATCAATCACACAATTCAAATGTAAACTGAATTTTGTTTCACATTTTGAGAACAAACATCTAATATTCTATAATATGGAGGAATAATTCATGAATCTTACTTTACGTTCTCAAATTTTGAGAATACATCTCTCATTTTGCTCGACTTATGAAAATTAAACTCATTAAAGACTAACAATCATCAATCTTTAGCATTTGAGCAGATTGCTAAATCAATCTGGAGATTAAATGCACTTCAGGAAAAGACTCCACTCAATTCTCCAAATTAATACTACACTTTACTACCCTCTTCTACGGAGATTGGCGTAATTTTACACGTTAGAAATCACACACCTGAATACTATACATAATGAACTTAAAATCTGTTTTTTACATATTGGTTATTTTTGCAATCTGTAGTTGCACGCAAGAGAATACTGATAAATATTTTGTTCATACTGAAGAAGTAGAAATATTTAATGTCGTAGAAGATGAGACAGGAGCTGGATCAGGGACTATGATCTACAAGGAATCGACTAAGTATAAAGGGAAGAACAAACCAGTTTGGCGTAAATTTTACGAGGCAAACGGCGATCTCAAAGGAGAGGAAAGATACATTTACAAAAGTGAAGATCTCCCTTCTAAATCAGAGTACTATGATACAAATGACTCACTCCTCAGTACATACCTTCATACCAATGATAATAATCTGAAAAGAAGAACGGTCTCAATGCAAGGTGCAGAAGAAGAAATCCTTAGGATAGAAGAATTTGACTACAATAAAAAAGGAGATAGAACACAGCGTGTCATCAAGACTGCAGCTTCAGACATAGACAAGATTTACAATTTTGAGTTTGATGATTCGGGTAATGAGACAAGTGTAACTGTCAAGGATGGAGATGAAAAGATCCTCTATACGATCAATTATACGATCACGAAGAAAGACAGTCGCAATCGTTGGGTAGAAGCTTGGGGATTTCAAAATGACAAGCCAATCCAAGTTAAGTATAGAAAATTTATCACAGAGTAGAAATAGAAGATGCAGTACAACCACCACTCAGCTGAGCAATCGGTTAAGGATTTTTGGAGTAGGATAGACCTCTATGCTACTCAGATTGATAAAACGAAACCAAAGTTCTACGTACTTGATATGTTTCCCTACCCATCAGGAGCAGGACTCCATGTAGGTCACCCTCTTGGATACATCGCGTCAGATATATACAGTCGATACAAAAGACAAAATGGATTCAATGTCCTCCATCCGATGGGATACGATGCCTTCGGTTTGCCAGCTGAGCAGTATGCTATTCAGACTGGTGTACACCCAGCAAACTCTACTGCGACTAACATAGCAAAATACCGAACACAGTTAGACAATATTGGATTTGACTACGATTGGTCAAGAAAGGTAGAAACGTGTGATCCAAATTATTATAAATGGACACAATGGATATTCATCCAACTCTTTGAGCACTACTATTGTACTGCTGACAAGAAGGCAAAGCCAATCTCTGATCTAGTCAAATTGTTTGAAACAGAGGGATCTCATAATGCAACAGCATTTAGTGTTGAAGAGAATATCTTTGACAATGACGAATGGTCAGTGATGACTCCTCTGGAGCAATCAGAAATATTGATGGCATATCGTCTCGCTTATCGTAAAAAATCATTCGTCAACTGGTGTGAAGCGCTTGGTACAGTCTTGGCAAACGATGAAGTAAAAGACGGAAGATCAGAACGTGGTGGACATCCAGTCACTAAGCGACCTATGCTCCAATGGTCACTCAGAGTCACTGCCTATGCTGAAAGATTACTTGAAGGACTTAAGACTCTAGAATGGAGTGAATCACTCAAGACCATTCAGCGGAACTGGATTGGAAAGTCAACAGGAGCCCAAGTCTTCTTTGAAGTGAAAGACTTTGCTAATCCAATAGAAGTCTTCACGACTCGACCTGACACTATCTTTGGTGTGACCTATATGGTACTTGCTCCAGAACATGAATACGTTGATCAGATCGTAACTGCAGACCAAGCTGAAGCAATCAAAGCTTATAAGACTAAGGCTGCGGCTAAGTCAGACATTGATAGGATGTCAAGCGAAAAAGAAGTGAGTGGAGCATTCACTGGAGCTTATGCTATCCATCCATTTACTCAAGAACCAATCCAAATTTGGATCAGTGACTATGTCCTCAAAGACTATGGAACTGGAGCGATCATGGCAGTACCAGCTGAGGATGAAAGAGATAATAGATTTGCACTTCATTATGACCTCCCAATTACGCAAGTACAAGATAAGTCAGATCACCCTGATGCAAAACTAGGTGATAAGGTAGGCACAATGATTAACTCTGACTTCCTCAATGGAATGAAAGTCAAGGCAGCAATCAAGACTGCTACATCAACTCTCTATGAAAAAGGAATAGGAGCTAGGAAGCTCAACTATAAACTGCGGGATGCGAACTACAGTAGGCAGAGATATTGGGGAGAACCCTTTCCAATCGTTTATAACGATGGAGTACCTTCATCAGTACCATTAGACCAATTACCTGTAGCACTTCCGCCATTAGATGATTACAAACCGACAGCTGAAGGGAAGTCGCCTCTGGCGAGAGTTGAGAACTGGGTAGAGACTAATTATGGAACAAGAGAGACTGATACGATGCCAGGATTCGCTGGTTCAAGTTGGTACTTCTTGAGATATATGGACAGTAATAATCCCGATAGGTTTGTCGGTGAGGAAGCGATCAATTACTGGCAAGATGTCGATCTTTATATTGGTGGTACTGAGCATGCTGTTGGTCACTTGATGTACAGTAGATTTTGGCACAAGTTTTTGTTTGACCTAGGTTATGTACCAACACAAGAGCCATTCAAGAAGCTGATTAACCAAGGAATGATCCAAGGTGTGATTGAGTCCATTTATCTTCAAAAAGAAAAGGTTGACGGGAAAAACAGGTTTGTCTGCAGTCATATAGCTGAATTTTCTGGCTTGGAGAACTACACAGCAATGCCAATTCATATCGACTTTGTAGAAGACTATGGTAGCGATCAATCTCATATTACTTTGACTGGTATCAAGCAATTTTTAGATTGGAGACCAGAATATCATGGAGCTATCTTTGAATGTGGAAATGGAATATTTTGTGATGGAGTATTTACTCCAAAATCAGATAAATCAGAGAGTTTACTTTTTACACAAAGTGAAGTCGGCAAAATGTCTAAGTCTAAGTATAATGTGATTAATCCAGATGACATCATCTCTAAGTATGGTGCTGACTGTTTCAGAATGTATGAGATGTTCCTCGGACCGGTAGAGCAATCTAAGCCTTGGGATATGAATGGCATCGAAGGAGTCTCCAAGTTCATCAAGAAACTTTGGAGTCTTTTCTACCAAGATGGAGTCATGGTAACGGATGAGAGTGAACCGACTAAAGAGCAATATGCGATTCTACATAAAACTATCAAAAAGGTAAGAAAAGACATTGAACAGTTCTCTTTCAATACTTGTATCAGTTCATTTATGGTCGCTGTCAACGAACTCAAGAAGGCCGAGGCAACAAGCAAGAAAGTACTGGTACCACTCGTTCAACTACTAGCTCCATTTGCACCATTTATCACAGAGCATCTCTGGATGTCAAGTGAGATGACAGGCAGTGTGCATCAAAGTGACTACCCAGTTTTTGACGACTCATACTTGGTGTCAGACAGCGTAATCTACCCTGTTTGTGTTAATGGTAAGAAGAGAGCTGATCTCAATGCAACACCGAGTACAAGTAAGGAAGAGTTGATAGAACTAGCGCAAGCAATACCGGCAATCGATAAGTATCTGAGTGAAGGCACTGTCGTAAAAACAATTGTAGTACCCAATCGAATGATCAACTTTGTAGTAAAAACTTAATCGTAAATAATGAAGTGGCACCTCTTAATTATCCTATGCACTGTGATGCTGATACAAGAGGATACTTCTGCTCAGGAGTGTTCACCACCAATCGTTAATAGTTTTGTCAAACAAGGAAGTGATGCAGTTGAAGCCAAGTGGCTCGATACAAATCCAAATGCTATCACTGAGTCCTATACTCTTCGATATCGACAAATGTCAGATCCTGATGAGACGGTAATAGAAGGTATTACAGCTAAGTCGACCATTCTCTCTAACCTCGAATCTGGACAGGATTATGAATTGTACATTAGAGCCCATTGTAGTACAGGTATCAGTGAATGGAATGGACCATATCGATTCAATACAGGAATAAACAATAACGAACCTTGTGGACTCAATCTAGCCATTAAAGACAATGGATGTCCGAGTAGAGTTGCGTTCCCTATTAGTGTAGAAGGAATCAGCTCAGAACAACTACTCGTCTCTGTAGATCTGACAATTGAACATCCGTGGCCAGCTGACTTAAGCATCGTTTTAGTTTCGCCAAGTGGAATTGATATACCACTTGTTGAGCATAAAGGAACATTCACCAAAGACTTTGGAAATCCTGCTTCATCAAGCTGTAATAGTCCTACAATTTTCTCTGATCTTGCATGTAACACTTTGGAAAATGGAGCTATTGACTTAAAACGAAACTTCAGACCACTGACTCCCTTAAGTATGGTCAATGAAGAAAGTAATGGTACGTGGCAACTCAGTATCTGCGATAGAGCATCTGGTGATCTTGGAATATTGAGAGGAGCACATCTCTCTTTTATCGAGAGTCCATGTCAGGTACCAACTTTGACTCAAATTACTGAGATTAAAGGTACAACAGTAACTATTGAATGGGATCAATCCTCACTGTGCAACAGGATAGTTCTGAATGTTGGAGAGAGAGGTTTTCCGATAGGCAATGGTACTCTGACTTATGTCGAATGTGTAGAAGACCAATTTACACTCTTAAACCTTGATCCTGATACTGAGTACGATCTCTATATCGCTACTGAATGTGAAGCTGGAATTCTTTCACCATACAGTTGTGGTTACCCTTTCAAGACATTGTGCACAGCACCGATAGCGACTGAGGCTTTTGACTCTCCAGATACCTGTACTATCTTATGTCAGACTGAATGCTTATTGAGTAGTAGTCTCTGGTCTAATAATGAAGATGATGGTTCAGAATGGATTCCTAGAAGTGGAAAAACACCAACAGAATTCACAGGACCAGATAGCGATGTTCATACGATTGGGAGTTATATCTACTTAGAAAATCAACCAGACATTTGTGAAGAAAACTTAGAAGCAATTCTTGAATCAACATGTGTCTATGTAATCGATGACAATACTCCTTGTGACATAGAATTTGCCTACCACCTATATGGACAAGATGTGGCGAGTCTCAAACTCTCTGTAGTTGATGAGGGCAATACAGAAACAGAAGTCTGGAAGGAAGAAGGTGATCAGAATAATAAATGGCAAACTACAGCTATAGACTTAAGTGACTACGCAGGTAAGGTTATTACTTTGCGATTTACAGCGATTACAAGTAATACAGTATTTGGTGATATCGGTCTTGATCAAATTGCTTTCATCGGTGTTGATCCATTTGATGGGACCCTTCTCTACTATCAAGATATGGATGGTGATGGATATGGAGATGAAGAAGTGATAGCATATGGTTGCAATTTAGAATCTCAAGGATTTACCAAAGTGGGTGGTGACTGTAATGACAATGATTCTGACATCCATCCTGATGGCACGGAGATTCCATGTAATGGGATAGATGAAAATTGTAATGGCAATACAGATGATTTAGCTCTCTCTACTTTAGATTATCAAATCATAGACTTACAACCTTCAATCTGTGGAGGGCAATCCACGGGAAGTATCACTCTTCAGCCCACTCATGGAAATGAACCCTACGCTGTACTTTGGTCAACAGGAGGGAGTGGAAAGACGCTTACGCAAATACCAGCTGGGATGTACAGAGCCACTATCACAGATGGGATAGGGTGTACTAGTGTAACTAACCCTATCATAGTTCCTAATACAGAAGAGGTCTCATACTCAGTGAGTCAACTCCTCCAGCCACACTGTAATGAAATCCAAGACGGACAAATTACACTATTAACTAATTGCGAATCAGACTGTTCCATCACTTGGTCTAATGGAATGACAGGAAACACAATTACCGGCTTAGGAGCTGGTGAATACTTTGCCATCATCTCTAACGCAGGTTGTCTGACAGTTACTGACACAATTAAACTTGATTACTCGATAGCTCCAATGGCCGGTATTCAGCTTATCAGACCAGTGACATGTCACGATGGTGAAGATGGAAGGATTATTGCCAATTCAATTACAGGTTCTGTTCTCTCCTATCGGTGGTCTACTGGAAGTCAAGAATCATCTCTCAGTGGTCTCAACGCTGGTCTATACAGTTTGACTATTACTAATCCCACAACACAATGCACTCAGGTCATTACTGATATCCAAGTGACACAACCTGATCCTATCAACTATGTCTTTGATGAAGTAGGTAATAATCTCTGCCCCGGCGACCAAAATGCTGCAATCCAAATCAGTGTCAGTGGTGGCAATCCTCCTTACTCTTACAATTGGAATACTAATGACTTTACAGATGATATTTTTCAACTTGGCGCAGGTGATTATAGAGCATCAATCACTGACAATAAAGGGTGTGGTATCATTACAGAAACAGTTGTTATCCAAGAGCCATCGCAAATTAATCTAGCAATAGATAATATTGAAAATACAACATGTACAGGTAGTAATGATGGCACTATCACTATCACAGCGACTGGAGGCACAGGGGAACTTTCTTTTCTCTGGAACACCAGTGAAAACAACACAAATCAAGGAATAGAAAATCTCACTTCAGGTCTCTATTCTGTAACGGTCGTAGATGAAATAGGCTGCAAGACAACGCTTAGAAATATTCCTGTACAATCAGATGGGCTAGTTCTGAATTCAGATCTCATCGTTAACCAAGAAATTGAGTGTGCAGGAGATTCGACTGGCATTCTCACTGTAGAAATCACTGAAGGTGTAGCGCCATTTAATTACAATTGGAGTAATGGAATCGTCCACGAAACGAATGAACAGTTAGATCAATTAGATTCAATCGGAATAGGATCATATACTGTCACAATTACAGATGGCATCGGTTGTACGAGTGAGAGTAATAGTGTGATTCTTGGGAGTCCACAGCAACTCACTTACTTTTTAAATTCAATAGATGACTTGACTTGTCATGACAGTACTGATGGCAGTATTACCATCACAGTTCAAGGTGGTGTTGATCCAATAGCTCTCACTTGGAGCAATGGAGACTCTTTGACTACGATCAACAATCTGAGTGCTGGCAGCTATGAGGTCAGTATTACAGATGATAACGGCTGTAAAGTCGACAGTAGTCCAATCGAAATCTCTGCTCCTGACTCGCTTCAAATGACAAATCAAGTCACTCCTCAAACGAGTGCAACCTTGGGTACTTACTTCGCTACTGTGAGTGGAGGAGTGACGCCATATGAGATTTATATCGACGGAGAACTCTTCCCTTTTGCAGAAATGCCATTTGAACTTGAAGCTGGAAACTACGAAGTAATCTTAACTGATAAAAATGGATGTAGTATCTCTGATTCAATCACAATAGACTTGGTATCAAGTATCCACTCTACACTCCTTGAAGAAGATATCATACTCTACCCTAACCCGAGCAATTCAAAGATTCAAGTCTTGACTGATCAAGTAATTACTACTCTTAGTCTCTATACCTTGAGTGGTCAATTAGTGAAATCTGTCAACCAAGATTGGATTGATGTCTCACTCTTAGACGAAGGAGTATACTTGTGTAAGGTCACAACTGACAGTGGTGTTGTACTTAGAAGAGTGACT
>Ga0114956_1004570_pt1 | contig 10500 bp, 8 predicted proteins | sample MaitaG_FD_87304 | JGI IMG/M metagenome (GOLD analysis project Ga0114956, IMG submission 87304) | Marine algal microbial communities from Maine, USA - Maine_Asex2 metaG | ecosystem: Host-associated > Algae > Red algae > Unclassified | place: Maine, USA | collected 2015-01-05 | reverse complement strand
TGGTGAAGTGCGGATCTCATCTTGGCGCGGAGATATCACGATCTCCACTAAGACGCCGGATATATGTTAGCCGACCGCTCCTTTCAACTGGGTTGCAAATACGGGAGCGTCCATATATGTTCATTAGTATCTTCCTCAGACTTTAAAACTGTTTTCCCTGAGGCACTTGAACCAAAGCGAAACTCACCATAGGACGGATGCGTGACTACCTCGCAAATGGTGTTCTCTTTGCCTGCAACCCTAACGGTGAATGGTTTTTTGTCGTGAAGCGATGCGATGATTTCAGCTGTACAGTGTGCAGCAGTTATCGCCCAATTTGGATGAATGAGAGTCGCAGCGCAATCCCAGATGTAGCGCCTAGATGGAAATGTGCGTTGCCGATGAAGCGGAAACACCGCTGGCCAATCTGCTGCGTTACCGACGTATTTTTCGGGTTGAATATCGTGACGTATGATCATCGCAAGTTATTCATGACTACGGTTGCACGTTCCACTGGTGCTACATGGTACGGTGAAAGTTGACATAATGAACAAGTATCTATGACAACATACAGCGACTATGTTCATATCTTAATAAGTTAACATGAATTTAGACCCACACCTCCGTGGGGGTATTTCCGTCATTGAGCAATGGACGGCTGTGCTGCCATACTCTGTAATCTTACGAACGTCAGCTTTGGAGTAAATTGAAACCGGCTAAAATAATGGCAAACAAACTATACAGGCGCATAGTTTTCCAGCGCGAACCGCCCGACGTTGGAAAGGATTGATCGTTATTAATGCTTCTGCTGTAATGATCGAAGGAATGCCCATTAGTACGAGAATAAAGTTTCATGTCGAATTTCTGCTAGTCCTGTATCTACTGATTGGTTGCACCACCCATTCTATTCCAGCTGAGTTTCACGGACGATGGGGTGCCACCAAAGAGGCTTGCACGGCCGAGTACGAACTCAACGTATTCAGAATTGAAAAAAACCGCGTTGAATATTGGGAGAGCATTGGGTATGCAACGGATATCAAGCTAAAGGACGATGTGCTCAAACTGAAGCTTGACATGACTGGTGAAGGAGAGAGGTGGAAAAGGGAAGAGAGTTTTAAACTTGACGCCAGTAACAACACTATAATCCGAAATACGGAGCAAGGCGCAGTCACAAGCTACCGCTGCATCGTGTTGGTGCAGTAATAGAAGAACAGTTTGTAAGCTCGATTTTTCAAAACTTTGTAGAAACGTAATGCACATTAGAGCCGCACAGTCCGAAGATTATTTAGCAGTTTACGCTTTGATGCAAGAGCTTGATACTGCAGATACGGTGCACAATACAGATGAAAGAAGAGCTGTATTTTTAAATATAATTGATGACCCATCGAATCATATTTTTGTTGGTGTTTCTGAAAACGATATTGTTGCAACTTGCTATCTAAACATCATTCCAAACATAACTTGGAAAGCAGCACCTTACGCCCTAATAGAGAATGTTGTCACATCAACACACCATAGAAGAAAAGGCTATGGACGTAAATGCATAAAACACGCAATTGAGTTTGCGTATTCGAAAGGGTGCTTTAAGATCATGTTGATGTCTAGCCAGCGTGATGATCAAACAAGAGCATTCTATGGTTCTGTCGGCTTAGTGCAAAGTAAAGATGGCTATGCAATGTATAAGGAAATTGTTTAACTAAGCAGGAATTGCATTAGTCCGTATCTCCAACTGCCCGGTCAAGGTCTTATGCACTGGGCACTTATCAGCAATTTCCAACAAGCGTGCTCGTTGTTCATCGGATAAATCGCCAACCAAATTTACGTCACGTTCAATAACATCCAATTGAGCTGGTTTTTCATCGCAGCTTTCACAATCAGTTAAATGTTCACGACCATGTCTTAAAGTGATTTGAACATATTCAAGTGGCCATTTTTTTCTATCGGCATACATACGCACTGTCATTGCAGAACAACTACCAACTGCTGCAAGTAAATGCTCATAGGGGTCCGGGCCTGTATTGTTGCCACCAACTGCAGTGGGCTCATCAGCGCGCCAATGGTGAGAGTCGCTATATACGTCTAGTGTGAATTTCTTATCTCGCTCACTGACAGTAATTTCACCCTTCGCAACTTTAGGTCGTATTTCATCATCTGTCGCTAAAAATCGCGACGACCAAGATGAAATTAAATTGGCAACATACTCAGCATCTTGTGCGCGAGTTAGTAAGTGATTCGCGTTATCCAGACTCACAAAACTTTTAGGATGATGCGCTGCTTTATAAATGCGCTCAGCTTCTCCAATCGACACGGTTTCATCCACCGGTGAATGTAGGACCAATAAGGCTTTTTTCATTTTGCCAATGTGATCGACAGAGGTATTTCCGATGTCATCAAGAAACTGTTTTTTTATGGTGAACGCACGACCGGCAAGATTGACTTCAGCTTGCCCTTTGTCATTGATCGTTTCTATGTCGCACGCAAACTGGTGCGATACGTGTTTTGCATCGGCAGGTGATCCGATGGTGACAACACCTTGTGATTCTGGAATGTCGTTAGCCGCTTTGAGTACGGCCGTACCGCCAAGGCTATGTCCTATTAGCACCGAAGGTGGCATGCCTTGAGTTCGTAAGTAGTCAGCGGCAGCAACTAAGTCTTGCACGTTAGATGAAAAATTGGTGTTCGCGAAATCTCCGTCGCTGTTGCCAAGACCGGTAAAGTCGAAGCGCATGACGGCGTAACCTTGCTTTACGAGTGATCGTGCGATTCGGCTAGCAGCGGCGATGTCTTTTCCGCAAGTAAAGCAATGCGCGATCAGTGCGGTTGCCAGCGGAGTAGAATCGGGTGTTTCCAACAAACCGGCGAGTGTTAAGCCACTGGAACCCGGAAATTCAATTTTTTGGCGTGATGGCATGAAGTAACCTCGTCAGTTGCAATTGGGTGTTGGAACGCAGCTCGTTAGCCGACCTGAAGCAGTTCAGAGCGGCTTTGGAGAACAAAGTTCCTGTGAGATGGCATTGGTTGCAGCAACAAAGCTCCTTACATCCGCCTCTCGTGCTGGAAACTACAACTACTGTTTCTGAAAAGGTGTCATGCGCAAAGGTAACGGTAGTTCCATTTATTCAGCGATAGCAATGTTGTCAAGCATTGGCACAAGCAGATCGAGAACCGGCTGTAACATCAGCGGTTGAGCATCTGCGGTCGGGTGAATACCGTCTTTTTGAAAGTAGGTAACATCGGTTGCAATGGGTTCAAGAAAGAATGGCAACAGCGCAGCCTCGCTTGCCGCCGCCGCATCAACAAACGTTTGGGCAAACTTTTCAGTGTAAGCAGGGCCGTAGTTTGACGGAATACGCATACCCAAAATAAGCACAGCCGCATTAGCGTCTGTTCCCAAGTTGGCCAGTGTTTCCAGATTCTCTCGAATTTTTTTCAATGGATACCCGCGCAGCCCATCATTTCCGCCTAGTTCGATGATGAGAACATCTGGCTCAAAACGTTCCAGTGCGGCAGGTAATCGTCTAAGCGCACCTTCGGTGGTGTCTCCAGAGATGCTCGCGTTGATAAATTCGATTTCTGGATGAGTGGGTTCAAGCTGTTTCTGTGCGAGCACTACCCAGCCTTCCGCCTCATCAAGGCCGTAGGCGGCGCTAATGCTGTCACCGACCACCAATACGCTTTGAGCTGATGCAGGAGCGTTAAATGAAAATCCAAGAACTAATAAAACAAGTAAGAGTCGCATAGCTTGTCAGTTATGATTATGTCCCTATGATAGAAGGGAGCCGAGCCATTGTTGGCAAATAAGGATTAATTAAGCATTAGTAGGCGTTTTTGTCTCATGACGTTCTACTAACCTATAACATCTCACTTAATAGTAGTGATAAAACCACAAACTCCAAACCCTCAGTATGAATATCTCGACAGAATCGACAGAAACCGCCCTAACCGGCTCGGTCTTATCCGGTACTCAGATCGAGAAATCGATTAGTGGGCCAAGTGGTCTACTAACCATATTACACGCCCTCGATATTGACGTTGCCGCGAGTGAAGCGGTTGCCATTGTTGGCCCATCTGGGTCTGGTAAATCCACGTTGCTCGGCATTCTCGCAGGCTTGGATACGCCAACGAATGGCACGGTCCATATGCTGGGCCAGAACTTAACTGAACTGGACGAGGACGAACGCGCACGTTTAAGGGCTGGCAAAGTAGGTTTTGTATTCCAATCGTTCCAATTATTGCCAGGGTTAACGGCACTTGAGAATGTCATGTTGCCATTAGAGTTGGCGAATGCGCCGGATGCAGCTGCTCGCGGCATGCAAATTCTCGAACAAGTTGGGCTAGCTGATCGATCTACCCATCAACCGTTACAGATGTCTGGTGGTGAACAGCAACGGGTTGCTGTTGCTCGAGCATTTGTGGCTAATCCCGCTTTGTTATTTGCAGATGAGCCAACGGGCAATTTGGATTCAGCCACCGGTTATAAAATAACCGATTTGATGTTCTCGTTACGCGAGCAGTTTGGTTCTGCACTGGTATTGGTCACTCACGATGAAAAACTTGCATCGCGTTGTGACCGGCGTTTGCAAATGGCCGATGGAAAGTTGGTAAGCGCATGACACCATCCCATCAATTACGCTTTGCGGCCCGAGCGTTTAAACGTGATGTAAAAGCCGGTGAGCTACGCGTATTGGCATTAGCCCTAATTGTCGCAGTTGCATCTGTCACGGCCGTCGGTTTCTTCACTGATCGAATTGGACGTGCCATGGAGCGCCAAGCGGCTGATGTATTGGCTGCCGACTTACTGGCCACTTCTGGATTAAGCTTGCCAGTGTCGATCGCGACCAAAGCCAAAGAGTTTGGATTAACCACGGCAGAGCATACCCGATTTCCAAGTGTGGTTATCAATAAGAACGACGAATCACAGCTAGTAGCCGTGAAAGCGGTCACCTCTGGCTATCCGTTGCGTGGCGCTTTAAAGCTGGTCACTCTAGATGCCGCAGATGCCCCAGCGCCCCTGGCAACGCCAGAACAGGGCACTGTCTGGATAGACACGCAACTTAAAAATATCCTTGCTCTAAATCAGGGCGATGTACTGACCCTTGGCGCAAAGGATTTTCGTGTGGAACGGCTTATTCAGTTTGAGCCTGATCGTGGTGAAAACGTATTTGAGATTGCACCTCGTGTGATGATGCACGTGGATGACCTTGAAGCATCGGAACTGTTAGGACCTGGTAGCCGCGCACAGTTTACCTTGCTGATGTCAGGCGAAGTCGCTCCGCTAGATAATATGAACGACTGGCTTAAGGACAACATGGCTGATGAGGTTCGCGTGCAAAGCGTGCGTGATGGTAGTCCTCAACTAAAGCGTGCTCTTGATCGAGCTCAAAGATTCTTAGGGTTAGCATCGGTTGTAACGGTGCTTCTTGCAGGGGCTGCGATTGCACTGGCGGTCAGACAATTCTCCTTACACCAAGCAGATGCAAGCGCGGTACTGAGAACGCTTGGCGCGTCGCGCTTCGAGGTGATCACTTGGCTTGCATTGCGTCTAGCTATGATCGTGGTTTTAGCATCGGTGATAGGCATTATCATCGGCTGGTTTGCACAGTTGGTTTTAGCCCAACTCTTACAGACCTGGTTCAGCATGGCTTTGCCAGCAGCTGGCTGGTGGCCGCCGGTTATTGGTGCTTTGACCGCCTTTATTGCGGTAGCAGGCTTTGGTTTAATGCCTGTGCTGCGTGCCGGGCAAGTGGCCGTTATGCGCGTGCTACAGCGTGACTATTCAGGCCTAGACTCCAGTGTGTGGATAACGACGGTCATTGGTCTAGTTGCCACCTATCTTGTCGTATTGATGCAGTCGCGCGACTGGCTACTGAGTGCCATCGTGGTAGCGGGTGTCGTGATCATGTTGGGCGTATTTGCATTGTTTGGACGCTACATTATTAAGTTAGTGCGTAAGCTTGCTGGTGCGCGATATCGTCTGAGCGTTGCAGGCTTGCAACGGCGAGCGGGCAGCAGTGTGGTGCAATTGGCGGCGTTCGCTATGGGTATTATGGCGTTGTTGCTTATCGCCATAGTGCGGGTGGATGTACTAGAAGCTTGGGAGCGTGATATTCCACAAGATGCACCCAATGTTTTCGTTGTCAATATTCAACCTGATCAAGTTGAAGGGTTTGATCAGCGGTTGAACTCGCAAGACATCGATGTGGCTGGTATCTTTCCAATGGTGCGCGCCCGATTGGTGTCGCACAACGGTGAGCCAACACTGAGTGAAGAAGGTAACGAGAGACAACAACGTCGTGCTAGACGTGAATATAACCTCACCTATTCTGATGCACCTCCACCAGCAGGTGAGGTGGTTGCCGGAGAATGGTGGCCAACGGATGGAAGTGCTGAACCGTCGTGGTCGATTGAAGAAGAATGGGCTGGTGATCGTGGGTTTGAAGTGGGCGATTCTTTGACGTTTAAGATTGCTGGAGTCGAAGTGACTGCACCCATTAGTAGTTTACGGAAAGTAGATTGGGAGTCGTTCCAAGTTAACTTTTTTGTGGTTGCCTCCCCGGTAACGCTGGCTGACATGCCGGCCACTTTCGTCACGAGTTTCAAAATTGACAGTGATTTCTCGACAACCACCAGTGGATGGGCAAGAGAGTTTCCAGGCATAGCGGCGCTCGATATTGGTGCAATCATGACACGTGTCAAAACGTTAATGGACCGAGCATCGTTAGCTGTTGAGTATGTTTTTCTGTTTACCGTGTTGGCTGGAATATGTGTTTTGCTTGCCGCTGTTCAAAGCAGTCAAGGCGAACGTATAAAAGAGTCTGCCTTGTTACGGGCGTTAGGTGCATCTCATCGACAAATCAAACACGCAGTCGTCGCAGAATTTGCGATACTAGGGGCAATCGCCGGATTTCTTGCAGCGTTTTTTGCCACGATCGTTGCGTGGGCACTAAGCCGGTTTGTTTTTGAATTGCCTTTTGAAGTCAATGTATGGCTATGGATACTAGGAGTTGTTGGGGGCGCGGTAGGGATAAGCATCGCAGGCTATCTGGCCACTCGGCGCGTATTGGAAACACCCCCAGTTGTAGCATTGCGCAATACAGGTTAGTTGCTACTATTACGGTTAATTGCAATGGATGGCAGGTTCTGTCGTGAAACATACATTTAGCGCGAATGCGGCGCTTTTTGAATCAATAGATTCAACCGTTGAACATCTCAGTGAAGGCTGCACTCGCAATCAGAGTTTGCAACTTCGCCAAGCTGTCGAAATCTATTGGCAATATCGCGACACCCCAACGACGTACCCTAATGCTTTGTATGTTGCCAACCAGCTCAAAGGGATGCGGGCTGATGTGCCGACACTGATCTCAACGGTGTTAGGTACCAATGTGTTCGGGTCTGATGTGTCAATTGAATTTATCCACGAGAAATTTGGTGCTGACATAGCGCAACTAACCCGCCAAGTACGCTGGTTGAACGAGCTGCAAATAAACGACGCACACGGTGATAAAAGCTTGGGTTCGCGCGATCAAGCAGAAATGCTTCGACGCATGGTTTTGTCAATGGTCGAAGATATACGAGTGGTGCTGGTTAAGCTTGCCTATCGAACTCAACGACTCTACAACTTAGTTAAGTCAGACGATGCCAATAAAAAGCAAGTTGCATCCGAAACACTCGCTATCTTCTCGCCATTAGCTAATCGGCTTGGGTTAGGGCAATTAAAGTGGGAGTTAGAAGACGTTGCCTTCCATATTCTTGAGCCGACCGCATACAAACGCATTGCATCTGCGCTGGAAGAAAATCGTGCGTCTCGTGAAATCTATATCACTGATTTTGTCACCGACTTGGGCGAAAGGTTAGAAGAGCACAACTTATCGTCTGTATCGGTGTTTGGCAGACCAAAGCATATATTCAGTATTTGGAAAAAGATGCGTGCTAAACGCATCGAATTTAGTGATCTTTTTGATGTTCGTGCTGTTCGCGTTTTAGTTGATGACCTTACCCAGTGTTATAGCGTGCTAGGAATAGTGCACACGGCATGGCAACCCATTGGTCGTGAATTCGATGACTACATCGCGCAGCCAAAAGCCAATGGCTACCAGTCTTTGCATACCGCTGTTATGGGGCCAGGTGGTAAAGCGGTCGAGGTGCAAATTCGCACACACGATATGGACAACGATGCTGAAAACGGCGTAGCAGCGCATTGGGCATACAAAGAGGGTGGCTCAACCGATAAGGCACTACAAAGCAGTATCGATGCGTTAAAGGCATTACTCGAAGACAATGATGAAACCTTAGTCGAAGGCTTTACCCAACAGCTTGACTCTGAGCGTGTCTATGTTTTCACACCCAAAGGTGAAGTTGTCGATCTGGTTAAGGGCGCAACACCATTAGATTTTGCTTACCACGTGCATTCAGAAGTAGGGCACCGATGCCGCGGTGCAAAGGTAAACGGCAGCATCGTTAACTTGACTTATCATCTGGTTAACGGCGATCGTATCGAAGTACTCACCACTCGTGAACCAGCGCCAAGTCGAGACTGGTTGAACAAATCACTGGGTTACTTGCAGAGTAGCCGAGCTCGTGGCAAGGTACGCGCATGGTTCAACACACAAGATCACGCTCAACACCTGATAGATGGTCGGGCCATTCTTGATCGTGAGCTAAGACGGCTTAAAACCGTTAACGTCTCTATTGAAAAAATTTCCAAGCGCTTAAAATTTGATAAACAGGCTGATCTGTTTGCAGCGCTTGGTCGCAATGAAGTGACGATTTCGCAAGTCGTTGGTGCCATTGATCGTCTCAATGAACCGGAAAAGAAACTGCTGAATATTGAAGGTTCGCAGAATCGTCTTTCACGCAGACCAGATTCGATCAGTGTTCGAGGTGTTGGTAATTTGCTTACCAATATTGCAACATGCTGCCAGCCTGTACCACACGATAATATTGTTGGGTTTATCACACGAAGTAAAGGTGTCTCAATTCACCGATCAAGCTGCACCAATATGCTGAACTTGCCCGATGATGAAAGGCAGCGGCTAATAGAAGTTGAATGGGGTGGCGATTCTGCTGATCAATACCCAGTGGATATTCTCATTGTTGCCTACGATCGCGTGGGAATTCTTCGCGATGTGTCGACGGTTATCGCTAACAACAAAGCCGTGGTGATCGCTGTTAATACGTTAAGTAATCAAGATGATCACACCGCCGAAATGAAGTTAAGCGTATTAGTGAGTAACATGCAGGAATTAAACAATTTGTTAGAAAAACTTCGTCAGCTACGAAATGTTAGTTCTGTAGAGCGCGAGCTCTAATAACCACTAACGAGCGTCGCTGCAAAACTGACATTTGCTTAAGCAAGAATACGAGTGAGCTGTTCTGAAAGAAATTGGCGTACGACTTTTACCTTTTCTGTGTTTCGGGAGTCGGAGTGAGACAGCACCCAAAGATCGTTGCGACTAACTTGCGTGTCAGTTTCTAATTTAACGAGGCTCTTCTCTTTCGCACGAACATAAGACGGTAGTATCGTAATTCCAAGACCTTCTCTGGCAAGTGCTGCCGCAGTTAAAAAATTATTAACTTTGGTCACGGATGTGCTGTGTTCAATTCGGTTGTAGAGCCACTGATAGAATGGTGTGGACGAGTAGCTTTCGTCTAGCGAGATAAAGTGGTGATCGTCTACGTTTGTCGGGAATTGCTCAATTGAATGTTTTTTCACATAATCGTAAGATGCAGTGGCTTCAAATTTAAGTTCAGCAACTTGTCTTCCAATAAGATTTTCAGGTGGTTTTTTACAAGTTCGAATGGCAATGTCTGCGTCTCGGTTTTCCATATCGCTGAGATCGTTCGCCATTTGAAGCGTAAAATTAATCCCCACATACTTCTGCGATAATGTCGTTAATAGGTTTGGCAGTATGTACTGTGCCAGAGTGTCGGTGGTTGTTATGATAACTTCGCCTTCCATCTGGTTGTCAGCGCCGGATATCTCTCGGGATAATGCTGTTATGGTGGAGCGCATTTTTATTGCTTCTATATGAAGTGTTTTTCCAGCAGGGGTCAGCGTGTAACCTGTGTTCGTATGATCAAACAATTGCGTGTTCAAATCTAATTCAAGTTGGCGAATTCTACGCAGTACTGTGCTGTGACTGACATCAAGTGTACGGGCAGCTAATGACAAGTTTCCTTGCTCGGCTACCGCCAGAAAAAATCTAATATGATCCCAATTCCAGTGCATGTTTTAATTGTATGATTCTGGTCAATAGCGTATTTGTGCAAGTTTGCACAGGAGTGGTGCATTTTCGCAAGGATTTTTGGGTTCTTTTACTCTAGAGCTTTTGATATGGTTGAAGCTCATCTCATTGGTAAGGGAATTTAATATGAATAAAAAACTGATAACAGTTGTAATGGTGGGAGCCATTGGCTTTGCAGCCATTGCTACAGCGCAAGACAAAGGACCTCATGATGCTGCAATTAAAGGGCGTCAAGCAATGTTCCAAACTTATAATTTCAATATGGGTATTCTTGGAG
>Ga0114956_1004565_pt1 | contig 10502 bp, 7 predicted proteins | sample MaitaG_FD_87304 | JGI IMG/M metagenome (GOLD analysis project Ga0114956, IMG submission 87304) | Marine algal microbial communities from Maine, USA - Maine_Asex2 metaG | ecosystem: Host-associated > Algae > Red algae > Unclassified | place: Maine, USA | collected 2015-01-05 | reverse complement strand
TGGCAGAAGCTTGCCAACCTATGGCAAAGCTGTGCCATTCTATGGCAAGCGTCTGCCATAACCCGTGAAGGATTGGATGTTTCCAGCCGGTTCCATAGCGCGCTTGCACGGCATTCGATGTAAACAAACGGTTTGCCGAATTACTCGGGCGAAATGACCGTACTGGCCATCATCATTCCTGGCCAATCGGATTTCCCCAGTTCCACGCCTTAGAATTGAATGACAATTACGTTACCCGCAGAACCTAATACCTACATTTATGTTACAAAAACCGGGTAACTGAAAAAGTACCCGGAATCATAAAGCGCTGAAAATAAGCGTCTTGTGGAAATATACTGCGAACAAAGAACGCCTTGGCACGGGACATGCTTATTACGAATGTAAACTTTCGTATTACTCAACCAAGAGCCATGCCAATGATCACGTTCAGCAAAAAATTCCTCTCCTTCCTTCTTCTCGCCTTCGGCCTCAGCTTTGTCGGCTGTGGCGGCGGCGGCAGCACAAACACCGAAGCGGGGGCGGCGCCGCTGCGCATCGCCTATTCGGACTGGCCCGGCTGGGTGCTCTGGGAAATTGCGATTCAGAAGGGCTACTTCGAACAGGTCGGGGTGCCGGTGAAATTCGAGTGGCTGGAATACGTGCCTTCGATGGACGCGTTCGCCGCCGGTAAAGTGGATGCCTGCGCCATGACCAACGGCGACACGTTGGTCACCGGTGCCTCCGGCGCCAAAGGCGTGATGATTTTGATCAACGATTTTTCCAACGGCAACGACATCGTGGTCGCCAAGCCTGGCATCAAGTCGGTGAAAGATCTGAAAGGCAAAAAGGTCGGCGTCGAAGTCGGCTTTGTCGGACACCTTCTGCTTCTGAAAGCGCTGGAAGCAAACGGTCTTACCGAGGACGATGTCGAACTCGTGAATGTCGCCACCGACAAAACGCCGGAGACACTCGCCTCGGGTGATGTCGACGCGATCGTCGCTTGGCAGCCGAACTCCGGCCAAGCGCTGAAAGCCGTGCCGGGCTCAACCGCGATCTACTCCAGCGCCGATGTGCCGGGTCTGATCTACGACGTGCTGGCCGTCACCCCGCAGTCCCTCGACGAACGCCGCGACGACTGGCAGAAAGTGCTCAAGGCCTGGTACATGGCGGTCGACTACATGCAGGACCCGGCCACGCGCGACGATGCAATCAAGATCATGGCGTCGCGGGTGGACTTGCCACCGGCCGAATACGCCGAGTTCGTCGATGGCACCTTCATTCTCAGCAAAGAGGAAGCGCTCAAGCGCGCCAAAACGGCGACCGGCATGGGTTCGCTGCATGGCTCCTCCGTCATCTCCGATGAGTTCAATGTGAAGTACGAAGCCTACGACACAGCGCAGGACATCGACAGCTACATCGACATGAGCCTGCTCGAAGCTCTGTAAATTTCCGGCTCCTCTATTCCCAGTATTCCCGCCCCAGGCTGCGACCTCCGAACGACCCTGCCATGTTTGCCATTCGCAAAGAACCCACGCCGCGCCGCCGCGCGTTGCTGATGACCGCCTCGTTTCTGCTGCCGCTGATCCTGTGGTGTGTCGTCAGTTACGTGCCCTTCATCTGGCATTCGCAGATGGCGGTGACCGAACCCGGCGCGTCGTATTTTAAGGAGGGGCAGTACGTGAACAAGCGTCTGTTCGCCGAACAAAGCGAGAAACTCAGCGCCGCCGGCAAGGCCCTGCCGCAGGGCGTGCCGAGCAATCCGGAATACGTGCCCGCGCCGCACGAGGTGCTGTCCGCATTCTACAAATTGTTCACCACACCGCCGGACCGGAAGGGCGAACCCTGGTTTCACGAGTCGATGTGGAGCAGCATCAAGATCATCGCTTTCGGCTACGTCGCGGCGCTGCTCATCGGCATGCCAATCGGGGTGCTCTGCGGCACCTACAGCGGACTGCGCTGGCTGGTCGAACCCTTCGTCGAGTTCGCCCGCTACCTACCACCGCCCGCATTCAGCGTGCTGGCGGTGGCGGTCCTTGGACTGTACAGCGCGCCGAAGGTGTTCATTGTGTTTCTTGGCACCTTCTTCCAACTCATCCTGATCGTCAGCAAGACCGTCAGCCGGGTGGAGATGTCGCTGATCGAAGCGGCGCAAACCCTCGGCACCCGCGGCCCTCGGCTCCTGTTCAAGGTGATTATCCCGGCCGCCCTGCCCTACCTCTACCGCGACATGCGCATCCTGCTCGGCTGGGCTTGGACCTGGCTGGTGATCGCGGAGGTGGTCGGCAACATCACCGGACTCACCTGGACCATCCACCAACAGGCGCGCTACCGGAACTTCGACAATGTCTACGCGGTCATCATCCTGATCGGCATCATCGGCGCGGGCAGCGACTTCATTCTCGCCCAGTTCGAGAAACGCCTGTTCCCGTGGCAGAAGGAACTCGGCGCATGAGCATCCTACTCCCTTCCTACAAAGATCAGTCCGCGGCGGTGCGCGAACGCTTCGAACGCATCCGCCAACGCGAGTTGCTGCTGAAAATCGACCAACTCGGCAAAGTGTTCCCCGGCAAAAACGGCGGAGTGGTCGCGCTGGACGGCATCGACTTCGATCTGCACCGGCGCGAATTCCTGTCGATCGTCGGTCCATCCGGCTGCGGCAAGTCGACCCTGATCCGCATCATCGCCGGCCTTGAAACCGCGAGTTCGGGGCAGGTGGTCGTCGCCGGCAAACAAGTCGACAAACCCGGACGCGACCGCGGCATGGTGTTCCAAGGCTACACGCTGTTCCCTTGGCTGACGGTGAAAAAGAACGTGATGTTCGGCCTGCAAAACGCCGGCAAGGAGTCGGCGGTCGCCGAACGCGAAGCCTTGCAATGGATTGAGATCGTCGGTCTGGCCGGGTTCGAAGACAACTACCCGCACCAGCTTTCCGGCGGCATGAAACAGCGCGTCGCCATCGCCCGCGCGATCGCCAACCACCCGCAAGTTCTGCTCATGGACGAACCCTTCGGGGCGCTCGATTCGCAAACCCGCGCGCAGATGCAATCCTACCTGTTGCAACTCTGGCGCAACATCGACATCACGATTCTGTTCATCACCCACGACCTCGACGAAGCGGTTTATTTGTCCGACCGGATCCTGGTCCTCTCGCCCCATCCCGGACGCATTCAGGAACTGATCGAGAACCCGGTGCCGCGCCCGCGCAGTCCCGAACAATTTATCACCCCGACCTTCCTCGCCACCAAACAACACATCGAACACCTGATCCACCCGCCCGGTGCCGGCGACGAGGAAAAAGTCCTGCCGATCAAACGCATCGCCCCCGTTGAAGATTCGATTCTTTGATTGATCGTCATCCACTCCAGTATTACGAAAATGTAAAAGTGTAATACCATGAAATCCGCCGATCAAACCGACATCTGCCGCATGAGCGTTTCGCTGCCCTCCAGCCTGCAACAGGACTTCGACCGCATGCTCAACGAACGCGGGTTCGAGAACCGCAGCCAAGCCGTCGCCGAACTCATCCGCGCCGAAATCACCGACCACCACAGCGAGAACGGCGAGGCGATCATGGCCGGTACGCTCACCCTGTTTTACGACGAGTCGCAGCGCAACATCCAACCGGCTATCGCCGCCCTGCAACGCCGCCACCTGCCCGAGGTGGTGAGTTCGCAACACGTGATGCTGGAGAAAAACCACCGCATGGAAATTTTGGTGGTACAGGGTCCGGTGGAGACGTTGCGCCAACTTGAAAACAGCCTGCTCTCCCTGCGCGGCGTCAAAACCGGCAGCCTCACACTCACCCCGATGTTGCTGCCGCCGCTGCATCCCGGCGCTGCCGCCACCGAGTCCGCCACTGCCTGATGGATCCCATGACCGAACCAGACCCAACCCTCCGCTTCTCCGAAACCGTTCCCGGTGGCTGGAATTTCTCGCACATGCTCAAGCGGCACACCGCGATGCGCCTGACCGACCTCGACGGCCGCGCCAACGTGTCCTGTCTGTTCTACAACGCCGACCATCCCGGCGAACGCTTCAACATGCCCGACAGCCTGAAGTCGCAGCACACCGCTTTCTTCACGACCGGCGTGACCTGCCAGTCCGATTGCGGCCGCGTTCTGGTCTCGATGACTGAGGACGAACTCGGCTGGCACGATTGTTTCTGCGGCCTCGGCACCCGCGAACTCGCCGCGCAAAAATACGGCGAACGTCCCTACCACGATGCGCGCAACGACTACATCCGCAACGGTCTCGACAGCATGTTGATCGAACTCGGCAAATGGGGCCTCGGCAAACGCGATTTGGTCGCGCCGCTCAACCTGTTCAGCAAAGCCGCGCCCGACGCCGAGGGCGGACTGACGTTCGTCACCGGCCACAGCCGGGCCGGCGCGAGCGTGACGCTGCGTTCGGAAATGAACACCCTCGTCGTTCTCAACACCTGCCCGCATCCGCTCGATCCCAATCCCGCGTACCAACCCGGTCCGGTACAAATCGACATTCTCGACGTGCCGCCGCCCGGCCCGGACGACGTCTGCCGCACCGCCTGCGAGCAGAACGCGCGCGCCTTCATCAACACGGAACGATACTTTCTTTAGAATAGTGAGTCGTCGGTAGCCAGTAGTCAGGAAGGCCTTCCTTCTCCGCCGTTCACGATTCGATCCCGCATCCCGAAACCCGAAACCCGCATCTCGCATCCCGCAACCCGCATCCCGAACCCCGCCCCATGACCATTCTCGAAAGCCCCCTGCAAGAGACAGACGCGACCTTCCGCGAGACCGTCGAACCCGGACAATACTGGATGCAACGCGTCGAACGCGGCCAGACCCTGCGCATCATCGACTGCGAAGGCAACCAGGCCGCCGACACCTTGTTCTTCAACGCCGCCGATCCCTCGGACCGGTACAGCGCAGTCGACACGATCCGCGCCCAAGCCAATCTGTACATTACCGCCGGCACCAAAATTCTCTCGGTCGACCAGACCCACCTGATGACCGTGACCGCCGACACTTGCGGTCGCCACGACACGCTCGGCGGTGCCTGCGCCTGCGAGTCGAACAGCGTTCGGTATCCGCTGGAGAAACGCTACATGCACGCCTGCCGCGAAAGCTGGCTGTTGGCGATGGCCGAATGGCAGGACCCGTCCGGACGGATCTGGGACAAGCGCGACCTCAGTCACAACATCAACTTTTTCATGAATGTGCCGGTCACGCCCGAAGGTCACTTGAAGTTCGACGACGGCATCTCCGCCCCGGGCCGCTACGTCGAACTGCACGCGCAAACCAATGTCATCGTGCTGGTGTCCAACTGCCCGCAACTCAACAACCCCTGCAACGCCTACAACCCGACCCCAGTCGAGGTGCTGCTCTGGGACCCCGTCTGAACTCCCCCGACCGACTACTCTCCCTAGCTACTCACTACCGGCTACTGGCTACGATAAAACATGTTTACCACCATTCTGATCGCCAACCGCGGCGAAATTGCCTGCCGAATCCAAGCAACCCTGCGCGAGCTAGGTGTGCGCAGTGTCGCCGTCTACTCCGAGGCCGACGCCGACGCCCGCCACGTGTTGGAGGCCGACCAAACCATCTGCCTGGGTCCGGCTCCCGCGGCGGAAAGCTACCTCGACACGGCCAAGATCATCGCCGCCGCCAAGGCCACCGGCGCCGAGGCAATCCATCCCGGCTACGGTTTTCTCAGCGAGAACGCGGCCTTCGCCGAAGCCTGTGCCGCGGCCGATATCACCTTCATCGGTCCGGCGCCGGAACACTTGCGTGCGTTCGGGCTGAAGCACCACGCGCGCGCCCTCGCCGAACAGCACGGCGTGCCGCTCGTTCCCGGCAGCGAGGTACTGCAAGACGTCGAACAAGCCGCGTCCGAAGCCCGGCGCATCGGCTATCCGGTGATCCTGAAAAGTTCTGGCGGCGGTGGCGGAATCGGCATGGCGCGCTGCGACAACGAGGACGAACTGCGCGAGCGCTTCGATCAAATCGCCCGCATGGCCGAACGAAATTTTGCCAGCGCCGCCGTCTTTCTCGAAGCCTTTATCACCCCGGCCCGGCACATCGAAGTACAGTTCTTTGGCGACGGCAAGGGGCGGGTCGCGATTCTCGGCGAACGCGATTGCTCGCCGCAGCGACGCCATCAAAAAGTGCTCGAGGAATCGCCGGCGCCGCAACTCGATCCGGACACGCGCCAGGCCATGTTCGAGTCGGCGCGCGCGCTGATGGCCGGTGTATCCTACGCCTCGGCCGGCACGGTGGAGTTCGTCTATGACACCCGCGACGGCGCGTGGTATTTTCTCGAGGTCAACACCCGCCTGCAAGTGGAGCACCCGGTCACCGAAGTCCGAACCGGGATCGACTTGGTGGCGTGGATGCTGAAGCAGGCGGCCGGCGACCCGTTCGACCTGGCCGACCCGGTGTCGCGCGGGCACGCGTTCGAGGCGCGGGTCTACGCCGAGGACCCGGGCAAGTCGTTCCGGCCCTGCGCCGGGATGCTCACGCGGGTTCGGTATCCTGAGGCGGCGCGGGTCGATGCCTGGGTCGAGTCCGGCAGTGAAGTTTCGCCGCATTACGACGCGATGATCGCCAAGATTATCGTCCATGCTGAGAACCGCGAAACCGCCCTGGCCAAACTCGAACGAGCGCTCGCCGAGGCCCGCTTCGACGGCATCGAAACCAATCTCGCCTACCTGCGTCAGATCATTGCCCACCCCGATTTCCAAAGCGGGACGCTGCACACCCGCATGCTTGATGACATTCCCTACCGAGCCGACTTGATCGACGTGCTCAACGGCGGAACTCAAACCAGTGTCCAGGCCTGGCCAGGCCGTCTCGGGTTCTGGAATGTCGGCGTGCCGCCCTCCGGCCCGATGGATGATTTGTCGTTCCGCTTCGCCAACCGCCTGCTTGGCAATCCGGTCGACGCCGCGGGGCTGGAGTGCGCCGTGAACGGTCCGACGTTGCAGTTCCGCGCTGCCGCCACAATTTGCCTGACCGGAGCCGAGATGAACGCGCAACTCGATGGCCGACCGGTGCCGCTGTACACGCCGACCGAGGTGCAAGCTGGAGACGTCCTCCGACTCGGTCGCGCCGAAGGACCGGGACTGCGCACGTATCTTGCGGTTCGCGGCGGCTTGGATGTGCCGACGCCGCTCGGCAGCGCCGCCACCTTTATGCTCGGCAAGTTCGGCGGACACGGCGGCCGCGCCCTTCGCGCCGGCGACGTGTTGCGCATCGAACCCAACCAAACCGACCACGCTGTCGACCCGCCGACCACCTTACCGAACGAGGCCCGGCCCGAACTCGCGCGCGACTGGACCATCGCCGTGCTTTATGGCCCGCACGGCGCTCCCGACTTCTTCACCCCGTCGGATATGGACACCTTTTTCGCCACCGATTGGGAAATTCATCACAACTCCGACCGCACCGGCGTCCGCCTGATTGGTCCCAAACCCGAGTGGGCCCGGACCGACGGCGGCGAAGCCGGCCTCCACCCGTCCAACATCCACGACAATCCCTACGCAGTCGGCACCATCGACTTCACCGGCGACATGCCGGTCATCCTCGGACCCGACGGGCCCAGCCTCGGCGGCTTCGTCTGCCCCGCCACCATCGTCGCCGCCGAACGCTGGAAAATCGGCCAGCTCCGCCCCGGCGACCGCCTGCGTTTTATCCGCGTCACCGTCGAGCAAGCGCAACAACTGGCGGCCGCGCAAACCGCCTGGCTGGACCAAGGACATCGCCCAGCCGAGAGCATCGCCGCCGCCCCGAACCCCAGCGCCGCCAGCAGCGCAACGACCGAAAAATCCTCCGGACCGATCCTTGCCGACCATCCCGCCGAGGGCGACCGACCGCGCTTGGTCGTCCGCCAAGCCGGCGACCGCAACCTGCTGATCGAACTCGGTCCACTGCAACTCGACATCGAAGTGCGCCTGCGCGTCCACCTGCTGATGCAGGCGCTGATCGAGCGCAAACTTGAGGGCATCGTCGATCTGACGCCGGGTATTCGTTCGCTACAAATCCACATGGCCCCGCCGCTCGACGCGCCACGCCTGATCAAACTCATCCGCGAAATCGACGTTAGTTTGCCGCCGGTCGAAGCGATGGAAGTTCCTTCGCGCATCGTCCACTTGCCGCTCAGTTGGAACGACCCGTCGATCCAAGAGGCGATCGAAAAATACACCACCAGCGTTCGCCCCGGCGCGCCGTGGTGTCCGAGCAACCTTGAATTTATTCGGCGCATCAACGGCCTCGACGACATCGAAGCGGTGCGTCGCATCGTGTTCGACGCGAACTATCTGGTGCTTGGACTCGGCGACGTCTACCTCGGCGCGCCGGTGGCCACCCCGCTCGATCCGCGCCACCGGTTGGTGACCACCAAGTACAATCCCGCCCGAACCTGGACCCCTGAGAACGCGGTCGGCATCGGCGGCGCCTACCTCTGTGTCTATGGCATGGAAGGACCCGGCGGGTACCAACTGATGGGCCGGACGGTGCAGATGTGGAACCGTTATCGGAGCACCGCCGAGTTCGAACCCGGCACGCCCTGGCTGCTGCGCTTCTTCGACCAGATCCGTTTCTTCCCGGTCAGCCCCGAGGAACTGGTCCAGGCCCGCGCCGATTTCCCCAGCGGTCGTTATCCGATCCGCATCGAACAACATACCTTCCGTCTGGCCGACTACCGCCGCTTTCTCGCCGAGAACGGAACCGCCATCGAGACCTTCAAAAGCAGCCAGCAGGCCGCGTTCGAAGCGGAACGCCAACACTGGATCGCCACCGGACAAGCCAGCTACACTGCCCCCGAACCCAAGCCGCCGAGCACCGACGAAGTCCAGTTGCCGCCCGGCTGCCTGCCGGTCTCCTCGCCCGTCGCCGGCAATGTCTGGACCCACCTCGAACCCGGCAGCCCGGTCGAAGCCGGCGCCGCGGCCGTGGTCATCGAAAGCATGAAAATGGAAGTTCCCGCCACCGCCTCCGCGACCGGCACCATCGCCGAACTCTACGTCAAAGCCGGCGACGCCGTCGCCCCCGGCCAAGTTCTGGCCGCCATCAACCCCTCTTAACCCGCCGAACTACAACCATGACCGCTCCCGACCAATCCACCTGGATCCACCGTCTCGACGACAACCATTCACAGGGCTTCGCGCCGGACGAAGCCAGCCGCGGGGACAAAGCCAGCCGCGGGGACAAAGCCGCAACCGAGCGCCCACTGGCCGGACTCCGCTTCGCGATCAAAGACAACATCGACCTCGCCGGCGTGCCCACCACCGCCGGTTGCCCCGGCTACGCCTTTACCCCTGACGCCAGCGCCTTTGTGGTCAAGGCCTTGATCCAAGGTGGCGCGCTGCCGGCCGGCAAAACCAACATGGACCAGTTCGCCACCGGACTCGTCGGGGTGCGTTCGCCCTATGGCATCGCCCGCCATCCGATCGACCCGGCCTACATTCCGGGCGGGTCGAGTTCGGGCTCGGCGGTCGCCGTCGCGAGTGGCGAAGTGGACTTTTCGCTCGGTACCGACACGGCTGGTTCGGGGCGGGTGCCCGCCGCGTTCAACGGCTTGTTCGGGGTCAAACCGACCCGTGGCTTGCTCAGCACCAGCGGCGTGGTTCCGGCTTGCCGCAGTCTCGACTGTGTGTCCATTTTCGCCCGTTCGGTGGACACGGCCTATCGCGCGTTCGAAGCGGCCACCGCCTACGATCCAGCGGATCCCTACGCCCGCCGGTTTCGTGCGCCAACCCGTTCCTTCCCCGAACGCCCGCGCATCGGCGTGCCCGGTCCGGATCATCTGAAATTTTTCGGCAACGAGGACTACGCCGCTTGTTTCGCCGCCGCCCGCGAATCGCTGGCCGAACAGGCCGACCTTGTCGAGATCGATGCCGCACCGTTTTTCGAGGCAGCCGACCTGCTCTATGGCGGACCCTGGGTCGCCGAACGCACCGCCGCCATCGAAGAATTTCTCGCCGCCAACCCCGAGGCTCTGCACCCGGTCACCCGTGGCATCATCGAAGGCGGCCACCGATACAAGGCCGTCGACACCTTCCGCGCCATGTACCAACTCGAAGCCTTGCGCAAACGAACCGCCGCGGTCTGGAACGACATCGATGCCCTGCTCACGCCAACCGCCGGCACCCACTACACCATCGCCGAAGTCGAGGCCGACCCGGTGCAGACCAACACCAACCTCGGCACCTATACCAACTTCATGAACTTGCTCGACCTGTGTGCGCTCGCTGTCCCCGCCGGACGAACGCCGGCAGGCATGCCGTTCGGGGTGACCCTGTGCGCGCCGGCCTTCCGGGACTATGACTTGTTCGACATCGCCGCCGCGTGGCATGGCGAAGATGTGTCGTCCGAGCCCGTTCAACAGATGGTTTCCGTCGCCGTTTGCGGCGCACATTTAGAGGGTGGTCCGTTGCACCACCAACTCACTGATCGCGGGGGGCGACTCAAGATCCGCACCCGGTCGGCGGCTTGTTATAAACTGTATGCCTTGGCCGCACCGGAAGGTTCGGTGGCCAAGCC
>Ga0114956_1004563_pt1 | contig 10504 bp, 11 predicted proteins | sample MaitaG_FD_87304 | JGI IMG/M metagenome (GOLD analysis project Ga0114956, IMG submission 87304) | Marine algal microbial communities from Maine, USA - Maine_Asex2 metaG | ecosystem: Host-associated > Algae > Red algae > Unclassified | place: Maine, USA | collected 2015-01-05 | reverse complement strand
GCATTGGTTTTGATGTGGCTGAATATTTATCTCATGATGGTAGTGATGCAAGTTTAAACCCGCAAACGTTTATGAAAGAGTGGGGAATCGATGCAAGCTTTCAAAGTGCTGGTGGTGTTACCGATTTTAATCCCACGCATACATCAGCAAGAGAAGTTACTTTGTTGCAAAGAAAGACCACTAAAGTGGGTAAAGATTTGGGTAAGTCAACCGGTTGGATTCATCGGCGCTCGTTAAACATGCGCGGTGTAGAGCTGGTGGGTGGCTGCTCGTATGAAAAAATTGACGATGCCGGTTTGCATATCCGCATTGATGATAAACCACATGTGCTCGACGTAGATCATGTGATCATCTGCGCTGGTCAGGTACCGTTTCGTGATTTGCTTGAACCCTTAGAACAAGCTGGCGCATCGGTACATTTGATCGGTGGTGCTGATGTTGCTGCGGAGCTGGATGCAAAACGGGCTATCGGGCAGGGTACGCGCGTGGCGGCGAGTCTGTAACTTATTCACTCAGGCGTTTTATTCTGCGTTGAATAGCATCGGACACAGATTCAACGAGTATTGAGGGGAAATTCTTTGGCAGCTTCGCGGCGGTTTGGTTGATGGCTGTTTCGGCGCTGATAGTAATTTCATCAAACAGCTCAGCTATAGCTTTTCGTGATAGCCCGGCCTGAACCCCGGTATCGATAAAATGCCGACCGCGAATTCGCTCCACGTTATACTGATTCGATTTTCCTACACGCATCGCCAGCTTGAAATCTTTGTGCGTAAGTCGTTTTTTATCAACAGTTGGTTGCAGCGTTAACACATCATACAGTGGTGTCATTCGAAATCGCCCACGACTAGACAAAGCCAGGGAAAAATTCTTGGCGTGACCATCTGTTGCACCGATTAGCCAGAATAGAACGTTAGCTTTAAAAAAGTCTCGTCGATCATCAATCGGGTTGTCGCTGCCGCGAAGAATGTTCATGATCTCGATAACGCCAGGGCCGCCCTCACTTTGGTACTTACCCGTTGGCGCAACTGAGAGCGCCTGACAGCAGTCCTCCTGTGGTAAGCGTATCAGGCGTCCGTCGTCTGTGAAGCGACGATCAAATCGTTCAACGACCAAGGCTTTTTGCGTGTTAAATTCTGCAATGCTGGCGTTGGCTGTTTTCAATCCGAATTGTTGCAGAAGCTTCAGGCAAAAGAATTCGTTTTCAACGCTGTTGGATAAATCGATACCACCATGCAATTTTCCAATCTGTGGTTTTATTATGTGCGTTGTTGGTGTTGTTCCGCTGGGTTGTATCCATCTGCCTTTGTGAAATAGCAGTGCCGTTTTCTCTTGTGCACCGGCAACCGATATACGTAAGCTGTTTTCGCTACGTATGCCTAACGGTGTGACATCCAGATCGGCTAACAAATTTTCAATGTTGGCCTTGGATAGTTTTTTTCCGGTGAGTTCATCGCTGGCTTGCGGTGTTTCGCCGTCGGCCATAAATTGCAGAGCCCCAATGCAATCTCGTCCAATTTCTGAAAGCAAACTAAACGCATCGGTGCCTTGTGCTCCAACTCGCTCTGCAACACGTTGACGAATGGGATCATAGTCTGGCAACAGATTCTCGAATACCGCGGTAACCTGTGCACCAGTGAATTGATCTTCGCGCAGTGGCAGAGATATCGATACGGGTACAGCATGCTCCCACTCAATCCAGCTAGTATCGTATTTGAAACGTATTGCACCCGACTTCTCGCGATTGAGCTGACCTAATAAGCGCGTGTTGAGAAATACGTTGAGCGGTGGATAGGTTCGTTTACGTCCCACTAGAGCGTGTCCTCCAGAAAGTCAGTGCTGCCTTTACTGCGCGCGGCAATAACTATTTCCAGATTGAGCGCGGCGCAGAGATCAAAAATAGTTTCCAGTCGAGTACCTGGTGATCCGTTTTCTATTTTTGAAATGGTTTCCTGCCACACACCGCTTTTACTGGCTAACGCTTGCTGACTAAGTTCTTGCTGCTTACGAGCCTGACGCAATGCATTTCCAATGTCATTCGGTGTTCGTGCTAGTTGGTCCATGATGGCTCCGTTCTTTTGTATTTACTATATATGATTTATAGATCATAGTTAATAATTATGATTGATAGATCATGGAAATCCCAATCAAGAAATACGTTTTTGCAGTGTATGGTGACGTGAATCAGGTTTGTGGATTGTTGATGCGCGATTTTATGATCTAAAGAGCATAATGCAATTATATGGCCAATAAGTCATAAATATGGATTATGATACATATGTCATATTACCGTGGGCGCGCTGAGATTCGAGCGGTGTGACCACATCGTCCGAATTGATCAGAATTCAACGTATTCAATCAATGTTAGCTGCATTCGGCTCTTGTCTAATGCTGCCTGTTATTCATTCAAAAGCATTAATTCAAGCAAAAGATCATGCAGAAAATATTCATTCTCGCAGCAATCGGGTTTAGCGCCTTTCTGGGTTTTATCATTTACACCGCTAATACAGGCAACGAGATGCCTGCACAGCAGCTAGTTCGCTCAATTGATCATGGCGATAAAGTCGCGCACTTTTTGTTATTCGGCGCACTGAGCTTTCTGTTGAATCTGGCTGTGACAACAAAATCTTTCAGATGGAGGCGTTTGTCGATATATCGAGGCACCGCGCTGGTTGCTGTATTTGCCGTGTTCGAGGAGGGTAGTCAGCGCTTTATTTCGTCAAGATCATTTGATTACTTCGATCTTTTGGCTGATTTGATGGGCGTTGCGTTATTTGCGTTTGTCACCGCGTTGTTTATCAGAACGAGTTATTGTCTAAACTGCCGAAATCATATGTAGAGACAATTTTTACGGTTTTACTCCGAAACTGATACTTCAAAAGACCGGAATTGTGCAGTACTTGCATATGAATGCGTATCGGTAAATAGATAACGCTCATGTCAATTTGATGGACACGGTCAGATTTCACGGGCGTATGGAGAAGTAAGTTGACTTATATGCATAGCGGTACCACTCAAGCACTTGTGCTCGATGATGATGAAGATACGCGATTTGCTATTAGTCGAATACTATCTAAATGTGATTGCAAAGTTGTAGAAGCCGAATCAGTTAAAGCAAGTGTTGAGATTCTGGAAAAAGGTGCAATTGATATTGTATTTAGCGACATGAGAATCCCCGGTTCTGATGGTGGAGAAGAGCTGCTCAAGATTATTGCAGATCAATATCCAAACGTACATATTGTGCTGATGTCTTGTGCGATGGATAAAGACACTCGCGCAACATTGATGGATATGGGGGCAAGCGAATGCTTGCAAAAACCTTTTTATGAAGATACCTGTATTGAGCTGCTTGAGAGTTTAAAAGAGCCACTTAAAAAGTCAGCATAGAAATCTACTGGTAAAACCTAGTTTTCCATGAGGATTGTGAATACACTTCCTGCGCCCGGTTGACTGCTGGCCGACAAATTCCAACTGTGTTTCTCGCACACAGCTGCACATATAGAAAGCCCGATTCCGTTGCCTTCGTATTCATTTTTTGTGTGCAGTCGGCTGAATGGTTCAAATATTTGGGACGCATTTGCCTGATCGAAACCAATACCATTGTCAGTTACGTTTATTGCAAAACTGCCGGGGGCTTCAATCGTGTCTATCTCAATTATTGGATCACGATTTTCATCACAGTACTTCAGACTATTACCAATAAGGTTAGTGAACAGTTGACGGATAAGGGTGCGATCTCCTTTAACCGTGGGTAGATCTGCGATGATCACCTGCGCATTTTTTTCTTTAATGCTCAGTTCCAGCTCTGTGCAAACATCTTTCAAGACCATTGGTAAATCAACATCGGTGACGACCAATTCATCTTTAGCGGCACTTGAGAACTTGAGTAAATCCTGAATAAGCGTACTCATCTGTTTCGCTGAATTGACAATGACATTCAGATGGTATCCACCATCCTCAGTCATCATTTCGCTAAGATCTTCTTCGAGAAAATGAGCGAACTGTTGAATTTTTCTTAATGGTTCCTGTAAGTCGTGTGAGGCCATGGATGCGAACTGATTCAAACTATTGTTGACCAGAGCAAGTTGTCGGTTCTGCTCCTCAACAGCATTCATGGCTTTGTTTCGTTCAGATACATCAACAAGAACAATCATCCTCACACCTTGCATAGAACCAATTGATTTTATACAGCTGTAAAGCTCCACATCAAGATTGTCACCATCACTAAGGCTCAACGTTAGAGGCAAACGCTGAGCATCGCCATTTGCCAGAGCGTTGCTCAATGCCGATTTGTTTTGCTCGACAAAACACTCATGACAATTTTGGCCTGGTAATTTTAACGGGTCAATCCCCAAGGTCGCGCATAGTAGATCACTGGTCGATAGAATCAATCCGTCGGCATTGCACAGCATCATCATCGACGGCACTGTTTGGAATAATGAACTGTAGTAATCGTTCTGAGAAGATAAAAATTCAAGTTGTTCTTCGTTGCCAATAATGGAACCAATCCAATTGGCGATAATATTTAGTATGCGTTTTTCATAGTCGGAAAAAGGCTTGGCGCGAACATCCTGGGAGAAAAAGCTGATGGTGCCAAGTGGGCCATTTGCGGTATGTACCTGTGTTGCGAAGTAGCACTTAGGTGTGATTTTTGGACGCTTGTTTGCCAGATGACTAGTTGCTATGTTGTCTATTGCCAGTGGCTCGTCAGATTCGAGTACGTCGGCAATCAACGTGTTCTCAATAGCCACTTTGTCACCGGATTTCATGTCGTGAGAAATTGGACCAACTGAGCTTATGACCTCCAGCGAGTCCCCCATGACGGATGCGACCACACCATTGGGCATAGACAAGTATTGTCCACCAACACTGAGCATTTTATTGATCTTGAGTCTGCTATCTGTGCTTTCGACGGTAAATATTTCTACTAAACGGTCCAGAGCTTCACGAAATTCAAGTTCGGCATTGGCATCCTTATCAAGGTTCACAACATGTAGATCAGGTATTGTGCAGTCACTCTGAATTGTGTTCTTTACCGTAGCAGGCTTCGGCATGATTAACTTCCTGTCTTGCGCCTGTCATTTCTAAAGTCGATATCTAATCGTAGTTGCTGTTCACGTTGTAGCTCTGTGGCAGATTCTGTGGTGTTGATAAACAGAATCCAACTGTCTTGTTTTTCCTGGACGAAGTGAAGATCGAAATAGTTGTCGTTGTCTATGTGGACGTTATTGAGTACGGTGATGTTGTTACTATCGATGGGTAGGAGTCCTTGCAGAAATGGCATCAACTGGTCAACTTTTTTTGTCTCATCCAGATCGTTAAATTTGTACTCGCCTATTTCGCCGCAGCTAGCCACTATGTTTTTGTTGTTGTCCATGCACAGGTATCCGGTTAGCCGGTATTTGCTATCCAGATTGTGCAGATAGTTCTTTAATGGAAGTGGTAAACCGTCCACTAGACTGCCTTAATAAAACAGCGGGCGAGTGTTTGGAATAATTCATCAACGCCGGTATCGGTTTTGGCACTGGTCTCGATGGTGCCGATTGCGGCGGTACTTAGTTCTGCCAAAATATCGTCATCCATTTCCCACTCAGATTTGATATCCGATTTATTCAGTACCAATACAAACGGCTTGGCACCAAGTGTGTCGAGCACCAATGTGTGTAGTTTTTTCGCGCTCGCGAAAGTAGCTGGCCGGGAGGCGTCAATAACCAGTATGTACGCTGCCATACCACGTAAGTAACTCGGTAACACTGACTGGTGATTATCTTCTCCGTACACATCCCATAAAATCAGACCCAATTCGGTTTGGTCAATGGTTACGACTTTTTTATCTATTTTTACACCAATAGTGGTTACGTAGTTTTCCGAAAATATACTATCGACGTAACGTCGCACCAGGCTAGTTTTGCCTACGGCGAAAGAACCAAGCATGCATATCTTTTTTTGTAGCATTGTCTGTCTACCTGGACTAAGGACGAACTGTCACAATTGACACTTCGGTAAATTGTCTGGCAAGTCGTTTTGCGTCATCCGCCCAGCTTTTCGATTTCACACCCGTTAATACTAGCTCTGAACCGACCAGTTTCATCGTCACACCCTCTGGAGGCAGTAGAATGGTCCGCAGTCTTTGGATGGTGAAATTCGCGTGAAGCGCCTGATACGGTTCAAATTCTAGCATGACGTTCTCTGCATTCAAATTTGTGCCCCTTAATATCTCAGTGGGCGAAGTCGCCATCGGGTCTTTGAGACCCCGGACAATATAGTTTCCGCCAGCGCGTTCAGAATGTGTGATAACAATACCTGGCTCTGCATCAAGCAATGCGACATAACGATTCCATCGGTTTTTGTCGTACTGGTTGTATACCATCCATATGAATAGAACAATTGCGCAGATTGCCGCCGCTATCCCCATATTTCGTACGTTGGTGGGCATGTTTCTAACGCGATTTCTAATACGACTATCATGGTTTTCCATGAATAGAAGGAAATCTGGTTTTATGCTGTCGAAAGGTGACGCATCGCCTTCATAAGCTTCGAGTTGATCTGAATAGTCGCGGTGAATATCTTCAAGCAGTTGTTGTAATGAGGTCCGACATTTTTCAGGCGCAACTCCGCGTATAACAGCGGCAACTACAGCCGATGGGCCCCACTCAATCCAAACCGAAAGCTCGCCCAGTTGCAGCGTGTTTAGTCCGTCGAATTCATCGGTCGCAAATGCGTCCTGAACAAATGATTGGATAGCGCTCAGCATACCGCTGACCATATCAGCGTCTTGAGACTCAACCGACTCAGATTTTTCGTGACAAATGGGCAGTCCTGATTCCTTATCAATCAAAAACAGCTGCTCAAATTTGTAGGTTCGTTTGGTCTTGTTTTTGTCTAGCGACAACATGCTGGCAATCATCTTTCTAATTGCCGGGCCAAGAATAGGGAACAGCGCCTCAGCCATTTGCTCCGGGTTTTCCCGGGTCGATGCCTGAAACTGCTCTACAACTATGGGCTTGAGTGCGCTGCTGTATTCCACATTCTGATCGTGCGTCAGTATTGTTGCTTCGGTCAGAATCTGACTGGTCTCAGCCGCTCTGGTGTTCGCATCGCTTAATCGAAACTGCAGCGCCTCAATCTGCTTCTTGAGCTGGTTGATTTCTTCGCGCTCATTTTGAAACAATATCTTGCGTAGCTTTTCAACATCCGCTACCGAGTCAGCGTTGGCATCACTTTGTGATGTGGCCAATGACGACACTGCGTTGGAGGGGTTTGGGCTCATCTTGTTTTCGATTAGTTAGACGCAGCAGAATCTGACTTTGCCAATTGCTTAGAGACTTCACCAAGCAGTTGTGCAAGATTTTTTTTGTCCAGTTTGTTACCTTGCAGGTGGTCAACTGATGACTTAATTTCAAGGTGTAAAGAATCTTGTGCGTCTTGAAGCTGTGTTTGTAAATGCTGTTCTGTGCTTTTCAGCTCAGTCTGGAAGCGTGTAGCGCTATCCCCGGTGCTTTGAACCAGTGAGCTGATTGTTGACTCTAACTGCTGATTTTCTTTGTCCATTTTCTTCGACAGAGTGCTAATCGATGCCTGTTGGTCAGCTTTTAACTCGCCAAGCTTCCGATCATTCTCTTTCGAATTTTTGTCAAAGGTTTCAGTTAACTGGTTAATACGACTGTTTAACATATTTCCAAGTGTCTGGATTTGTTCAGTGACCTGATCTTGTAAGGCTGTGATTTGATCGTTTGTTGTTCTTTGTTGTGCACCGAACAGAATTTCTTGTAGTTGACCGAGATCTCCATTGGAGAAAGCAGGCTCTTGAACAAGTGCAGGTGTTTCAGACGTAGTCTCTGCCTTGACCGGCTGGCTGCTGGTTTTTTTCTGTGTTGATTTGCCCATAACAGTTACCTCTATATCCCTAAATTTAAATTCTCTATCGAGCACTAAATAGCCTTGGAGCGGGCCGTAACAATTAGTAACAGGCTATTTTCGTGCCTAATGATGTATGTGGAACATACCTTTGGGTGTAGTGAGCATCAAATCAGAAAATGTGTCGGTAGTATTTGGTTGTAGGCATTAAAATGCAGGAAACTAGTCGCCTAAGGCTCGGTTTTTAGAGACAAGCAACATTATGCGCAATGTCTTGATTGACTAGCGTCGGGCTTGTTTGGCGGCATTCTGGCGCGCCTGTATGCCGAATTTGTTTAAAAAACGTGATGATTAACTGGTCGCTGCTGAGGAATATTGTTCTACCACATCCATATTGATACTGATACCAAGGCCGGGCCCGCTGGGGATATCGACGCGGCCGTTGTTCATCTGCCATGGCTCAGCAACTAGTTGTTGTCGAAAGGGGTGTGTAGATCGGTCGTATTCCAAAACGGGTTCGGTTGGAAACAACGAATGATGCGTAACAGGCAGGGTGGCAATGACTTGCAATGATGCTGCTTGTGCAACGGCTGCTCCCCACACATGCGGATTGACCTGAACGCCATTGGCATTTGCCATGGCAACTATATCGCGCATAGCCGATATGCCACCACACGAACCGATGTCCGGTTGAGCGATGTCAACAGCTGCATTATTGAACAACTGATTAAAGCCGTAAGCAGTATGTTCGTTTTCTCCACCAGCGATGGCAATGGTCAGTTTGGCACGAAGTTCTTTGTAACCATCTATATCTTCTGGAACCACAGGTTCTTCGTACCAGCGAATATTAAACGCTTCAAGTGCCTTGCCCAATTGCAGTGCCTCGCTGCGACCATAGGCGTGATTAGTATCAACCATTAATTCAATTGTATTGTCATTAAGGGCTTCAGAAATGGCATGCATTACGGCGATATCGTCATTTAAACCAAACCCGAGTTTGACTTTCATTGCACGAAATCCGGCGTCACGATGATCGCAGGCCTCCTGTGCCAGACGGCTCGCTTCATTTTGTCCGCTGATTCGATAGAAGCCGGTTGCATACGGTTGAACGCTATGCCGTTGCGCGCCACCGAGTAACTGATAAATCGGTTGAGAATAGAATTGCCCGGCGATATCCCACAGCGCAATGTCGATCGCACTCATTGCAGATACAACAGAACCTTTGCGGCCATAGTCTCTGGAGTGCGCGTACATTTTGTTCCACAGCACTGATGTGTCGAGCGGATTGCTACCTATCACCAAAGGCTTGAATGCATAGGTGATTGCTGCAGCGGCTATTTCGGGTGGTTCAAGCCCTTGCGTGAATGCCTCACCCCAGCCAACAAGGCCATTGTTGGTAGTGACCCTAACCAGTGTTGCTGATCGCTGGTGTACCCAGCCCTGAGAAAACGCGAATGGTTCAGCCAATGGCGTTTTTAAAACAAAAACATCGATATTGCTGATTTTCATGGTCGATAAAACCTGAGCTGCGCTGTCAATTAATAATAAGCTGTTTTGTGTTGTCAGAGTGGAAACAGTTTTATAATTTAAGCCTTTAGAACCTGAGCTGATTTCTGTGCAAATTGATTCGCTGGATATCCCATCACTGAGAACATACCTTGAGGCGCACGTGGCTGAGTTAGGTCTTTTGCGCAAGATTGAAAAGTTTCCTGATGGTCAGTCTAATCCGACTTATTTGATGGATACCACGAGTGGCCGCTATGTCATTAGAATGCAGCCGGAAGGCAAATTGCTGAAATCCGCACATGCAGTTGATCGCGAGTTTCGAGTCATGCAGGCCTTGCAACACAGCGACGTGCCCGTGCCCGATGTGTTGCATTTGTGTATCGATCTTGAAGTTATTGGTCGAAAGTTTTTTGTTATGCGTTATGTCGCTGGCAGGGTTTTTTGGCACCCTCTGACTCCCGAAGTGAATGATACCGAACGCTTGCAACTGTATAGCGAAATGAATCGTATGCTGGCATCGTTGCACAGTGTCGATATTGAATTAGCAGGTTTGAGTGAATTCGGAAAACCGGGCAACTACTATGCGCGCCAGGTTAGTCGATGGAGTGAGCAGTATCGGAAAACTCAAACTCGCACCATAAAAGCTATGGATGAATTACTGGATTGGCTGCCAACCAATATTCCTCCCGATGATGGTCAGGTTAGTTTGATACATGGCGACTATCGAATCGATAACATTTTGTTTGCACAGAATGCGACGACGGCAGCTGCGTTACTTGATTGGGAGCTTTCAACGCTTGGCCATCCTTATGCAGATCTGGCTTACCAATGTATGCAGTGGCGTTTGCCAACCGATGCTGTAGTGCCGGGTATGGGAGAACATGATCGTGCTGCGATGGGTATACCAACAGAAAGAGAGTATGTTGAACGCTACTGTAAGCGGCGAGGCATAACGGATATCGCACATTGGCCCTTCTTTCTTGCCTTTGGTTTTTTCCGCTTTGCAGCCATTGTGCAAGGCGCTCAAAAAAGAGCCATTGATGGAAACGCCTCTAGCCCGAAAGCGATGGCCTACGGTGAATTAGTCCCAGTGCTGAGCCAACTGGGTGTTGGTGTGCTGGCGGACGACCACAGTATTTAAGTG
>Ga0114956_1004562_pt1 | contig 10505 bp, 10 predicted proteins | sample MaitaG_FD_87304 | JGI IMG/M metagenome (GOLD analysis project Ga0114956, IMG submission 87304) | Marine algal microbial communities from Maine, USA - Maine_Asex2 metaG | ecosystem: Host-associated > Algae > Red algae > Unclassified | place: Maine, USA | collected 2015-01-05 | reverse complement strand
GCAGGAACAGAATTTTCAGTAGAAGATTGTAACTTTTCATTATCACAACAGACAGATCATAAAATGAATAAGCCGACAGCAAAAGTGGCACCTTCCTCAATAGCGATGGAACTGAAAGTAGACTCAGCTAAGATTAAAGATCTATGGAAATGGGGAATGAATGATGATGAAAAACGAGATGGTACCATTAAGTTTTACAAAATTGATGAAGACGCCTCACTTTTTGAATTGAGTTTCAAGGAAGGATTCTGTACTTCATTTTCTTATCACATGAGTTCTCATGGTTCTTCTGACATGACGGTACATGTAGATGTATCATCTAGAGTAATGGAATTAGAGGGTGAGGGCTTTGATTTAGAGTGGTAAGTTATGAGACGACCACAATTCTGGAGTCTTGTTCATGGTTATCCTTTTGGAGAGCCTAATGTCGTAAAAGCAAAGATAGGAGGTAAAGTTAATGTAGGTTGGATAAGAAATACTTGTGCTATAAGAATGAGTAGCTCATTAAATCATGCAGGGGTTAAAATTCCTAGGAAATATCCCGGACTCTTAACTGCAAAAGGAGGAAATGGTAATTATTATGCCTTACGAATCAAAGAAATTTCAAAGTACTATAGAAAAGTATTTGGGCCACCAGATGTTTTTATGGATGGCAAAGTTGGGTCAATTAATTCTGATCAAATAATAAATAAACAAGGTATTGTTGCTCTACATGTTTCTTTTAGCGATGCTACTGGGCATACAACCTTATGGTATAAAGAGGTGTGTGTTGATGAGTCTAATTATTTCAACAGAGCGTATAAAATGGAGTTTTGGAGTATGCCTTGATTACAAAGGAATACAAGATTTAGATCAAAAAGACTTGAGTAAATAATAATAAAAGTATGAAGGGTATCAGAAAAAAAGCAAATAATGTCTGAATTTGAAAAAGTAATTCTTAAAAAAGCTATTCATCCAAAAAGAACAATCCTTGTCGATGATAAAGAAGGTTTGGCTAGAATTAAATTTAGTGGACATGTCCTGGTTGAACGTGGTTCAGGTGATAGAGGGATTCTGAATCCTATTCTTAAAAGACGTTGGTATAAAAGGGGTGATAAAATATTTATTAGAAAAATTCAATTTCATAGATCTCCTAAAAAGATTCTTGATGCCATTATAAAATCAGGACATAAAGGACCAGATCGGCTTGTGTATTCTTTTTTGGAAGCTTTGGAAATCGAAAAGCCGGAATATTATTTTGGGTATAAAATTGAAAAAATTTTAAGCCAGGGAAAGTTTGGAAATGGAGAGTGTCATGTACATCCAATATTATATGTAGCATATGAGTCTGGATCAGGAAGTATAAAACGAGTTTATTTTGAATTGAAGCAATTCAAACTAGTTTTGAATCAATCGGATTTGATTTATATGTATGCTGCACAGATGTTGATGAATTCCTTTGAAGTTTATACATGGTTGTTTCGAAGATCTACAGAAGTTGCACATATGGTAATTGCTGGACCAGCTAAAGTTATTGGAAAGCGAATGGCGCAAAAGTCGATAAGGGTTATCTGCTTTCCATTGATTAGGAAGGTATGTACTAGGGTGCCCAGTAAGTTGATCTTCCGTGTCATCTCAGGTTTAGAAAATTTTATTATTTCTTTTTGCAAAAGCATCGTTGAAGATTTTCTAAAAAACCGACACTTGTCGGCTCAATTGAAGAAAGATTTGGGGTCAAACAATTCTGTTGGTACTATTGCAATGTCAGCAACATATGACTTTGTTGATGCTGCTTTTGTTAGTCAATGGGAACGAAAAATTAAAAAAGCTTTAAATCAAATATTTGCTGATGTTGCTTTGTGTAGATCACTTTTCGCCCTTGAAACTCTTTTGGCGTTTCAACCACAACTTTGCATGCAACATTTTGGGCGCCAATATTTTAATAAAAATATTTTCAGCATCTTTCTTCGAAAATTCACAGATGTTCCAATTCAATTAACGCTCAATCTGACTAAAAACCTAGCGACGGGTATAGTGGATTCAGTTAATTTGGATGCTGGTAATAATATAGTTTTGAAGAAAGATCTTGAATCAAGACTTGTTAAAGTTTTTGGTACTGTTAAGAAAGATATCGTTGTGGAATTACAAAAATCAATTGCATCATTATAATGAAACAAAGCCACAACATATCAATCCAACTAGGCAGTAAAAAAACGAAAGTAAAACACTTTTCTCTGTCACAAAGTGTAAGCGATCATCACCGCTTTACGGTTTCTTGTGATGCACATGCATTAGGGGATAAGACGGGTAGAATTAGTGCCGATGAGGCTTACGATTACTTGGGGCATAAAATTATCATCAAAGTAGAAGATAAAAATAGTAAGTCCGAGTCTTTAGAATTTCATGGGACGATCACTCAAATAAATTTAGGGAAAACGAATCATCATTATGACCAAGTGATACTTACAGGAAAAGGAAATTCAATTTTTGTTGATGAAATTAGAAGGCAGGACACTTATTCTGAGATGAGCATTGGAGATATTGCAAAAGAAGTATTGGCTGATGCAGTAGAGTTGGATATAGTAAACGATCCAACGCCGAGCTATGCAACACAATACCGAGAAACTTCTTATGACTTTATAAGTCGATTAGCATTTAAATATGGTCTTTGGTTTTTTTACAATGGTAAAAAATTGATTCTTGGCGACAAACCTGATACTGGTCAAATAGATGTACGCTTAGGTCCACATATCGAACAAATGGATCTGTCCTTGACGATTTTTCCAATTAACTTTGAAAATTCATTTTATCATTATGAAGATGATGAATTGTATTCATTCAAGGGAGCTGATGTAAAGGCTCCAGATATGGATAAATTTGGTCAGGCAGCATACGATGGATCACAAGGAATGTACACTTCTACAGGAAGTCAGCCGAGTTATGAATTATTTGATAAAGAATCTGAACTAAAAGATTTTGTAACCCAACGGGTACATAGTCGGGCTGCACAGATGATGGGCTTATATGGAAACAGTGATCAGCCTGGAATTCAAATTGGTACAAAAATTAATGTCAAAGATGCAAGCAATAATACAGTAGGGAGTTATTACATTATACAAATTGATCATTCATGTGATGGTCAAGGACATTATTCAAATACTTTTCAAGCAATTCCTGCTGCATTAAAATCACCTCCGCCTAACCCCAATGTTCGCCTACCTAAGGCCTCTCCTCAAGTCGGTCACGTTGTTGACAATGCTGATCCTGATCTGCTTGGCCGGGTACGCGTGCAATTTCACTGGCAGGATGACAAAAAGGATGAAATGACGCCTTGGATAAGAGTAATTTATCCCTATGCTGGTGCAGGCGACTCCTACTTCTGTCCTGAAATAGATGATCAAGTCATGGTAGGTTTTGAGATGAATAATCCTGATCGACCTTTTGTGATGGGTAGTGTATATCATGGTAAAAATAAGCCTCAATATGCAACTGATGACAATACTGTCAAAGCCATCCACACCAAATGTGGCCATCGAATTATTTTTGAAGATGGTGATGAATCGTTAATCAGTATTTACACTAAAGATGACAAAAATCATATAGTACTCGATGTAGCAGATGATGGGCAGATATCAATTACAACAGAAGGAATACTTAAGCTAAAAGGTAAAACGATCAATCTCGAAGGAGATGAACTCAATATAAAAATGGACAGCGCTATAAATATAGAGGCAGGTCAAGATGTGTCCTTGAAAGGAGCCAATGTCACCGTGAAGGCAGATCAAGCCGCAAGCTTATCTGGTATGGAAGCTAAAGTATCAGGTGATACTTCTGCAGAGATGACAGGTGCTCAAGTGAAAGTCGAGGCTAGTGCAATGGCAGTTCTTAAAGGAGCTATGGTCAATATAAACTGATAAGTTATGCCAGAAAACTATCAATATCCGATCAGTGCTGCGGCACTCTACAATGGTAAGAGGCTTCCAAGATATATGCCTGAAGAATCAGTGCGGAGACACATCTATCTCATCTTGATGACGAACTTACGAGAATATGGCTTTGATGCCAGATATGGTAATGCATTGTGGGATAATGACTTTGATGTAAGTATCAATGAGCATAATTGGAATGACACGATAGCTAATGTACTTAAGGAAGATATCTGCAACGCAGAACCGCGAGTCGATAAGTCATTCGATCTATCAGCGAAAGTCGTCAAGTATGACGCTGAAGATCATAATACTAAACAGAAATTTATTATCACCATATCAAAGATGGTACTGACTGAAACCAATGAAAAAATAGATGACATAGAATACGAAATAGTGTTTAGCCCAATTTCGATTACTTGATTGATTAGCCTACTAATCACAAGTAATTAAGTATTAAAAATTTGTATGAATGAAAACATTTGAAACCAGAAATGATATAAAGGAAAGAATCCTAAAAGAGGCTGCTCGTGAGTGGAATTACAGAGGTGTAACAGATATAGATCTCAATGCCTTTGACCCGATAGTAGACTTAATGATGGGAGCATGCAGTTACGAATTAGAACGATTATCTAACGACATTACTAATAGTCGTAACCGTATGCTGGAGCGACTTGTTGAGATACTTACACCTGATGTTATGACCCAGGCGCAACCAGCATATTCTATTATGCATGCCATGCCATCCGAATATATGCATATCGTAAGTCCATATGATTTGGTATTCCACAAGCACTTAGAATCTAAGAGAGATATTTTCTTTTCGGCACCAGAAGCATACAAAATATTCAATACCAGAATAGAATTAATGGCTTATGACAATACCATTGTGAGGGTCAATGAACGATTAGAAAGAGATAAAATCATAGAAAGCGTTTATGGTAATTATGTCACCCCTGGTGCTTTTTATATTGGTATCAAAGTAGATCCTATGATTAGAAGTTTAAAGGATTTTACATTTTTCTTTGACTGGAAGAATCAAGTAAGGCTCAACTCTTTTCTTAAGTACCTACCACTTACACAATGGTTTGTCGGAGATATACCGATTAATATAAGAGCTGGACATAATGCTGTCGATGATTACGATAATTCTGGAGAGAAAGCAGAGTTTAACGCATTAGGTATAGAGAAGTATATTAAGAATAATGTACTCAGTATTACATCTCATCATTTTATAACAATAGAGGATAGTGATTTACAATTACATGATCATCTCTGTACGTATCCAGAAGAGCTGAAAGAGACATTTATCGAATCAGATTTGCTACAACTTAAAGACGATCTTTTATGGATAAAAATCGTGCTTCCACAAGGACTCAAGGAGCATACTAAAGATATGGATTGCTTGATGAATTGTTATCCTGTGATCAATCGAAAGTATTATGAGAAACAGAACAAGATTAGCGAAGATGTGTACATTATTCCAGTGGATGTAGGGGAGTCCCATTTCCTTACTATAGATAATATGACTAACAGTAGTGGTCAAAATTATAAAGAGGTACCTCTTAAAAGTATAGATCAAGGTGATCATGGTATGTATGCGATACGAAATAGAGGCGTTAAGAGATTTGACACAAGAGAAGCACATCATATACTGAATTATACACTAGACTTGATTAATCATGAAGCGGCAGCTTTCCGTGGGCTCGATTATAATTCGGTTGGTGAAGATTTCAAAGAATTAGAAACGGTCTTTAGACGTATAAGAAAGAACTTCAAAAAATCTAAAGCTGAAATAGAGGATACGACTTTTCTATTTTTAAATCCATATCCAGATGATAATTTGGTCTATATTAAATATTGGACAACAGATGGATCATTAGCTAATAGAATACCTTATGGAACACCATTGAAATTATTCTCTAACAGCAATATGATCGGAAATTCTCTACAGCTTGTTACTTCCTCGCAAGGCGGTAAAGATCAAATGCAAGCTGTAGAAAGTATCCATGCATTTAAGGAAGTGATAATGACTAGGGGTAGGATAGTCACGGCTGAGGATATCAGGATATTTTGTACCAATGCACTAGGATTTAGAAATATAGAATCTATAAAAGTTGCAAAGGGAGTTGTTGTAAGTAAAAATGTCTCAGAGGGACTTATCAGAACGATAGATGTAATGGTCATACGTAAGCCTAATTCTATGCTCTCCGACCAAGAGTGGGAAGTGTTATGTAATGAAACTGAAGTCAATCTGGAGGCTAAGTCTTCAGGGATGAATCCGATAAGAATTATAACGAAAGCAGCATGATAGAGCAGACAACATATAATCAGTTAGACATTAAAGCTGAAGTCTTAATAGCAGAATTGTTGGAACGAAGGCCAGATCTCACTTTAGATAATTTATCGATACATCCTAGTGGGAAATTCAACCATACAATCGGCAGAGATATACGTACCGTTAGAAAGGTGGAAAATCAATATGGTGACACGACTACTAAAGTGATTGTCGCTCGTCCTGGCTTATATGATGCGTTACCGGCAGGTCTCTTTCATAAAATGGAAATTGATGAGAGAGATTTGGGAGTCAGTAAAAAAGATGAGGTTCTTTCGAGTATAAAAAGAATGAATAAGGAAGAGAAAGAAGCAAGAAAATATTTTGCTCCTTTTGATCAAGTTATAAATAGGTATCGTGTTTTGATAGAGAGAGAAGAAAGACAGATGCTTACAGGATTCCCATTGGACTCTACACATTCTTTATTTGATATAATATGGGGAGATTTTGAGCTTACGATGAGTAATTATCAGAAGACCATCTTATTTACATTGTTACCGATGGCTCATCATATTATTGGCAATATAGAATATACCAGATCTGCTTTTGAGATGGTTATCGGATATCCTATAAGTATGGATAAGGAATATTCTCATGTTGATCTTTCGAGTAAAGCTAACAATTCTATTGGCACAACTTTGTTATCGGAAGATTTCATATTGGGGAGTACTTCAACTGGAATTGTTGAACGATATGATATCCGTATAGGTCCATTGCCAAGTGAGGAATGTGAGATGTTTTTTCCAGGTGGAAAAGGAATGAAGGTCGTAGAATTATTAGCGGACTATCTATTACCGATAGAGATGGCTACACATTTTTCTTATTGTGTAGAGTCGAAGCCTATAGAGTTATATCAGAATGATGATGCGTCTACATCAGGAGATAATAGATTAGGATACTCAATTTGTCTATAGAAAAGTAAAATAATTAGAATGTACTAATAAACCAGAAAATCATGAATTTAAAAACAAAGCCGCCTTTATCACCTATAAAGGTAAAGAAACCCAATGCCAAAGGAATGCTGACTAAATTAGTCAAGAGATATAGCACATTTATAATTTACACATTGATTTTATGCGGAGCATTTATCGGTATCATTTATTTATTTGGTGGGGATGATTATTCTTTTGCCTCATATCTATGGGTACAATTGCTTGTAATTATACTTGGCATATTACATCATATATGTAGTGTAAGAATCTTCGAATGGGCAACACCAATAAGCTCATGGAAGCAGATTTTTTATACTGTAACGCTTTCTGGTTTTGGGGTAGGATTAGTGTTTCTAAGTAGGCATTGGGAATGGCTGCCTACCCTGCCTTTTTCCTATGGCTTAGCTTGGGTGCTTTTCCTAGTGCCGCTTATCTATATGATTGCAATAGGATTACTTCATGATATTCCAGGTAAAATATTTAAACCATGGATATATCCTTACGGAAAGGAAATACCTGTTGTAGAAGTTATTAATCCTATAAAAGTAAAGTTCTATATCGCTAAGAAGCAGGAAGATGATGAGTATACAGAATTTGCGCTTAATGTTCCACATAAGTATAAGCTCGGGGACTTCATGCATTATTTTATACACCGATATAATTATGATAAGAATCCTGAGAGTCCCATTTATATGTCTAAGAATAATTCTCGGGATAACCTATATAGATGGCTGTTCAAAGCCAAACCTGCGACTACAAAAAACAGTCAGATATTTGATCCAGATCTCTCCTTCAATGACTTAGGCATAAAAGAAAATGATTCGATTATTGTAGAGAGATATTTCACAAATCTAACGGAAGTAAGTGAGATAAAGATAGAAACTGATATCGTAGAAACTGAAAAATCTGTTGATGTAATAAATTCAGAATTAGTAAAAAATGAAGCTGATGGAAAAGATATATAATGTAAATTGGATAGATGGAATGAAGATCAATAAATCGCATTTTGTACATAACGATCGTAGGAATCGATTTTTATCTACTAATCTTTTAGATACCTTATCAAGAAGTTATCAATACGGAATATTACCTTCTATTAATATAGGCAAGAAGCTACTTATTCAGATAGAGGATGGATTTATTGTACTAAATTACTGTGATGCTTTGACAAGAGCTGGTGATCTCATTCATATAGTTAAAGAGAGTAATTTGAAATTTGACCTTAAGGATATTACACCAGAACTCGCAAGTAACGAATCGCTTTTTGTTTTGGTTTCTGTAGATCATGATCAGCAAGTAGCATTTGGAGTCCCAGATCCTAAAGAGATGCCACCACGACAACCATTCAGTCATGCGAAGTACTTCATCACAGTTATTCCATTAGATAGAATTCATACTGCAGAATTTGCCAATTCCTTTACAGTAGTAGGGCAGCTTATCAAAAAATTTGATAACTATGAAATTGATGGAAATTTTATACCTCCGAGTTATGAGATACTTAGTTCTTCTAATCTATTAGATCGATATCTTATAATAGAAGAAGTCCTATCTGAAATAGGGCAGAATGCAACGCAAGTAGTTCAGAATGCTCGATCTAAAAAAAGAAGGGGAGAAATTAATGATCTTGCAGAAAATACATTCTACCTCATGGAAAGAGTCGTGTACTTTCTTGCAGAAAATATGAATAAGATCAGGACGATATACAAAGAAGAATCTCCAATATATCTGTTTTCATTTCTAAATAGTTTTGCTAGAGTAATCATAACTGCTCTTAATTGTCTTAAGAGTGTAGACAGAGAAGCACTTTTGAGGTATTACGAAAGCCATCTGGGCTTGCAACCGCATCAGTTTGAAAGTGATATAAAATCTTTGGCTCAGATAGAATTTGACAACATGAATTTAAATAAAAATTTTGCTGAGGCAGATAAATATATGGATACACTACGATCATTTGTAAGAAAAGCTATCAATCTGGAATATCATTCTGTAGAGAGAGTAGATGTTCTAAATGAGAAGGTTGTAAAAAAGAGTAAACTTGATATTTTCTAAACAATTAAATACAATAAACTATGATGGCAGCAAGAGTAGGGGATATGCATATATGTCCAATGATCACAGTATTAATTCCTCATGTTGGTGGACCTATATTGCCACCAGGTACACCTACCGTTATGATAGGTGGTATGCCGGCAGCATGTGTAGGTGATATGTGTACATGTGTAGGTCCTCCTGATACGATCGCTATGGGTAGCGCTACTGTTATGATAGGTGGTAAACCCGCAGCAAGAATGGGTGACCTCACTGCTCATGGAGGAAGTATAATATTGGGATGCCCCACCGTTATGATCGGAGGATAACAAACACAATAAAAATTATAATAACATTAAAATCAGAAATTATGAAACCTATTAATCACTCAGAAAGATCCCAATCATTTATTAAATTTATAATCGCCAATATTGGAGCATTAGCTATTATAGGTTTTAGTATTTACTCTTATGTTTTTATAGGCAAAGATATAGACTCCCGATCGTCAGTAGACACCGAAGAGATAAGATCTATGGAAGATTTTATTGTGGCTGCTGACAGTTATATTGCTCAGTTTGCAGGTGCTGATAATGATTCAGACAGATCTAAGTATAGCTTAGAGATGAATAGACTAATTCTTGATAGTCAGGATAAGTTCGATACTAATGCTAGCATCTATGACCTGATTTCAGAGAGATATAAATCAAATCTAATAGCAGAAGAGAAGATTGTGAAATTAGGACACAATAGTGATAAGGCTTGTCAGAAGCAAATAGAAACGCTTGAAGAACTAATAGAAGAACTTGAAGACCAGAATAAAGAACTGAAATCAGAAACCAAAGATGGCTCTAAAGATGTAGCTGCAGTAAAGTCTACCCTAAAGCGAATCGCAGGTGATATGGTCAACGTAGGAGAAGAAATCACAAGAAAAGATTGGTGTAAAGGAATTGCTAGCGGCGGCGGAAAGCAAGAAGTAAAAGATGAACTTAAACAGAAATTAGGAAATTTTAGAAAAGAGATTTTGGATCAATCTAACAAGTTGTAGATTTATCATTAGGAAGTTAAATTGCTATCGGTGTAATACGATGATCAACTATCTTAATCACCCTAATTATGATACTTCCTGATAATATTGAGCATGGTCTCTGTTGGTATAGCTTTGAATTTATGCTCTTGGACGATAGAGATAAAATCATCTATCATAGGAGCTGGAAAGCCTAATTTAAAACCATAGTGTTGTACCATCTCGATTTCTTCTTCGGATATGATGGTATCTATTTTCATAAGAAATAACATATGATATAG
>Ga0114956_1004555_pt1 | contig 10516 bp, 10 predicted proteins | sample MaitaG_FD_87304 | JGI IMG/M metagenome (GOLD analysis project Ga0114956, IMG submission 87304) | Marine algal microbial communities from Maine, USA - Maine_Asex2 metaG | ecosystem: Host-associated > Algae > Red algae > Unclassified | place: Maine, USA | collected 2015-01-05 | reverse complement strand
TGCCGAGGGCAATTACGCCTGCTTCTTCGGCTGGCCCAATCTGTCAAACACCCCCATTGGGGGCTGGCTAGGCTTACCCGGCGGTAATGTAAATGCTGAAATGCAGGTGGTAGACGTGTACCGACGCGAAGGTGATAAACTAGTGGAGAACTGGGTACTGATTGATTTACCCTACTGGCTGAAGCAACAAGGCTTGGACGTATTGGCAAGGACTAAAGGAATATTTAATGCAAATTATTGATGCTCACCATCACTTCTGGTGCCCAATCAATGACACAGCGGGCATTGATTATGTCTGGTTAAAAAACATTGGTTCGATGAAGCCATTCGGTGACCCAACTGCTATTCAAAGAGACTATCTGCCAGAAGAATTTATCGCTGAGCCAAAACGTCATGAGATTATTGGCTCAGTACATGTGCAGGCAGATGGCGCGATTCCCGACCCTGTAAAAGAAGCGCAATGGGTGGGGGAACTCAGTGCAACCAAACAAGGCTTACCCTCGGCTCACATTGGCTTTATTGATCTCACAGCAGATGATATCGAAGAAGTGTTACAGCGCTATTTCAAACTGTCAGGTTTTCGCGGCGTCAGGCAAATCCTCAGTAAATTAGACAACCGACCGGATATCAGTTTTGCAGGAGAGCACTATTTAAGAAGTCCAATTTGGCGACAGCAGTACGGCCTGCTTGCCGAACAACATTTATCGTTTGATTGCCAACTGTACCCCGAGCAAATGATGGAAGCCGCTGCTTTCTTCTCTAATCACCCCGATATACCAGTCATTATTGACCACGCTGGTAGTCCTTATAATCAAAGCATTAAAGGCTTAGTGACTCTGAAATATGGATTGCGAGCGTTGGCAGCATTGCCTCACTGCCACATTAAATTATCGGGTTTTGGTATGTTTGATCCGCTATGGACAGGTGATTCTATCTACCCGGTTTTCGATATTATATTAGAAGCTTTTGGTTCTAGCCGAGTGCTGTTTGGGAGTAATTATCCGGTGGATAAATTAATGCGCCCCTATGATTTCATCGTGGATGAGTTGATTAATTGTTGTCAACGTATCGGACTGCACGAAGATGGGATTGAAAAAATATTTAGCAGCAACGCACGGGATTTTTATCGTTTTGAACAATGACATAGAAAATGCCATAAGTTTTTTATATACCTCTTACTAACGACAGCCCTTTCTGTATTTTGAGCCTCTGTTCTAGGACAGTGGCTTTTTTCTGTACGTATATCATCACCTACATTAGACATGAATCACTCATCTTTGACTAGTATATGGATCTTGGACAAATTGTCCTCCTTCCCAAATCCAGCAAGTTCCATTTTAATGGAAACACTTTCAGGGGCTTCATTGTTAGCCTCAAAAAATTCCTGTATTCGTTCCCGCAATTCGATTTCCAGCTCCCGCTTATGTGCGGCCAATATCTCTAGCATGACAAAACTCCTTAAGGTTCATCTACGTTATAGCAGCTTACAAATGAACAAAAAATGAACACTCAATTAATTATATATTGATTTATAGTTCACACTTAACTGGCTTAAAAATTGTTAAAACCTTAAAAGATGGTCATCGAACATGAACCCAAGCTGAATGAAATGTATAACTAACCATTCTTTCGTTGTGAGCAGTACCCCCCCGAGAGAGAGGCAGATGATAATAAATAAAGCCTCTTTCCCAAAACACTGCTCTGTTGATCCCTGAGCAGTGAGTAAGTGTAACGTTACCTCTCCGTTAACGTTACAAGAGTGTCGAGAATTTTAAGGCTTGCTCCTCAGGTCTAGTCTCGCACAGTTAAAAGCCACAGCAAGAACGCTGTGGCTTTTTTATGTTATGTCGTCACGGCCTACTCCGCGAGCTCGATGGTCACATCAAAGACATTAAGGTTAGGCAATGAGTTTTTAGCTGACTTAAATGATCCGCCACCTTTAGCATTTTCATAGCTGCCAGAGCCTGAGACCACTGTATAATCTCCATTGAACCCACTGCTTCCCCAGCCACCATCGAATGACAAAGTAATCGAATCTTTGTCAGTAAGGGAGTAAGTGCTGTACCCAAGCATTTTTCCAGTGCTTCCATCTCCGATAGCGCGCTGCACCCCGACAAATTGCTTGTCCGCCACGCGACCATCTTCAAAATGGCAAGTGCCCACGTAGCGTTGCGCTAGCAGCGTTGTTTTTGCCGATGGCGGGCTAACTTTATGCGTCAAATTTGTTGAGGTACTGACGTACAATTTACAAGACAATGTTTCAGCCTGAGCCGAAGTGGCCCATAGCAAAGTGCCGATTATTAATGATGATTTTGCAATTTTTGATAATTTCATAACGAGCTCCTAATTTTGATTTGATTTATTGATTGGCTTTCTTTACGCCCAAGACACTATTCAATCGGTTGGGAGCAATCGCCAAAACTGCTTCATACGCGGCTTTGGCACCAGCAGCATCACCATTCAACATCAACATATCTCCTAACAACTCCCTTGCTGGAAGCACTGCACCTGGCGTTACCGGGCTCTTATCCATAGAGTCTTCAAGATCGGCGGCTTTGCGAAGTTGAACCAACGCTTGTTCCTTTTCGCCCTTGCCATAACTAATCCAAGCATTGACAACCATGCGCTGCGCATCCACCAGCTTCGCCCAATAACCGGGGCTCATGGCTTTCGTTTTGTCATATAAGCCGTTGAGTGCATCGACATTTTGCTGCGCTAACGTTAAGTCACCATTTCTGGCTGCACCAAGCCCGCGAGCGTAATGCGTAATCGCTTCTAGCTGTGGAAATTTATCCCAAGGAATGTAGTCAGGATTTTGTACTTTTATCTCACTAGCTTGCTGCCATTTCTGCTGCTCCAGCGCAATTCTGGCCGGTATCGCGGCAAACGCGTAAGCAGATCCAAAGTTAGCAGCAACCGGATGAAGTTGATCTAGTTGCTCAAGGGCTTGCTTTGCCTTATCGCCTTCACCTTGCTGTAAATAAGCGTAGATTAAATAATCCAGCGCATGGGTGTAATGGTGAGAGGTTGACCTTTTGACTGGATATTTCAAGGCGGCCTTTGCTGATCGTAAATCCCAACTCTCTGCATCCTTCCACATACCCAAGCGAATATAAATATGACTCGGCATGTGTAGCGCATGAGGTACATCGGGAGCTATTTTGCCATAAGCTTCCGCAGCATCCAGCGCAAGTTTGGCCAAACCGGGGTTATCAAAAGCATGAATCGTGTAATGAATTGTTCCCGGATGCGTGGGTGACTTTTCTCTAAACTTTGTTAAAAGCGCGCCAGCTTCTTTGTTTTTGCTGAACGATTTATCATTTTTAGGTGCCATCACAAGTTGGGATAGCGCGAAAAATGCGGCCGCGTCTATGTCATCAGGGTTTTGCTCATAGACTACTGATTGAGCTTTTGCCCACTTCGCCGTGCGGTCTTTATTTGAGGAATCTTTCCAACCTTCAAAATATTGTGATGCAGCGTTGATGTAAGATTTTTCTCTTGCGGTGGCTTTTAACGATTGTGCTTTCGCAAGTGCAGACTGCCCCCGCTCTAAGGCTTCATCCTTAATGACACCAGCCCACAACGGATGATATAGACTCATCGCATAGCCCCAATACAATATGGCGCAATCCGGCTCCTCTTTTATCCGCTGACTAAATAACGATTCAGCTTTCGCGTACATCATGTGGTGAAGCAATCCGACGCCGGTATTTACTGCTTCCTGTGTTGCCTTGTTACACGAGGTACTAAAATTGACAGCACCCAAATCGCCGAGGTCTTTAATACCCATATCTTTGGGGGATTTACTGTCATCGGCATAGCCAGTAGCGTTAATAATAAAGATGCATGCAATCGTTGTAACACACAATAACTTTGAAATGCTTTTCATAAACGACTCCCTGATAAACCATAAAATCTAGGAAAGTCATCCGCAGTTAATACAGATGACTTGGATTACGAAGCGCTTGTTATCTGCTTTTCGTCATCGTCCTGTAAATAATCAGAATCCAATAAAAGGGGAATAATTACCTGAAATTCTCACGAAATTCTCACGAAAATTGCTTAACTTTCTGAACTAAGATGATTACCAAAAAAGCCCATCCCATTTCACCAGCCTTTCTCCCAATAACCTGAAACCATTTGCAATCACAAAGCACTGAATAATTTCTCTGGACTGCTTGATAAGCCTAGATTCCGGTAGATCGCCTGCTCTTCAGTTTTCACACCTAGTTTTATTCGCAGCATCGTATCCTGCAATAATTCTGGATAATCTTTAGCGACGGGAACCTGCATGCTCTGAACAAATACATCCGCGACCGACATAAACTGTATTGCTGTTGCTAACTCATCCTGCTGCGCTTTAACCACAGCGATACCCATCATCGTGTCAGCCAGCCCCTGCTGATCCCCAAGGTGTATATAATCAGCTGCACTTTTTTGGAAAAACACCTGAGCCTGAGCAAGATTGTCGACATGAGCTTCAACCCAACCGAGAGTAGACAACGACTGTGCGCGATATAGATACACGCCAATCTTGTCACTGACTTCGATGGCTTGGTGCAGGTATATTCGCGCTGCATCCAGCTGGTTTAGCTTCAGGTGTAAGCGACCAAGGTTGACCAAGGCATAAGGCAAGCTCATCGTTGGGCCAAGTTGTTGGTTAAGCCGCACGCAGTGTTCCAGCGTGTTAACGGCCTCATCATATTTTTCATTCATCAACAGAGAATGTCCCATATTCCCCAGGTTGAATTGGTAGCCACCTTGATCATCAGCGGATTCAAACAGTTCAAGACTTTGTCTGGAGTGCTTAATCGCCTCAGGGTAAGTGCCCTGTAGGCGACGCAGTACTCCCAGTATCGTTTGCCCTCTTGCCTGTTGAGTATTACAGCTGAATTGTTCAGCCATATCTGTCGCTGTTGTTAAGTACTTCTCCGCAGTCTCATAATCGTCCAGTAATACCGATAAACCACCAGCGGTCAACATAGCAGCCGCACGGTTTTCTGAAGGGCTGACACACCGATCCATTTCTAGAAAATGTACCGCCCAATCACGCCCTTCCTTCCAATGGTTAGATAGAAACCAGAACATGCCCAAAGAACCCACCATCGCTTCACCGACCTCTGGTGGGAGTCGTTTTTGTGGATTTTCCTCACAACAATAATTCAAACATTCCCGAAAATTAGCGTGCTCTGACTCCAGCAGTTTGATGTTATCAAACTGCTTAGCACCGAGAATATCGGCATCCGTTTTCTGAGCAAGGTCAAGGTGATACTCAAGAAAACCTCGGTTTGGCTGATACTGGTTCTTAAGGAAACTACGGCGCTCATTGGCATAGCGGCGCATGACTTCATGCAAACCATAGCGCCCTTCACTGCTGCGGATTAGCATAGATTTGTTGATCAATGAGCTAAAATCATTCAACTCGGCACCAGCAACTGCTTTTGCCGCCATGCGAGTGAAATCACCACGAAACAGTGCCAGAGCCTGCATGATCGTTTGCTCCCTCTCGCTTAGCATCTGCCAACTCTGACGGAGCACACTAGCTAGACCAGATGGCTTATCCATAAGCAAGTCATCGCTATGCAGCTTCGATAAATACTGGTGCATCTCATCAATAATTTCGATACAACTAAGGTGTTGCGTCCATTTGGCAGCAATCTCAATCCCCAGAGGCATGCCGCCGACCAGACGGCAAATCTCCAGAATGTGAGACTTCTCTTGTTCACCGGGTCGGAAGTTGTGTTTCACTCGCTGGGCAGTTTGCATGAAGAGTCGATAAGCTGAGCAATTGCTAAAATCTTCCGTCAGATCAGTTATTTGTAATCCTTGTACTTGATAAATCCATTCCCCCGGTAACTGCACGGGAAATCTGGAAGTAATCAGAATATTTAGATCCGGGCAGGCCTCTAATAAAGCGACACAGTTTTCCACGTCGGGTAAAGTGTGTTCGATATTATCCAGAATTAGTAGTGCCTGCTTTCCCTGTAATATTTCAGCTAAAACTTCAACGGCGCGCGTGCTCCCTGCAATGAAATATCCAGTGACGCTGCAATGGCTCTTGGAATTTGCTCGGAGTATTGTAAAGTTGCCAGTGAAACAAAGTGCACACCGCCCTGATATTGGCCAGATGATTCCAACCGCGCTTGTAGAGCCTGACTGAGACTAGATTTTCCAACACCTCCTAGGCCAAGCATCACGAGCAATCGGCAGTCCGGCTTTTGCAGCATATTTTCCAATTCAGCCAACTCTTCTTCACGACCAACAAATGGAACTAACCCCGCTGCTAGAGGTTTTGGCGCTGATTCGGGCAGAGAAAGTGAATAACCTTTACGGGGAACAGTTTGTAAGAGGGTGTGCTTGGAATCTTGCAGCGTTCTGCGGATATCAGCGATACACTGCACTAGCGAGTCATCCGTTACAAACACATCTTTCCAAACTTCAGAAATAATTCTGTCTTTACTGATCACGTCCCCAGCGTTTTCTGCAAGGAATAAAAACACCTTTAGTGATTGTGGTCTAAGTTTTAATTCTTCGCCGTTACAACTCACGAGTATTTGTTGTTGTGAGTCGTAGTAGATAGTGCCATAACGTTTCAGCTGCTGTGCTATATCCATGAGGCTCAAGCTCCTTGGGAATCCTTTACCTATCTATTTGTAGTGGTTTTATGAGGGCTTAGTCCGCACTTAGCATCTCATGCGCTCAATTAATGTGGGCAGATAACAAATTGGCTACTGGAAACACTTGTTGAGCTATTATTAACTATAGGCTAAATTTCGTGATTTATCAGAAACCAAACACACGATCTATTCCCCCACAAACTCAACCGCCGCTTCAATTGCCTCGTCCATATTTAAATCTCGAAAAAAATGCCCCGCCCCATCAATGATAGTCAGGAATATTCTCTTATCATCCACATAAGGCTTTATGTGTTTAGTCACGTTAGGTTGGCGCTCGTCTTCGCTGGCAGCGATTACCAAAACCGGCACATCGACTTTAGGCAAGAACAGATGAGCCTGCCAGAAGTCGTTACCAAGCCGATAGAAATCGTGAAACGCATCCGCAGAAACCGTTGCTTTGGGACAAAAACCACAATCGGTTTCTTTCATTAACTGATCAGCCTGCCCTTTATTAATCAGCTGCTTAGCCTGAGTCAGCACCTCTGTTAAGTCGCTGCCATAGTTCTCTCGATAGCGCTCTGGGGAGTTTGGGTAACCCACGGTATTGGGAGCTAATAGAACAACTTTCTGAATCAAAGGGTTCTTTCGTTTCGCCGTGTAAATCAACACCTGATTCGCAGATATTGAGTGCCCCATCAACACTAAATGGCTGACGCCCTCTGCCTTTAACCAGTCAATCCAAGCGTCCAGTTCATCCATCGCATCAGATAATTTATGACGAATCGGTACTAGGCAATCATAAAAACCATGACGATTGTCGATGCCAAAACTCAGGTTAATCGCCAAAGAACTTTGATCATTATCCAACAAAGCGGTTTGGCTGGACTCAATAATTTCCATCCGGTTATGCGCTAAAAAACCATGAAGGATCAGTACCACACCATCTTTTAGCTCTTTTCCCTCAGCCAGCTCCAGATTGGCATTCAAGGTTAAGTCATTATTTTTTAGCGTAACTTCTTTGGCCTGAGCTGAAAGAGCCAATAGGCAAAGAAGCCAAACAGGTAACACGTAGCGCATTTTATTCATCGGTAACTCCATTACCTAGGTCATTGCTCTTCTAAATTGAAAGAAGAGCAATGCAATTTATAAGAGGATAGTCGTGACGCTAATTAACAGCCCTCGTCTTCCTCGTCATCATAATCCGCTTCATCTTCGTCCTCATCCGTTTCCGTTGCTGTTTCACCCGATAGCAGAATTAGGCTTTTCCCTTTATCGGCCAACTCCGCTGCCGGGATCTCAGACTCAGTTTGAGCATGGGAGTGACTTATTAAAAAAGTGAGCATCAGCAATAAAATAGTCGCAACTTTCATGAGTGTATCTCCATAATTATAGTAGAAAAAACCACCGGCACATTTACCGAATTGGTGTGCTAAAGTTATAAGAGGCTTTGCAAAAAAATACCCCACTAAAAACCAACGGTTTTACGACAATTGTTTAATTTATTTAAAATCAGCAAGTTAGAATCGGCACCCACTAATGGCGCAGAGCAATAATTCATCAATTCAAGATAGCGTTAGGCAAGAACCTAGTTCTTTTTCTGTCAATGAATGGGAGGTTTCACCGAGTACGCTGTGTATCCGCAACGCTGACAAGACCATCAAACTCGAACCGAAAGTCATGCAGGTATTATCATTTTTCGCCGAGCACGCAGGTGAAGTGATCGCTCGGCAAACGCTCGAAGAAGCAATCTGGCCAGATACCATTGTTGGCTACGATGCCGTGACGAATACCATTATAAAACTGCGCAAGGCATTTGGAGATACCCCACGCGAGCCACGATTCATCCAGACCATTCCTAAGACAGGTTATCGTTTAATTGCAGAAGTAATTAATCACGATATTTCGGAAGAGTCTAATCAGACAAGCCCTCACGAAAAGATGGAATCAAATGCAAAAAGTGGTTTAGCCAGATGGCAGTTGGCTGCGGTTTTATTGTCAGCTTTATTATCGGTTTCGTTTATATCGATAATTACTTGGCTATGGTTTCAACCTTCTGCTTCGATTACCGAAAGCAAACTTGCGCTACCGGATAAACCTTCCATCGCTGTCATGCCTTTTCTCAACACCAGCAACGATCCAGCGCAAAGCTATTTCAGTGACGGCCTAACGGAGGACTTGATTACTGATCTCTCGAATGATGCTAGTTTGTTTGTTATCGCCCGCAATTCATCCTTTCGCTATAAAGGACAGGCGATTGATATCAAGCAAGTTTCTAGTGAATTGGGTGTGCGCTACATCTTGCAAGGGAGTGTTCGTAAGAGCGACAAGCTGGTGCGCATTAATGCACAATTATTAGACAGCGCTACGGGTAATACTATCTGGGCAAAACGATACGACACGCCGTTAGATGATGTATTTGCCATTCATGATGAAGTGGCCACTAAAATCATGACGGCTCTTTCTGGTCGTTTACACGTGTCCGATGATCATTCCTCAAAGCAATCGCAAGCTATCAGTGCCGCCTCTTATGACGAGTTCCTAAAAGGCTGGCAATATTACTGGAAATTTTCGCGCGATGACTTTGCATTGGCCGAGCAGCATTTTAATAAAGCATTAGAAATAGATCCAGATAACTCCCGCGCCCATGCTGGGCTGGCGCTGATTTATTGGCAATCTTGGCAACAAAAATGGCATGAAAATCTCGGTAATGTACATGCTGGCTGGCGTAGGGCTAGTCAAGCCTTAACAAAAGCCATGCAGAACCCAACACCCTTAGCTCACAGCACCAAATCAGCGATGTTTTTATATAACCGACGATTTGATGAAGCGATTAGTGAAGCTGAAACCGCCGTCAAAATGAATCAGAATCATGCCATGGGTTATCTGGCACTGGCCAATGCCTTGGCGTATTCGGGGCAGCCTGGGCGAGCTATTGAAAGTGCTCAGAAAGGTATGCGGCTTGACCCTAATTTTGGCGCGCCCTATTTGGAGATCATTGGTCGCTCTCAGTTCGATATGAATTTATATGAAGACTCAGTAATATCTTTGCAAAGAGCGCTCAAGTTTAATCCGACTGAGAGGAATACATTGATTTTGCTAGTCGCTAGCTATGGTCATTTGAAACAGCTTGAGCAGGCGAAAACGACACTGGAAGCATTGGGACAGGAACATCAGAAACAAAAATTACGGCCTTTTACTATCGATTGGTTAACTAATCGCTGGCCTTATCGGCAGAAGAGCCAACGGGATCATTTGTTAGCTGGACTAGAAAAAGCGGGTGTGCCACGTTGGTGAGCTGCTCTTGATTACTCTGGCACGTCATCCACCAGCTTTACGCATTTTTGCACACCTCTGTCTTTAACAAGCTCCTGAAAATATTCGATAATTTGCTCGTCAGATGGCTTCATAATTTCACAATGTTCTAGATCAGCTGGATCGTGAGTTTTTTGATAACCTACTATGTGAAAACAGCCGCCCGCCACATTCTGGCCGCCGCCTTTTTCCATGCACTTTGCTACTGCTTTGTAAAAGAAATAGGATCTTGATGACTTTTTACATGATTCGTAAGGCGAATGTATTTCTTTCCACGCCTCATTTCGCAAGTCCTTATACTCAGGCGTTAATTCACAAGCGTGTGCATTGAAGAAAAACATAAAAATAATAAGTGGTAGTGTTCTCATTTTTCACCTGCTCGTATTGTTAGACTGAGACGATGATTAAGTGTATCACTACACTCAGCTGTTATTTGTCCGAACAGAACTACGCACAATCAACCGCGCATCCGTAATCTTATGCACCGCACTAACTTGTTTATGTTCCATCTGTTTCATTAAAATATTCACCGTCGCCTCAATCATCGCATTGACCGGCTGCTCCACCGTTGTCAGGTCATAAGCCGC
>Ga0114956_1004554_pt1 | contig 10519 bp, 6 predicted proteins | sample MaitaG_FD_87304 | JGI IMG/M metagenome (GOLD analysis project Ga0114956, IMG submission 87304) | Marine algal microbial communities from Maine, USA - Maine_Asex2 metaG | ecosystem: Host-associated > Algae > Red algae > Unclassified | place: Maine, USA | collected 2015-01-05 | reverse complement strand
TTTTTCGAAGTAAGGAATAGCAACTTTATAATTATTAAATTTTTTATTAAATGCTCCCATACTCCAATTCGCCCTTGCTTTTTGATTTAAAGAAAATTTATCTTGCGTAAGTATGTTATAGCGCTCGGTATAAAAACGTTTGGCGTTTGTAAAATCTTTTTTGTAATTATAAATAATCCCAAAATAGTTACATACATCTGCTAATTCTGTCTCATGGTTTGCTCTCTTAAAATACGCATAACATAAATTTAGGTACTCTATTGCTTTATCATAGTTTTTGCGTTGTCCGTATATTCCTCCTAATTGATAATAGCCGTAATATATCTTTTTTTCATTTTTAATTTCTTTAGCAACTTGAATTGCTTGTTTATAATAATTTTCTGCTTTACCAATATAAGTGGTGTCCTTTACTGAATAGGTTCTTAACAATAACAATCCCTTATTAAAAAGAGCTCTCATCAACGTTTCATTTCTAATATTTTTAAGTTCTGCAGTTTTTATAATTTGTGTATATAAGTCTATGGCTTTTTTATCTTCAAACTTTCGATATAAGATATTAGCTAATATTAAATTTGCTTTATTAGAAATTGAATCTAAATTGTTTACACTACAAATTTGAAGAACTTTATTTGCAATAATCGCTGACGAATCTTGTTTGTTATTTTTATAGTACATTTCAGATAAGAGAAGCATCACCTCTAATTGTGAAACGCTATTATCTTTAGGTATTTCTGCATAATAGTCTTTAGCTTCAATTAAAGCATCCTTATATTTAGATTGCTTTTTTAGCGTATCTATCTTTTTTTTGTAAAACGATAAATTGTTTACTCTATCTGTTTGGGAATAAGAAAATAAAAAAAATGAAAAAATAAAAAGTAGCACAAGCCTTTTCATAAAAAGTGCGTTTTAACAATTATAAATATAATCTAAAAATGATAAAGCTTTATCTCGACTTACAAAAAAGATGTTAGTATAAAGCTGTTCTAATATGGTAATTTTTGTTGAAAGTTTATACAATAAGTATTATGTATAAATTGTACGACCACATATAATTATACAATCCTTGTTATTTTATTTGAGAACATGTGACACATCGCTCAAATATATTGAAATCAGAAAATACATATGTAATACAGAGTCATTAATATACTGATTTAGATATGTAAAAACTTGAAATGTTATGAGACATATTATAAAAAAGTTAATAAGACTAAGCCCTATAATACCATTTTTTATCTTTCAAAGGTGTGAAAAAGCATTTCCAGATAACTGGAAATGGGAAACACTAGCAACAACAAATCAACCAACGGCAGATCATGAGGCTGGACTTGTCGCTCTAAATGATAAAACTCTATCTAATTGGTGGACGACGCATTAATCCAACCTCTAAGTTTAATCCTAAAAATAATTCTTGGTAAAGGATGTAATCATATAAGTGTGGCTAAAAATACATTGCAAATAATTGACCATCATTCAGTTGAACTGACACTACACTAAGTTTATTGCAGAATAAAAAAATCGCTTAGATATCATATTGATTTCTAAGCGATTAGCAATTTATTAGCGGTCTGGACGGGACTCGAACCCGCGACCTTCGCCGTGACAGGGCGACATTCTAACCAACTGAACTACCAGACCGTTGCATAATTGCGAGGGCAAATATACATTGCATTTTTAATTTGGCAAACAAAAAACTTAAAAAAGAATGGATTAACTAAACAAATTTTTGGCGCTCAATCATGTAAGTAGTAAGTATGTTATTAAAACCTTCATTAATATCAGCTTCAACATACTTAATCCTGTATTGTCCGCACTTTAATCTTAAGTTATTAAAGTAATCTTTGACGGCTTTTTCGTAATTCATTTTAACGTTATCTGCATACAAATTAATGTACTCGCCAGTTTCAATATCTACAAAACGTTTTGGCCTATTATCAAAATCAAAAGTGAGTTCTTTTGCTTTATCAAAAACATGAAATAAGACGACCTCATGTTTATTATGCTTAAGATGTCGCAACGCTTCAAATAACTTTTCATCATCCTCAGACGTTTGAAACATATCTGTAAAAACAAAAATCAAAGATCTACGATGTATTTTTTCCGCAATCTGATGTAAATATCTATAAGTTTCAGTAGTTTTTGTATCTGGTTTAGAGACTACCGCTTCGCTCAACTTATTTAATAACATTTGATGATGACGTTCACTTCCTTTTTCCGGCGAATAAAAATCATAAGTATCACTATAAAGACTTAAGCCTACTGCATCGCGTTGTTTTTTAAGAATATGCATCAATGATGCACTCGCTAATGCCGAAAAAGATATTTTATTAAGGTTATCTATTGAAGTGCCAGCACTTTCAGGATAATGCATAGAACTACTATTATCCACGATAAGATGGCATCTTAGATTGGTTTCCTCATCGTAGCGTTTCGTATATAAGCGATCTGTTCTGGCATACAATTTCCAGTCAATATGTTTGGTACTTTCTCCTTGATTGTAAACCTTATGCTCAGCAAATTCTGCCGAAAACCCATGAAACGGACTTTTATGCATACCAGCAATAAAACCCTCAACCACTTGTTTGGCTAATAATTCTAGGTTTTTAAAACCACCTGCTTTATTAAGTTCTTGTTGTATATTCATCCCATCTGTCGCTTTAGCGACATCTTCCCAAAGGGAAGAAATTATTATTCCGTTAAACTATGTTCTTTATTCGAACTATTTAATACTTTTTATATCTTCTTCGTCCAAACTAAAAAAGGTTCACCATATTGGCAAACCTTTTATCATTTCTTTTAGAAGTTATTCTAATGTATGTCCTATAAAAGTGCGTCGATAGCTTCTGAATATGCATTTTTAGGTGCTACTCCTACTTGTCTTCCAACAACCTCACCATCTTTAAAAATTAAAACCGTTGGTATGTTACGTACACCATATTTAGCAGCGAATTCTTGGTTTGCATCAACGTCTACTTTACCTACAACGGCTTTACCATCGTATTCTGTGCTGATTTCCTCAATTATTGGTCCAACCATACGACAAGGTCCGCACCAAGCTGCCCAAAAATCAACCATTACTGGTTTATCACTCTTTAATACTGTCTCTTCAAAGTTTGCATCTGTAATTTCTAATGCCATAATATTTATTTTTTAATGTATTCTACTTCAGTTTAATGTTCTATCTATTGATAGATACACAAAATTAGTCAAAAATTCTGCCAAACCTTACATTGGCAGTATTTGATTTAATAATGTTAGTATTAATTTGTTTTATTTTAATTTAACTTATAACGAACATCATGCGCTTTCAACTCATGCAAAAGTTCTTGAGAAATCTTCACCTTCTGCTTTCTACTTGGCATTTGTACTTTTATCTTTTCTTCATTGTCATAAACCACAAAATTCAAAGTGTTATTGCCTTCATGTATACGTAATAAATCGTGTAACTTGGTTATTTTACCATCACCTAAATCGTTAATATTTAATTGTATAGACAACTTCTTAGCATAAGTATCCATAACATCATGCAACAACTGAAAGCTATTAAACTGAATTCTTGGATCCCCTTTTTTACCAGTATCTCTATTCACCCAACCTTCTTTTATAAAGGCTCTCACATAAACAAATGAGTTTATCACAAAGAAGTGCCTAAACTTTAAATAGTCTTCACCAAAAATCCTGAACTCATGGCTATCTGTATAATCTTCAATTGTAAATAATGCCCAACCTTTGCCTTGCTTACTGACACGATGCTGTACATCGGTTACGACTCCACCAAAAGTTATCTCCCTATTTAGAATCGCTTCCAAATTATTAAAATGGGAAATTACACCGTTGCAAAAGGTTTTCATTTCAATTTTAAAATCATCTAAGGGATGCCCAGAAATATAGATGCCAACCACTTCTTTTTCGCGAGACAGTTTTTCCATAGTTCCCCAATCTTCACAAGGAGGCACAATAGGTTCTGCAATTTGAACATCACTAGCAGCACCAAACATGCTTATCTGTGCAGAGTTCTCATTCTCCTGGTGCTTGGCTCCATACTTTACCGCCTTTTCTAAGAATGTTATGCCGTCTCCATCATGAGCAAAATATTGTGCTCTGTGCGTGTCTGACCAACAATCAAACCCACCTGCATTGGCAAGACCTTCAAAGGCTTTTTTATTGGCTGCACGTAAATCGATACGCTTTGCTAAATCGAAAATAGATTTATAGTTGCCATCTTCTTTTCGACCTTCTACAATAGTCATAACGGCTCCATGGCCTACACCTTTAATCGCTCCCATCCCAAAGCGCACCGCATTGTCTTTATTTACCGAAAACTTATAATAACTTTCATTAACATCTGGACCTAAAACTGGTAAACGCATGCGTTTACACTCTTCCATAAAGAAGGTAACAGATTTTATATCATTCATGTTATTAGACAGAACTGCAGCCATATATTCTGCAGGATAATGCGCTTTTAAATAGGCAGTTTGGTAGGCAATCCAAGCATAACACGTAGAGTGCGATTTATTAAAGGCATAACTTGCAAAGGCTTCCCAATCTTTCCAGATTTTTTCTAGTTTATCTTTATCTAAACCTTTGGCACCTGCTTGTTCAATGAATTTAGGCTTCATTTTATCCAAAACCGCAATTTGCTTTTTACCCATCGCTTTACGCAATACATCAGCTTCACCTTTGGTAAAATCTGCCAGTTTCTGAGACAGTAGCATTACTTGCTCTTGATACACCGTAATTCCGTAAGTTTCCTTGAGGTATTCTTCCATTTCAGGCAGATCGTATTCAATCTCCTCGTCGCCATGCTTACGTGCAATAAAACTTGGAATGTATTCCATAGGACCAGGACGATAGAGTGCATTCATGGCAATTAAATCATCAAAAACTGTTGGTTTAAGATTTTTCATGTGCTTTTGCATGCCTGGAGATTCATATTGAAATATCCCAACGGTTTCTCCTTTTTGGAATAATTCATACGTTTTTTCATCATCTAACGGAAACGTATCAGGATCGAGCAATATGTCGTGCTTTGCTTTTACAATTTTAACCGTATCCTTAATTAAAGTCAACGTTTTTAATCCCAAGAAATCCATCTTTAATAATCCTGCACTTTCCACAACAGAGTTATCAAATTGAGTGACATACAAATCGGAATCTTTAGCTAAAGCCACAGGTACATAATTGGTAATATCACCTGGTGTAATAATCACTCCACAAGCATGAATTCCAGTATTACGAACCGAACCTTCTAAGACTCTAGCTTGGTTAACAGTTTCAGCCTGCAAATCCTCACCATCGGAAATATTAAGCAATTCATTGACTTTCTCTAAATCTTCAGCACGGAATTTCTTAGCTAGTTCTTTTTCAGATAATCCGAAAATTTTTCCGAGTTTGGACATCGTGGGAATTAACTTCGAAATCCGATCAGCATCATGTAGTGGCAAATCCAAAACTCTAGCTGTATCTCTAATGGATGACTTTGCAGCCATCGTTCCGTAGGTGATAATCTGCGCTACTTGATTAGAGCCATACTTATTAATCACATAATCCATAACACGGCCACGACCTTCATCATCAAAATCAATATCGATATCTGGCATGCTTACACGATCTGGATTTAAGAAACGCTCAAAAAGCAAGTCGTACTTTATCGGGTCAATATTGGTAATCCAAAGGCAATAGGCAACCACAGAACCAGCAGCCGAGCCACGACCTGGACCAACAGAAACATCCATTTTACGTGCTTCGCGAATAAAATCTTCCACAATTAAGAAATAACCTGGATAGCCTGTGTTTTCAATGACGCTTAACTCAAAATCGAGGCGCTCTTTTATTTCTGGCGTGATTTCTCCATAGCGTTTTTCAGCTCCTTTAAACGTTAAATGCTTTAAATATGCGTTCTCACCACGTTTGCCTCCATCAGCGTCATCGGCTTCGTCTTTAAATTCATTCGGAATATCAAACGCTGGTAATAACACATCTCGTGCTAATTCATAAGGTTCAATTTTATCTACAACGTCTTGAATATTGACAATCGCTTCTGGAATATCGCGAAACAACGCCTTCATCTCTTCCGAAGACTTAAAATAATACTCCTGATTTGGTAAACCATAGCGGTAACCACGTCCACGACCTATTGGTGTCGCTTGTTTTTCTCCGTCTTTAACACAGAGTAAAATATCGTGTGCATTAGCATTTTCTTGGTCAACATAATACGTGTTATTGGTAGCTACCAATTTGACATCATGCTTTTGAGCCAATTGAATCAATACTGGATTTACTCGATTTTCATCTTCCTGATTATGACGCATTAATTCGATATACAAGTCGTCTTGAAAGGTATCTTTCCACCAAAGCAACGCTTCTTCAGCTTGATTTTCTCCAACATTGAGCACCTTACTTGGCACTTCACCATATAAGTTTCCAGTTAAACAAATTAAATCTTCTTTGTATTGCTCAATCAGTTTTTTATCTATTCGAGGCAAGTAATAGAAGCCCTCTGTAAACGCTGCTGATGATAACTTTGCTAGATTATGGTAACCCTTCTTTGTTTTTGCTAGTAGCACAATTTGATACCCATTATCTTTTCTGGTTTTATCAGTGTGATTTTCGCATACAAAAAACTCACAACCAATAATTGCTTTTATGAGTGTTCCTTTTTTTTCCTCTCCTTCCTCTTCCGCTTTTTTGTGTTGTGCTTTTATTACTCTATTGTGATTACCAACTGCACTCACAAAATGAAACGCTCCCATCATATTTCCATGATCTGTCAACGCAACTGCTGGCATATGTTCTTTTGCCGCAGCAGCTACTAAATCTTTAATACTAATGGTTGATTGAAGAATTGAAAATTGTGAATGATTATGCAAATGCACAAAATTGACCTCAGCTAATTTTGAAACGGCTTCTTTATTAGTTTCCGTTGGGATTGCTTCAGTCTGTTCTTTTTGAAGTCGTGCATTAATCTTAGCACTTTCGCGCTTCAAATTAATATGCTTTAAACCAATAAGTTGAATCGTATCTGGATTCTCTTCAGAGAATTTTTGAAAATAATCTGGCTGAACATCTAATTGTTCCTTAGTGTATTGTTGCTTTCTTATTAATTCGAAAAAACAACGTGTGGTAGCTTCAACATCTGCTGTTGCATTGTGCGCTTCGGCAAATGGTTTATTAAATAAAAATTGGTGCAATTCCGTTAATGTTGGCAATTTGAATTTCCCATAACGTCCACCAGGTAATTGACATAAACTTGCTGTATGTTCTGTACAGGTATCTAAAACAGGTAATTCTTGAAGTTGGTTGGCGACGTCCTCTCGCACAAATTCAGCTCCCATGATGTTTAAATCGAACTTTACATTTTGTCCGACTACAAATTTGGTTTTCGATAAGGCGACATTGAACTTTTCCAAAACTTCAGAAAGTGATATGCCTTGTTCTTGCGCTAATTCGGTTGAAATTCCATGGATTTTTTCAGCATCATAAGGAATATTGAAACCCTCTGGCTTTACCAAATAATCTTGATGCTCAATACAATTTCCCATAGCATCATGCAATTGCCACGCAATTTGTATACATCTAGGCCAATTATCTGTATCTGTAATTGGTGCGTCCCAACGCTTTGGTAATCCTGTAGTTTCGGTATCGAATATTAAGTACATTCTGTTGTTTAGCTGTTTGTTGTTAAGTCGTTCTCTCGCACAGTCAATAAGGTGCAAAGGAAAATAGTTAGCTTATAAAATTACGTAGAATTTGCACTTTTTTGAAATGAAGTTGTGAAGAGTTTTGAACAAAAAAAATCAGCCCAAATGGGCTGATGTTTCCAATGTATTTATGACCTAATTACGATACTAGCTCTTCATGCACTTTTTCAGTATTAATTGCTGATTGAATTGCATTTCTATGTTTCATTAATAAACTATCTATCGATGGTGGCAAATTTCTTTCTTTCATTAAATCGTTATAGACTTCTAAACTTGCCTCTTCGCCTCTAATTGCTTCGTCTAAAACAGCTTCTTCGTTGTTAGAACTGAACGTTGCTTTTAAGCTCATCCAATTACGGTGTAATGTGCCCTTAAAACTTCCTGAGTCTTCAGGTAATTCACCGTATTGTAATATTTCGGTTCTTAACTCTTTAGCAAACTCGCTTCGTTCTGATGCTCTACGTTTAAAAAACATCTTTAATCTATCGCTTTCAATGTTATCAATAGCATTAAGATAGCCCTTTTCTGCGTCGTAATTTTTTACTAATAATTCGTTTAATTTGTTTGAAATTTCTTCTGAATACTTCATTATATCTTTTACATTTTAAATTTCAATATCTTTTTTTTTGATGCATATTGTTTCACATCCAACTATGCTTAATATACTTTAAAAGGTGGGCGAAATCGAATAAATTAACATCTTTAACAAAGACTTATAACTATTTAACAAAAAAGCGTCACTCTACCGAGTAACGCTCTTTAAAAGTATATGTGTTTGTGGTTAAGCCTGCAAATAATCTGGCGTACCGTTAGCATCTGCATCTAAGGCATCAACAGGATTTCCGTCAGCATTAGGATCTGCATTTTCATTAATAGTTAATATGGTGTCACCATCATCATCATTATCTAAATAATCTTCTACTCCGTTGCCATCAGTATCTCCAGTTTCAAAATTTGAAAACAAGCCATCTCCATCATCGTCGTTATCTAAGTAGTTGACGTCACCATCACCATCTGTATCTATCGGATTACCATCCGCATCAACTGCTTCATCAATGGTAAGTACTCCATCTCCATCATCATCGTTATCTAAATAATTTGGTGTGCCATCTCCATCTATATCATCGTTGGTAATATCCCCATCTCCATTAAAATCTTCGAATGCATTTGGCACTCCGTCACCATCATCATCACTACAATCTAACATATCAATCTCTGCTTGAATGCTTCCGTCTGTATCACCACAAAACTGAATCTGTTCTTGAAGATAAAAAATATATTGCGCACAATTCTCATCAAAATTACCAATGGTAGCTCCATTATATTGTGTTTCTGCCTCCATTCTATTATCCGTTGCTTGTTGGCAAGTAATTTGGCACGTACCCAAGGCATCAATTAAATTTTGAATTGAGTTATCACCATCACCACAGAAATTACGTTGCCTAGTTAGTGCCATACTATATGCATTACAGGCAGTTTCAAATTCTGCACTTACTATAAAATCTAAACCAGAATCGAATGTAGCCTCATAAGCAATAAGCGCTGCTTGCGCTTCCATTTCTGTATCTGTACATGTCACAGGATTCGTTGGAAATTCACCAGAAATCAATGGCACTTTAAAGAAAATACCGTTAGTGTACCCAATTGAATTTAAACCAGACGCATCAAAAGCTAAAAATCTAAATGTTCCAGTAAATGTACTATTAGCAAAATCGATTTCTTCAATAACTATTTCACCTAATTCAGGATATATGGAGACGCTTGGATCTGGTCTATTATTGGTAGAAAATCGCGTTCCAAAACCATCAAAGTATTCCGCTTCCATAGCGTTTACATTTCCGAGTACAAAAGTAGCTTCAGATACAGAAGGCACTCTTAGGTTTACGGTTTCGACATTATTTGTTCCTGTAATGGTTAAAAATCCATTAGCTTCAATACTTGCAGAAAAGGCTTTTGCTCTCCAAAGTTCATTTGTACGATCGCCCTGAAATGCAGGAGAATTAAATTGAACTTCATCACCACAGCTAAATAGTGTTAAAAAAACGACAGATAAAAGGATTAATTTTTTCATTGTTAAGCAGTAGTTTTTCTTTTTTTCAAATATAACGAAACAAGAGTATCAAAAGTATAATAATTTTTAATTTTGAACCTATCTGAAATTCTATTTTAGTTGAAATGGAATTCTTTCGGACAAAACGAAATAAAGCACTGAGAATTAAAAAAATATAGTATCTTTGCGCCCTTATTAATAACAGAGGTCGAGAACCTCACTAATTAATTATTATGCCTGTAAAAATTAGATTACAAAGACACGGTAAAAAAGGAAAACCTTATTACTGGATCGTAGCAGCGGATTCTCGCGCTAAAAGAGATGGTAAATACTTAGAGAAACTAGGTGCTTACAACCCAAACACAAATCCTGCAACTATCGAAGTAGATGTTAATGGAGCTGTACAATGGTTACAAAATGGTGCACAACCAACGGATACTGCAAAAGCAATTTTGTCGTACAAAGGAGTGATGTTAAAGCATCATTTAGCTGGTGGTGTTAGAAAAGGTGCTTTAACTGAAGAGCAAGCGGAAACAAAATTTAATGCTTGGTTAGAAGAAAAAGCAGCTAAAATTCAAACAAAAGCTGATGGTTTATCTAAAGCAGATGCTGAAGCAAAAGCAAAAGCACTAGACGCTGAAAAAGCGGTGAACGAAGCACGTATTGCTGCTGCTGCACCTGTTGTTGAAGAGGAAACTCCTGCAACTCCAGAAAATGTTGATGCCACTGAGGAAGTTGAAGCATTAGAGCAAGCTGCTGAAGAAGG
>Ga0114956_1004553_pt1 | contig 10519 bp, 8 predicted proteins | sample MaitaG_FD_87304 | JGI IMG/M metagenome (GOLD analysis project Ga0114956, IMG submission 87304) | Marine algal microbial communities from Maine, USA - Maine_Asex2 metaG | ecosystem: Host-associated > Algae > Red algae > Unclassified | place: Maine, USA | collected 2015-01-05 | reverse complement strand
TGAGTCCATTGAGCATTGCGGCTATTGGCCATCCCAAAATGACACTCGAGAAGTTTTGGCAAGAGAAGAAATGCCTTGCCATTTGGGACGATTGATAAGCAGGTTCTTCCAGCTGTTAAATGTCGCATTTTACTTCATGCTTTAAACCTGTTCACGCTTTGGAAAGAAAATTAAAAATAAATTCCGCACTCTAAAATGGGTTACTGTATTGAGGATTTGATAGAAATTCCTGATCCGTGAGGGTTTTTAAGAAGTTGATTAGATCAGTTTTGTCTTGTTGACTCAGGTTTAAGCCCCCATTGTCCACCACCTGAATCAATGAAGGATCCAAAGTACTTGACTGCTGAACGTGCAGGTTGTATTGATCCACGACTTCCTCCAATGTTTCAAATCTACCATCGTGCATGTAGGGAGCTGTAACTTCGATGTTTCGTAAAGTGGGCACTTTAAATTTTGCCTTATCAGAAATGTCTTGCGTCACCATTTCTCTACCGATATCTAAAAAATCAGCATCTAGATCCAAACCATTATTCATATAAAGATCATTCTCGAAGTTTGCACCACCGTGACAATGCGCACAGTCAGCACCTGATTGATCTGGGAAAAATGGATTGTATTCAGTTTCAAAAAGCAATCGTCCTCTTTCTTCACTTTCAGTAAATTCTGCTTCGCCTACTAAAAATTGATCGTACTTTGAATTACTGCTAACGATGCTCAACATAAATTGCTCCATGGCCAGAGATATTTTCTCAGGGTTTACTTCCTCAGAACCAAAAGCTCTTACAAACTGATCTTTGTAAGTCTGACTCTCTCCTAATTTCGACACTACATTTTCCAATGTTTCATTCATTTCCAATGGGTCTTGAATCGGCAGCAAAGATTGATCTCTCAGCAAGTGCGCACGGCCATCCCAGAAAAACTCATTACTATTCCAGGCCATATTGAAGACCGACATCGCCTGCCTAGTTCCAGGAAGCATTTCAATCCCAATTGAAAACTGCAATGAGTCTGAAAATCCATCGGCTTGATTATGGCAAGAAGCACAAGATTGTGTTCCATCTTTTGAGAGCATTTTTTCATAGAACAACATTCTACCAAGCTTCACACCTTGTTCAGTAAGTGCGTTATCAGTCGGCAAATCGGGAGGCGGAAGATTTCCATATTCTAATACATAGGGAGTCTCATCAATGCTTAACATCTCCATTGGCTCCTCCTTACCACAAGCAATTACAATTAACAGCACCATTACTAAAAAACAAAACAATTGTATTCCCTTCATAACTATCTACTCAATATTAAATAATGGATTATTAATAAACGACTCATCCGTCAGCACTTTTAGGAACGCCAACAAATTGGCTTTCTCACTAGCTGTGAGACCCAGTGGCCGGATCAATGAACTTTTATGAGGATGAGAAAATCCACCCTCATTGTAATGTTCCACAACTTCCTCTAAGCTAGAAATAGAACCATCGTGCATATAAGGTGCTGTCAATTCGATATTTCTCAAACTGGGCACTTTAAATCTAGCCAAATCAGAATCTAGTTCCGTAAGACGAAATCTGCCCTCATCTTCATAATGCTCATAGAGTCCGTTGTTCTCAAATTCATAATTCGTGAAATTGAGACCAGAATGACAAGAGAAACAATTTGTGCGGTCGCTAAAAAACAAGTCCATTCCTTGAATTTCAGCATCACTTAATGCACCTTCATCTTCATAATTTACAAAGTGGTCATAAGGACTATATCCACTGATAAGACTTCTTTCAAAACAAGCCAATGACCTTGTTATCACAAAGGCATCCGGTTCGCGATCGTAAGCAGCCAAAGACATGCTCACGTAATCAGAATTTTGCGATAGGCGCTCGGCTAAAAGCACAATATTAAAATCAAACTCATTGTGCTCTTGAATCGGCACAAAAATCTGCATTTCCAAAGTGGGAACACCACCTTCACGTGTTAAGTATGGATGGTATGCAACATTGGCTAAGCTAGGAGCATTCCTAGTACCCTGCCTTTCATCAACACCTAAACTGAATGCTACATCATCACTAAATGCAAATTGAGCTTTGTGACAAGAGCCACAACTTATACTACTATCAATGGACATAATGGGATCGAAAAATAGTTTTCGTCCCAGCTCCCACCTTTCTTGCGAAAAAACATTATCGATAGGTGTTTCGAAAGCCTCAAATCCCGCCGGCAACTCCATAAGAGCAGGAGGGAAATGAAGTGGCTCCATCCCTTCATCCATACAAGATGAAATGACAAGTACAAAAACTACAAAATAGAGCCACTTCATCTTCATTATTTAACGAACAATTTATTCGTTGTAATCACTTCACCTTCTTTCAAAAGTTGAACAAAATAGAGTCCTGATGCATAATTGTCCAGATTAATCAAATGTCCATTAGTAATCGAACGCAAAAAATGCATTTGCTTCCCTTCCACTGAAGTAATAGATAAATCATAACTAAAACCACTGTCAATCTGATCGAGCCTAACCGTAATCTGCTTGTCCTCAACTGGATTCGGGTAAATATTAAAATCCAATACCTGAGTAACATCGATGATGGCACTAGCTGTTGTGGTATCAATCATGTCTGTTGTGTCCGTCATATCTGTAGTATCAGCAAAAATAGTTTCACTGAAAACGTAATCCCTGAAATTTTCCAGACAACGTTTGTCCTGTTGGTTGTCACCATGAGCAATCACCCCAAGCTTCACAGAAATGTCTTCTAGGGCTTTTGTATAATCTGCATTGATGTCAATGTTAACAACACCTTCATCTGCAGTTGTCTCAAGTTCAACTTCCGTCATGAAGAAATTACTATCACCTAAGCCGTGCAATTCCACCCGTTGATTGTAACCAGCTCCGCCCCAACCTTCTATTACCATAAATCTATAGCCAGGCGACCAACCCCAATGCATGGAAGGAAATTTAGGAGCAAGCGGATGAGTACTCGGATAAGTTGCTGGGTCGAGGTGATTGTAATCAGGGTTCACACCAATATAGAATTTCAATTTCTCCACGCTTGTAACATCATGCTGTCCCAAGTCAATCTCCGTAGTAGAACTAGCATTTGCGAGAATCCATAGATCTTCTACAAAAGTTTCAATACCTCCATCATGAATCAAGGAGATATCTGAAATGTAGTATTCTAATCGAGTAACATTAAAGTCATCGTCGTAGTTATTTAGAGCGCCTTGACTCAGAGCAAAATCGGCCTCTGCCAATTTGTGATGAATGTTTAGGACAACGGAATTTTGTGCATTGATCTGAAGAAAACAGACCATCATACATGCACAAAGAAGTATAATTCTTTGCATATCGAAAGTATATAAAAAGTAAAATAATAAATATCTATGTATGGAATTACCAAACATAGCATGAGCTTGATTGCTCAAATGAGGAGTACGTGGCAATCAACACATTACGCGTCAATCACCCCAAAGACTATAAGAGGAAGGATTCAAAAAGAACAGGTAGGTCTCTTTGTATCAATGGTGGCTGGTATTTTTTGTAAGGACAATAATCTTGCGAATAATCCTGGTAGTGTTGTAGGGTTGCTGAAGCAAAGATCAATTTCAAGTGATCCACTTCAAAATTCAATTCATCTATATTCTCTTGCTGTTGATCAATGTCCGATTCCACATGAACCGTTTCATTGCTACAGCAATCTTTCTCGTCTTCAGCACAAAGCTTGTCTTCCGAATTACTTGCTTGATGATGCGGACAGGAAGCCATCATTTCAGCCATTTCATGACAGTTCTTAGCCGTCCCGAGAAGACTAAACGACTTGAGTTGCCCCTGACAGTAATGGAAATCGATGGTGTAGGTAATAGAAGATGCGACTATGACAATCGCCATAAGCAGTGTAAGTGGTTGTGATATTTTAGTGAAAATTCGCATCTATCTCTATGAAAGATAGCACATTAGAATGTCAAAGCCCGAACACTTCATCATTTGACCAACAATCCCCTTCACGGACTGTCACTTTAAAGACAGTAAGCGCTGGTACATTTTAGAAAACTAGCAACGACTCCATCCCCAGGTCTTACCAACAGCAATGACAGCAGTACTCCTATAAAATAGAGTTCAGCACCTGTAACACTCTTCAAAATCCCAACGAGTGAAAACCACCTTACTTTCTACTTCTCACCATTGCTTCCATCTCGCCTTTCTTCTAGCAGTTTCTCTTCGTAAAACTCCTTATCGAAAAAAATCGGGAGCACCCATTTGGTTTCAATCACTTTCCCTCTTCGAAAGTAGACGTCCCATTCAGGAATCAACTCCACTACTCTCCTCGCCTCCTCATCCACTTCCATATTGATACCTCTTACAATTTCAATATCGATCGGCATTCCATCTTCATCCGTTCCAAATCTTGCGATCACCCTTTTCTTATCCTCCAATTTCAATTCATCCACCAAATTCCAATCTATTGTTTGGAGCAAAAAACCAAACAAACTATCGGTCCTGAATATCGATTCCTTTGATTTTGTATTGTCGTAGACATTCGTACGCTGTAAGATTCCATTCACAAAATCAAAGCCTCTCTCGAATTCATAAATGGAATCATAGCCTTGATGAATGTACTTTATCTGATTTCCTTCCGGATGAATAAGTTCTGCTGAGACCCAATAAGCAAAGACCTCTTTATTTTTGCATTTATCACCAAACATTTCCTGCAAATCAGCTTGCTCACTAGTATCAGAATACCAATCACTGCAACAGACAATCTTGTTCAGAAAAATACTATCATTTCGCAATTCCCAAAATCCCACATATCCTCTCCAACAACCAGTAGACCAGCAATCTTTCAATTCAGGAAATGCATTTAAGTCGCTTAGTCCTTCCCTCTCAAAGTAAGCTTCCAATGGATTGGCATGTATTGCAAGAGTATCCATATTATAAATTAGATAATCTGGCATTTGTGCTGTAGCAAATAATTGTGCACTTATCAGGCAAATTAATACTGTTTGAATCAGCTTCATCATTTGAATTTAATCTTTTCCGATAAGATCACAGTAGTTTTGATTGCTTCAATTGAACAAGTACAACATTTCCTTCAATGCTCATTCCAAATCATGATATTCTACGTATTCGGCAAGATCTTCCCAGTTCTTCAATTCCTTTTGAAAGGCCTCGCTTCCCATAGAATCAGATACCGCTCCAAGAATGTCTTGACAAGACCAATTGTCATGGTCTCGATCCATCTCATTCGCGAATTGCAGACCCAACTGATGATACTTGACATCAGCAATACAAAGCCTAACAAAGAGGTTAAATAGGACCGTTTGATCATTATCTCCACCCCATCGATCATGCACTCCAGTATTTAAGGCTTTCTCAGCAATCTTTTCCATCCGCTCAAGAGCTCCTTCGATTTCCCAAATTTGTTTAAAGAATTCCTTTTCACTGATGAGTTTATTGTCTTTGTCCTTGAACAGGAAAGCCAAATAATGCCCAACTTGTTTCCATTCCGATTCGATCATGTAATCCAAGGCCGCTAGAACTGATGGATGATTGTCGACATTCTCCAAATTGACAACATTGTAAATTCGCTCTGCCTCTATTTCTAAATCCTCTTCCGTTTTCACAATAACAATCTGTGCATCTATTGGTAATTCTTGTAGATCAATGGCAATAAAATCACCAATAGCCGCCCCCATCTGGTTCATCTTCACTATAGGCATCCAATTTCTTTTTGCGTGCTCCTGAAGAATTACACCATCATTTCGAACTTCTACTAGATGGGAATGGAAACCGTTGTGCTCAAAAGCATTACTAATAGTACTGCCAGGCTTTCCTTTTGTGGCATAGAGCGGACTCATATTCCCATCATAATCTACTCTTCTCACAATTCCGCCACGCCAGCACAACCAAAAAGATTTCCCATCATCATCTAATACCAAAGAATTCAAATTAAGCAGCAGTCTTTTCATCGCTTCGCGATAACGGTCCCCTCCTTCATCAGCGATTAATCGTTCCGAATATAGTATTGAATCTCGCTCTTTGTAGGCAATTTGTTTGATCGGAAATTCTCTTACAGATATGATCTTCTCTACCTCGAAAGTTTTCATATCCAAGATCATCAACTTGTAGATAAAAATGGTCGCATCATTGTCATCTTTTCGATACTCAATGTCACCCCAATAAGGCATGATTAACTTCCCATTTTTTTCATCCAATCGAGGTCGTTTTCGATCAGAACTATCAAATTGTGTAAAAGGCAAAACCTGCCTTGAGAACTCACCTGTCTTTATATCGATTATGCTGTAATGATGTGACCATTCACTACTTCGTTCTGTGCAAGAATAGAGCATTAGCTTATCCTGGTACTTTTCGAAATGGTAAACAAATCCCATGTCAGGATATACTAAATCTCGAATAATCGAATAGTCTTCCAAATTTAAAATCGCAACATGCTCTCCACCTTTCGAATAGCAAACATACAATCTTGTATTATCGTCCGAAAGAACTGCTTTCCCAGTAATATTTCCACTGAATTTTTTACTAAAGACCTTCTCTTTCTTTTCTACATCGAAGACCCAAACATTGGCCGTCCAATCTACCACAACAAATCGCTTCTCATCACAAAAACGTTGCAAGAGAACGGGGCCACTGTTCTTTAATTCGATCCGCCAAAAAAGACTGTACTCATTGCCTTTCTCATGCTTCAATACATTGAGGAAAATCGCACCGTCGGTTTCTAACTGAAGTCTAAACTTTTTCATCACATCTATACTTTTTCGTTTCCAGCAATGCAAACATTGATACATTTCCTTATCCTCACTAGTTGTATTCACTATTTTCAATGAATTCAGCAAGCTCTTCCCAATTCTCCAGTTCTTTCCCAAAAGCTTCCGGACCTATTCTCGTTACGATAGCCCCAATAAGAAGTTGACATGACCAATCGTCATGATCTCTATCCATGTCATTTAAAAATTGAAAACCCAATTTGTGATACTTTGCATCAGCACCACAAAGAGGAATGAAAAGATTTAACAAAGCTGTTTCATCATTATCACCGCCCCATCGATCATGCACGCCAAATTCCAAGGCCTTGGCGGCAATTTTTTCCATTCGATCTAAGGCACCATCGATCTCCCAAATTTGCTTAAAAAACTCCTTCTCAGAAATTGTACTTTTATCATTGAGCTTAAAAAGAAAAGCTAGATAATGTCCTACGCGCTTCCACTCGCTGTCAATCATAAAATCCAAAGCAGCCAGTACTGCTTTCGGATCTTTGATCGACCCTAAAGGCACGACATTATAAATTCGCTCTGCTTCGACTTCGAGGTCATCTTCGCTTTTCGAAATTACTATTTGAGCATCAGCTGGCACTTCCAACAAATCAATGGCAATAAAATCACCAATATCCGCCCCCATTTGATTCATGTCCTTTATGGGCATCCAATTTCTCTCAGCTTCTTGAAGGATGACTCCATCATCCCTCAATTGATTCAAATGACAATGATAAAAATTATGTTCAAAAGCATTTTTTACAGTACTATTTTCCTTTGTTTTTGCTGCATAAAGAGGACTCATGTTTCCATCATAATCAACTCTTCTAACGATACCTCCACGCCAGCACAACCAGAACGACTTTCCATCGGCATCCAATACAGTCGAGTTTAAGTTGCCTATCAAATTCCCCAGTGCATCTCGATAATCCTCTTCTTTTTCATCAGCAAGCAAACGTTCCGCTGACTTTATCGAATCTCTTTCGTAGCAGTCAATTTGTTTAACAGGAAATTCCCTTACCGGAATAATTTTTTCCAGCTCGAAAGTCTTCATATCCACGATCATCATCTTATACATAAAAATCGGCTCGTCATTAGCAACTTTTCGAAACTCAACATCTCCCCAGTAAGGCATGATCAGTTTCTCGTTCTTTTGATCCAATGTCGGTCGCTTCAAATCAAAATCACTAAACTGTGTAAATGGAAGTAGCTGCTTCGAGAACTCACCAGTTTCTATGTCGATGATACTGTAACCATGAGACCAAGCTTTTCCATCTGTACAAGAGTAAAGCAATAATTTATCTAGGTACCTTTCAAAAAAGTAAACGTAACCCGTATCAGGATACTCTAAATCTTGAATAATCGAAAAGTCCGAAAGATCTAAAGTCGCGACATGTGCCTTTGGCTTCGAATAACAGATAAACAATTTGGCTTTATCCTTAGAAAAAACGGCCTTCCCCGTAATCTTAGTGCTAAAACCTTTTTCGTAAATTTTCTCCCTTTTATCCAAATCAAAAGCCCAAACTTGGGCCATCCAATCAACCACAATAAATCTATTTTCAGCGTAAAAGTCCATCAGAACGATCGGCTGATCATTTTCCAGTTCAATCCGCCAATGAAGGCTGTACTCATTGCCCTTTTCATGCTTTAAAACACTGACAAAGTTGGCTCCTTCCCTTTCTAATTGCAATTTAGATTTTTTCATCATAGATATTTAAGTATCACTATCAACATTGTCGGCATTCCTTGCTGAAACATACAAAAAGTCATTTTTTCCAAAAAACAACCGTCGTATTTTCAAAATTCTAATTAGAGTTCATGGTACTCCATGTAATCCGCGATGTCTTCCCAATTTTTCAGCTCTTTATCAAAAGCCTTCTTACCCATGGCAGATCGCACAGCTTCGATCATGTCATTGCAACACCATCCGTCATGGTCTCGATCCATGTCATCAACAAATTGCAAACCAATTTTTGCATACTTAGAGTCGGATTTACATAAATGGATAAACAGATTAAATAAGGCAGTTTGATCATTATCGCCACCCCATCTATTGCTAACACCATAATCCAGTGCCTTTCGCGCAATCTTTTCCATCCGTTCCAGAGCTCCTTCGATTTCCCAAATTTGTTTAAAGAATTCCTTTTCACTAATGAGCTTATTGTCTTTGTCCTTGAACAGGAAAGCCAAATAATGGCCAACTTGTTTCCAATCCGATTCGATCATGTAATCCAAAGCCGCTAGAACCGATGGATGATTGTCGACATTCTCCAAATTGACAACATTGTAAATTCGCTCTGCCTCAGCTTGCTCATCTTCCTCCGTCTTCACAACAATTGCTTGAGAAACTTCTGGCAGCTCGACTAAATCTATGGCCTCAAATTCATCCATTTTTGCATCCATTCGATCCATCTTAGTAATGGGCATCCACCATTCCTCACTACCTTCTCGAATGATCAAACCCTCGACGGCTAAACGCTCTAATTGGGAATGAAAATAGCCGTGATCAAATGCCTCATCGCCCATGTAATCGGGAATTGATTTCGTAGCGTACATTGGACTTAGGTTTCCATCATAATCAAACCTTCTAACAATTCCTCCCCTCCAACAAATCCAAAAAGATTTACCGTCAGCATCTAAAATGAGAGAATTCATATTGAGCATAAAAGTTCTAAAACTATCCTGAAAGTTTTCGTCATTTTCAGGAGAAATCAATTTCTCTGCCAGCTCTTCTGAATCCTCTTCTTCATCGCGAAGTTGATGGATCGGAAACTCCCGAACAGGAATGATCTTTTCCACTTCATAAGACTTCATGTCCAAAACCATCATTCTGTATACGAAAACCAATTCCCCCTTTGAATTTTTCCGCTGCTCCAAATCGCCCCAGTAAGGCATAATCAGCTTCTCATTTTTCTCATCCAACAAAGGACGCTTGCGATCCGAATCGTCAAATTGCGTAAAAGGCAACTTCTGCACAGAATATTCACCACTGGCAATGTCCACTATCTCGTAATGATGCGACCATCCACCCCGCTTTGTACAAGAATAGAGCATTAACTTATCCTTGTACCTTTCGAAATGATACACATAACCCATATCGGGATAAGCAAGATCACGTTCAATGGAAAAGCCTTTGAGATTTAAAATCGCGACATGTGCATCAGACTGTGAATAACAGATGTACAGCTTGGATTTATCCTCTGACAAAACCGCCTTCCCAGTAATCTTGTCGCTGAATTTGTTCTCATATACCTGTTCCTTTTTCTCATGATCAAAAACCCAAATATGAGCCGTCCAATCAGCAATCAAAAAACGTTGTTCATCTATAAAATCCATCAACACAATTGGATTGCTATTTTCCAATGCAATGCTCCAATAAATACTAAAAGAGTTGTCCTTTTCTTGCTTTAGTACATTGACAAAGTTGCCACCTTCTCTCTCCAGTTTCAGTTCAAATTCTTTCATCGTAAATCTTTAATTTTCATTATCAGCATTCCCTGCTCAAAGATCTTAATAAGGCATTTTTTTCGAAAAACAATCGTCGTATTTTCAAAATACCAATTACAATTCGTGGTACTCTATGAAACTAACAAGATCTTCCCAGTTTTCCAATTCCTTTTTGTAAGCCGCAACACCCATAGAATTTGATAAAGCCTCAAGAATTTGTTCACAGGACCAATTATCGTGGTCTCGGTCCATATCATCTGCAAATTGGAAACCCAGTTGATTGTATTTAGGATCAGCTGCGCAGAGGCAAAGGAATAGATTA
>Ga0114956_1004552_pt1 | contig 10521 bp, 7 predicted proteins | sample MaitaG_FD_87304 | JGI IMG/M metagenome (GOLD analysis project Ga0114956, IMG submission 87304) | Marine algal microbial communities from Maine, USA - Maine_Asex2 metaG | ecosystem: Host-associated > Algae > Red algae > Unclassified | place: Maine, USA | collected 2015-01-05 | reverse complement strand
TTTTCAACAGATAATTGCATTTCCTAAAACAATCCTTTATCCTTGTTTAAGAAAAGGACTTTGCTATATTGCAGATGATTTATAGTAACGGGATTTTATAGCATGGATGATAAGCATAAAAAAAAAGCTTTTTTAACAGGACATTATTTTAAAAATTTACTATTAGACTGGAAAGGAGTATTTGCAGAACCCACAACAAGCGATATTCAAGAGGTGGTAGAGAAGATTCAAGCCTACGAAGAAATTAACCAAGTAGGAAAAAAATTTTCGCTTTTACTTTCTTTTAGCGATTTCAGGTTATTGCATATAGGGAAAAATGTGGTGGATGTTTTTGGATATACCGCAGATGAATTAATGGAGTATAAAGCAGGTGTTATTTTTAAACTGCTTCCTTTTGCTCATTTAGATTTTCCTGTAAAGGCATTAAATTGGGCTAAAAAGGTACAAGCGAAAACCCGTTTGTGGCTAGAACATGTGAATATTTGTTTTTGTGGTTTAAAGATTAAACACAAAGATGGTCGCATCATTAGGATATTTATTCGCCTACAGGTATTAAATAATTCAGAAAAGGGGTTTCCTTCGATGGTTTTGCACACGACGGAAGAAGTTACTCATTTAGTAAAGGGCGACCATTATTGGGGGCGTTTTGTCTGTGGCAAAAACAAGCAACACTCGCAAAGCTTCTTATCAAAAGGAGAAAAAAGAGAATTTTCAGAGATAATTAGTGAGCGAGAAAAGGAGGTATTGTTGCTCATTATGGATAATAAAAGTTCTCAAGAAATTAGTGAAGAACTAGGCATAGCAACCAATACGGTGATTAAGCATCGAAAAAATATGATTATGCGAACGGGGGCTAAAGATACCACTGCTTTAATGCAGTTAGCTAGAATGTGTGAATTGGTATGATAAATAGGTAAGAATGAAAATTGCCCCCTTCAAAAAATTGAGAGAATCGTTAAAATCTACTCATAAAATAGATTCACAAGAAATGGGGTTTTTATGAATGGGGTGTTTAATGAAGAGGGCAAATTCTTTATGTAAGCAAATGAGCAAACAAATTTCAGCTATTTATTTGTAAAAATCAATAACCCAAAGGGGTACTGTGACAAGTATGTATGCATGTATGTATACATGTTGTTTGTTTTGTTTATTTGTTTAAGCTGTTTATTTGTTTATTAACTACGTCCCAAATAAACAAATAAACAGCTTAAACAAATAAACAGCCCTACTCACTTACCAAGCTACTTGGCACTTCGATAATTTTCGCTCTTAAATATTCTCCTAGCGTTTTTGCTTGGCCATCCATTTTTGTTTTAGCAGCTACTCCTTCCCCTAAGAAACCAATCAAGTAAAAATTCAAACCTAATAAATTGGGATAGTCGTATCGAACGACTTTATAAGGAGCCGTATCTGGCAATAATTCTTTTAGTTTTTTTACCGTCAAAAATTTCTTTAAAAATACATAGGATTCGGGCGTTTTGCCCCATACGCCTAAATTCGCATTGCCACCTTTATCTCCTGAACGTGCCGCATATAAGCGACCCAAATAGGTTTTTACAGTCGCTTGCTGGTCAAAATCGTATACATACTTGGGCTTAATTTTTCGGATTTTCTTTCCAGCATCCTTAGGCATCACTTCCTTTACCTTTATTTTGTCGCCATCTATATCTACCGTTTGCACTAGATGCTTCTTATCAATTAGCGCAGGAAAATGAACAATTCGTGGACTTGCAGGACTAGGAGCTTGGCTCATACAAAATCCAGGTATCGTACAAAGTGCCATCTCTATTAATTTAGAAGTAAACAATTTGCCTGCCTTCTTAGGATTTTGATCGGCCACATTTATTCGGAGATGTGCAAATGCTTCTTCATTGTGAGTCGGATCAATTTTATGAGACTTTAAATACTGAAAATCTAGCTTGTCAAAAGTCTTTTTACCCCCGACTGCTTCTAGGAAACTTTGTTTAAAAATAGCCACTTTTTCATCAATATCCAGACCAGCAATATGGAGGGTCATACTATTTTGAAAACCACCCATGCAGTTGACGGTTACTTTAGCCGTAGTGGTTGCAGGCGAACCTTTGGTACCTGAAATATGTACTCGATCCTTAGCCTCTTGTTGGATGTCCAAGGTATCAATATGAGCCACCACATCTGGCGTAATATAAGCGGGCGCATTCACTTCATAAAGTAATTGTGCCGTTACTGTTCCTACGCTAATCAGGCCACCTGTATTTGGATGTTTGGTAATAACAGAGCTACCGTCCTCAAAAACTTCTGCAATGGGAAAGCCCATATTTTTAAAACTTGGTACTTCTTGAAAGTGCGAATAATTTCCCCCTACGGCTTGTCCACTACACTCAATAATATGCCCTGCTACGGCAACCCCTGCTAGTGCATCCCAATTATCTTTTTTCCAACCAAAATGATAGGCAGCAGGACCCATTACTACGGACGCATCTGCCACTCTTCCTGTAACCACAATGTCTGCTCCTTTTTTCAAAGCTGCGACTATGCCCCAACAACCTAAATATGCATTGGCCGATAGCGGCAGCATACCACTTTGAGCCAAGGTAATATCTTTTTCTAAATGCTTTAATTGTATCCCTTTTTTTTGTAGTTCCGTTAATCGAGGCATTAAATTATCTCCTTCGATGTAGGCTATTTTAGGATGAATTTGCAAGGTTTTAGCAATTTCTTTTAAAGCAGCGGCTAAACCTGAAGGGTTCAAACCCCCAGCATTTACAACTACTTTGATTCCTCTATCCAAACAGATGCCCATAATCCCTTCCATCTGCAATAAAAAAGTACGAGCATAGCCCAGCTCTGGTCGTTTAACTTGTGCTTTATAGAGTATCGCCATCGTCAATTCTGCCAAGTAATCTCCTGTCAGATAATCTACTGGACCACCTTCTACCATTTCTTTTGCTGCACTAAGGCGATCGCCGTAAAAGCCACTAATGTTCGCAATGATAACTTTTTTTGTTTCTATTTGCATACTTTTGTTTTTGATACTTTTATTTCGTAACTTTCTACTTTCTTTGAATATGCGCTACATTAAAAAGAAAGGCTTAAAGGTAGGAAATTCATATTAAATTTTCGTAGAGACGCTACTTTTTACACAACCCAAGATAAGTCGTCCTAATAGCCAAAGTAATAGACCTTCTAAACAATTAAACTCATAAACAAAAGATATGAGTACTAAAAAAACAATAGCAAATTATATTGCAGAAAACGCACAATGGCAAGAAATAATAATTACAATAAAAGACATCATTGCCACTACAGAGCTAAAGGAAACCATTAAATGGGGCATGCCTACCTACACCCTTGACGGGAAAAACCTAATTTCTATAGGTGCTTTTAAAAACCATGTGTCGCTGTGGTTTATACAAGGTGTATTTCTAGAGGATAAATATCCTCAACTGCTCAATGCACAAAAAGGGAAAACGAAAGCCATGCGGCATTGGCGTTTTACAAAACTAGAAGAGGTAGATACGCCACTACTAACAGCCTGCATCGAAGATGCCATTCAAAACCAAAAAGAAGGGAAAGAAATTAAGTTTAATACTAACAACCGTGCAAAAGGAAGCAAGCCCTTGTTAATTCCTGATTTACTACAAGAAGTATTTGATAATAATCCCGAAGTAAGCACTCATTTTGATGCGCTTAAACTTACTCAGAAACGAAACTTCTGTAACTTTATTAACCAGGTCAAACGTCTCGAAACGAAGCAAAGAAGATTAGAACGAATTATCCCTTTAATTTTAGTAGGGAAAGGGATTTACGAATAATGTCTTGTTTTTTTTAATAAATACATATTTTTTGCTACCTTCATAGTGGTTATTCAGCAGAAGAGATCGTAGAGACCATTTTATTGAGAGAACAGAGACAAGGCGCAAGAACTAGTAGCGTTCTTTAGGTTTTTATCCGATTTTCTGGTTTATTCTTGTGGTAAATCTCTATTCTCTCCATAAAATGGTCTCTATTCTCTCTTCTGCTGAATAGTAATTTTTTTCGTATCAAAATAAAAAATTATGGCTAAAGTAAACCATCCTTTATTCGGCTATCTTGGCGCCTTCTGGATTCTAGGTGTCGAAAAACCTTTTTATAGTTTGCATGAAGCAAAAGATTATCAGCAAGTAACAGGAGGGGATATATTAGATTGGCAAGGCAATCTGCTCTATCCTGAGCCTCCTCCAGCACCCGAACTGGAGCGGGAGCGGGAGCCAATAGTGGCATCTGCTGGTATGGGAATTCAGCATTCTGGTAATTGGTTTACCCGATTGTTTAATCGCATGTAAGACGGATTCGCAATCCGTTCACGTAGGGCGGATTGCGAATCCGTCTTACTTTAACATTCCAACAACGTTATTCCTTTCTTTTGTATCGTCTCAACAATAACTCTTCTAAACTCTTTTTATTTTTGTGCACTAGAAATTGACTTTACGTTAAAATAATAGTGGCTTAAGAATCCGCTATATATTACAATCCAATTTACATTAAATCACAGAAATATGAAAAATAGAAAATATGCATGGTTATACTGTGCGTTATTTGCGTTCGCTTTTATTGTTGCGTGTACGCCCAAGCTAGCCGAAGTAGTAGAAGCGCCAGTTGTGGAGGTGCCAGCGCCGCCACCACCCAATCCAAATATGAGTACTTGTCCTAAATTTAGCGACTCTGCCAATTCGGGAGAAGCGGAAACGGCGCATGTACTATATAGGGATTTATTAAAAATGAAAAACTACGAGGAGGCCTTACCACTTTGGGAAAAAGCAATGGCAATGGCACCAGCAGCGGATGGTCTAAGAGATTATCACTACATGGATGGTATTAAATTTTATAAGTGGATGTATGAAAACGAAACGGACGAGACCAAGCAGAAAGAATTGGTCGGGAAAATATTAAACATGTATGATGAAGCGGCTAAATGCTACCCTAAAAAGGCAACGCAGTATGAAGGATACAAGGCATTTAACTTGTACTTCAACTATCCAGACATGGCTACCCAAGAAGAATTGTATGGTATGTTTAAGTCAGTAGCAGAAAAAGGCGGCGATGAAATGCCTTATTTCATTATTAATCCTTTTACAAGTGTATTAGTGGATCAAGCATTGGCAGAGAAAGTGCCAACGGAAGAGGCACAAAAATACCAACAACTGATTAGTAGTGCTATAACAAAAGGAAGTGAAGAATGTGAAGGCAAAAAATGCGAATCTTGGGAGATCATTAAAAGTTATGCACCTGTCCGATTAGAAGATCTAGAAACCATTAAAGGTTTTTATGACTGTACCTATTTTTCTACAAAATACTTTCCTGAGTTTGAAGCCAATCTACAAGATTGTGATGCGATTAATACGACCATTAGTCGTTTAAAATGGGGTGGTTGTAGTAGAGAGGAAGAAAAAATGAAAACTTTATATCTTGCTTATAATACGCATTGTAAAGAGGAAGTAGTAACGAGTACCCCTTCTAATGTCTCTCTTGGTGGCCAAGCTTTACGAGATGGCGATTATAGCGAGGCCATTAGTCGATATGAGCAAGCGATAGCGGATACGGATGATATGGACAAAAAGGCAAACTTTACCTTACGAATTTCTAAAATTTATTATGTACACAAACGTAATTTTCCGAAAGCAAGGGAGTATGCTTTAAAAGCAGCTGAGTTAAAACCAAATTGGGGAGAACCTTATTTGTTAATTGGTCGCTTGTATGCTTCTAGTGGTCCGCTTTGTGGTCCGGGTACTGGTTTTGATAGCCAGCGAGTTGTTTGGGTTGCTATTGATATGTGGAATAAGGCTAAATCTATCGACCCTGCAGCGGCTGGGGAGGCCCGTAAATTTATCAATCAGTACGCACAGTATATGCCAAGTACAGAAGATGTTTTTATTAGAGGCTTAAAGGTAGGGGATTCTTATAAGATACCGTGTTGGATACAGAGAAGCACGAAAATACGTTCTCCTAAATAAAAAAAGAAGTCAGAAGTCAGACCGAAAAATAAATTTTTCTGTCAGAAGTCAGATTTATGACGTGTTCCTAGACGTGAAAACCCCCGTATTTCATACGGGGGTTTTCACGTCTAGGAACACGTCCCGTTTTGAACTTGAACTTGAACTTGATACTTGAATTTGAACTTTAAAAACCAATTTCCCCAAATCCTCTATATTGAAAAAAGAGTACAGTTATTAACAATAGGGTGTGGATAAATTCAGCAACACTTGAATTGAAGGAAAGAAATCGGGCGGTTACTAACAAAGAGAGCGGCACCATAATAATCAAAAAATGAAGAATGGTCACATTTGGTTGAAATAGAAAAGTTAGCCCACTAATAAACAAGGTCATGTATATTATATTGACATAATTCCTAGTTTGAATCGCTTTATCAAATTTGTAGTTATTGAAAAATCCTAAAAGAAAAAAGACAACTAGTAAAGCTAATTTAGCAAGAAAAACGCCACTCTGATCATATTGAAAGTTTAAGAAATGAAAGTGCGAGAAAAAATAAGTCTGCCAATAGGCTAGCAAATTATTATTCCAAAAAAACCAAGCACTTACAAAAAGAAAAGGAACGATAAAGCCTGCCATTAACATTAATCGCTCTCTTACCTTAAAGGATCTTAAAAGACTCAAGCCAAGCAATAATAACACGAAAAATAAACTAAAAGAACTGTAACATAAACTAGCTAAGCCTACCCAAAAACCTGCATTAAAAATAGCTCCTGCACAATTTGATTGTTTATAAGTACTCATCAATTCATCCAAAGCTATTATTAAAAAAAGATTACCTAATAAAATAGCGGTTAGTGGAAAAAAATCCTGTAAAGTACTCATCAATAATACATAAAATAAGCCCGGTAGTAAAGTAGTTTCATTGTATAGTCGGTGCTTAATCGCTAGGTTATTAAGCAATACAGCTTGTATGAATAATAAGATAATTACAAGCGCTCCTTCTGCTACTGTATTTTTATCAAGTGCATTTTTAATGAAAACGGAAAGAATTCCATCATTCGTTACTTCTCTTGATATGGGACTAAAGAAATAAGAGGACCTCAATACGATAATATAGATTAGTAAAAAAAAATTAAAAATGATTTGATTGGTGCGAAATAGAAATAACACAAGTATGTAGTTATATTTAGAAATTTAAAAGAGGCACAATGCCACTTCTCCCCTCAAAAGTAAGCAAGTAGGTTGACAAAACTACTAAGATTTGTGAAGAATACAGAATTAAGAATCAGCGACCTGCTGAGCAGCTAATTCCTTTACCATTTTTTTTCTGATTCTTTTCAAGCTTTTTTCTAATTCGCGTAAGGTGGGTTGTTTTTTGCCGGTATAGATAAACATTAAAGCATATTGTTCCTCATAAGGAGCTATATGTTCGTAAAAGCTAGGTTTATGCAAACGATAAGCGGCTCGGATTACTCTTTTGATACGGTTTCTATCAACGGCTTTACCAAATTTCTTTTTAGGAACAGTTACTGCAAACTGAGCAGGGGAGGCATTGAAGCGAGGGCTTATTGGACCCCAAATTAATCGAAGCGGAAAGATATGAATGGAATTCCTTTTTTCAAATAGTTGCTGAATTACCTTTCGGCTTTTCAATTTTTCTGCTTTTGAAAATTTAAAGGAAGGCACGGGTAATAAATTAAACAAAACAGCAAGTATTAACGATTAATACTTGCTGTTTTGGCTTTTATAATGGGAAGAATTTAGAAAAAATAGACTAGGCTATTTTACTTAAGCTTCATTTCATCAGAAACAGTCAATTTTAAACGACCTTTAGCTCGTCTTCTTGCCAATAATTTTCTTCCATTCTTGCTACTCATGCGAGAGCGGAAACCATGTTTATTGACTCTTTTTCTTCTGGATGGTTGGTACGTCCTTTTCATCTGTCAGTATTTAATATCTTATTAGAGCAAATAAAAATGCTTTCTTGAAATAAGAAACTTTCTTAGCTACTCTTTAGGTTTATTTTTTTGAAACGAAGTGCAAATGTACAGTTTATTTTAAATAAAGACAAATTATTCTACTCTTATACAATCACTAATTTCGTTTACTATTAAAAAAAACAGTATCTTTGCGCCGCAAAAAAAATATTTTTTAACCTCGTTAATGTATTTTAATACCTTACCATTATATTATAAAAGTAGGGTTACATTAACTACAAATTGCATTCTTTTAATGCCAGTAGATAATTATTTACCATCCGAGTCTTATAATAAAGGAGGGGATGGTTTTCAAATTTTTGAACAAGCAGGTTCCTTTTATTTTGGATTTATTCATTTAGGCAATGTTGTACTTCGTAGTGAAGGCTATGCCTCTAAAGCAGCAAGAGATAACGGTATTCAATCCGTTTTGAAAAATGCTGCTGATGAAAAAAGATGGAAAACTTACGAAGAAGACGGGAAGTTTACCTATGCACTAAGAGCAGAAAATAATCAAGAAATTGGACGTAGCTCTGAGTATGAGACTAAAACTAAAATGCTTTTAGCTCTAGGAAAAGTATGGGGAGAAAAAACGCCAATTACCGGTACTATAACTGCTTCCTCCGCAACTTCAACTACCACTACACAAGTGGTTAGTGAAGCGGTTGCCGCACCTGTAGCTCTTGCTGCAGTGGCAGCAGTAGGTGCAGATGCTGGTGCAGCTAAACAAGCGGAAGCAGCTAAACAAGCAGAAGCAGCTAAACAAGCGGAAGCAGCTAAACAAGCGGAAGCAGCTAAACAAGCAACTACAGTAGCTAATGTTACTCCTCCTGTAGTTGAAACTACTCAGCCAACTACATCAGTAGGAAAGGTAGCTATAGTTGAAAGGTCTCAACCACAAGCCTCAGCAGCTTCTATGATAGCTGAAATACAGAAAAAAGATAACGCACCAGACTCGGACGAGCCAGAAGTAGTAGGTACTGGGGCGCACGATGATTTCGACTGGGGAAATAGCTCTAAGCATAGCTTACCCTATTCTAAGGATCAGATTAAGACTTATGAGGCTCAATACGAATCTACCTTAAGCGCAGTTATTGAAAATGAGATTGTCAAAGGAATAGTATCTTCTATTAATGATAGAGATGTCTTATTAGATATTAACTTTAAATCAGATGGATTAATCTCCCTTTCAGAATTTAGAGATTTAGGAGAATTGAGTGTAGGGGATGCGGTAGAAGTATATGTAGAAAAGCAGGAAGATGATAGAGGTCAACTAGTACTTTCTAGAAAAAAAGCAAAATTGCTTAGATCTTGGGAAAGTATTAAAGACTCTCATGTAAATGGTACCGTTATTAAAGGTACAGTTGTCAGCAAAACAAAAGGTGGCTTAATCGTAGATTGTAGTGGACTAGAAACTTTCTTACCTGGTTCTCAGATAGATATTAAGCCAATTGTTGATTATGATGCGTATGTTGGTAAAACAATGGAATTCAAGGTGGTCAAAATTAATGAGACTATCAAAAATGCCGTTGTTTCTCACAAAGCATTAATTGAAGGGCATTTAGCAGAGCAAAGAGAGCAAATTATTGCTTCTTTAGAAAAAGGACAAGTATTAGAAGGTTTAGTAAAGAATATTACAGACTTCGGTGCTTTCTTAGATTTAGGTGGGGTAGATGGCCTACTTTATATTACAGATATTTCTTGGGGTAGAATTAGCCACCCAAGCGAAATCTTAGCCTTAAATCAAAAAATCAACGTAGCGGTATTAGATTTTGATGAGAATAAGAAACGTATCTCTTTAGGTCTTAAACAACTACAACCACATCCGTGGGAAGTATTGGCGCAAGAAATTAAAGAAGGTTCTACTGTAAAAGGTAAAATTGTTAACATCGAAGATTACGGTGCATTCTTAGAAGTAATGCCAGGTGTGGAAGGCTTGATTCACGTTTCAGAAGTTACTTGGAGTAACCAACCTATCAATGCTAGAGAATACTTCAAATTGCACACAGAGTATGAAGCGAAGGTAGTAACGATAGATAGAGAAGATAGAAAAATGTCCTTGAGTGTTAAACAACTCTCTAATGATCCTTGGGATGAAATTCAAACTAAATTCCCAGTAGATAGTCGTCACTCTGGTTTAGTGAAGAATTTAACGCCTTATGGTGTATTTGTTGAATTGGAAGAAGGTATCGGTGGTATGGTTCATATCTCGGACTTGTCTTGGACGAAGCGTTACTCTCACCCTTCTGAGTTCACAAAGAAAGGACAAACTATTGAGGTTGCGGTATTAGATATTGATAAAAATAACCGTAAACTATCTTTAGGCCACAAGCAGATTGAAGAGAATCCTTGGGATACATTCGAGAATGTCTTTCCTGTAGGTTCTTACCATGAAGCAACGGTATTAAAGAAAGATGATAGAGGTGCGATTGTACAACTACCTTATGGTTTAGAGGCATTTTCTCCAATCAAACATATCAAAAAAGAGGACGGTTCTGTCGCAAAGGTAGATGAAATACTAACGTTTAAAGTCATTGAATTTAATAGAGATGATAAGCGTATTTTAGTATCTCACCTTCGCTACTTAGATGAT
>Ga0114956_1004548_pt1 | contig 10526 bp, 7 predicted proteins | sample MaitaG_FD_87304 | JGI IMG/M metagenome (GOLD analysis project Ga0114956, IMG submission 87304) | Marine algal microbial communities from Maine, USA - Maine_Asex2 metaG | ecosystem: Host-associated > Algae > Red algae > Unclassified | place: Maine, USA | collected 2015-01-05 | reverse complement strand
TTTACTGTACTATTGTTCAGTTGAATATTTATTCAGATTCAATCCGCTTCCGCTTTTTCAATAGCGTGCTGCGGTTCATCTGGAGGTCGCGCGCAAGCGCGGTGGACTTGTGATTGAACTTGTCGAGCAGTCCCGCGAGCAAGCGGTCTTCCAGCGTGTCGTGAAATTCCTGCCAGGTCCAACCGGCGGCCAGGCCGCGTTCGATGTAGCCGCCCAGCGCGGATTCGAGATCGGTTCCGGTACTCGCGACGGACCCGGCTTCCTGCAACTCGCTCGGTAAGTGCGAGGCATGCAACACGTGACCTCTACTCACGGCGAGCGCGTGTTCAATCGCGTTTCGCAGTTCCCGAACGTTGCCCGGCCAAAGGTGGGCGCGTAGCTTTGGCAGGACGTCGTCGGCGAGGCGGTGGTTCTCGTCGCCGGCGCAGGCGAGGAAATATTCCGCAAGGGCTGGGATGTCGTCGATGCGCTTGGCCAGCGGCGGCAGGTGGATCTCCAAAACGCGCAAACGGTAGTACAGATCTTTGCGGAATTCGCCATTTTCGACTGCTTTTTGCAGGTCTTTTCGGCTGGCGGCGATGATCCGGCAATCGAGTTTGATGTCCTCGCGTCCGCCCAGGCGCACGTAGGTTTTTTCTTCGATGAAGCGCAGCAACTTGGCTTGTACGTTTAGCGTGAGGGCGCCGATCTCGTCGATGAACAGGGTGCCGTTCGCAGCGCGTTCGAGGTGGCCGGGCTTGACCGCGTTGGCGCCGGAGAACGCGGCTTTCTCGTGGCCGAACAGTTCGGCTTCGAGCAGCTGTTCGGGCAGGGCGGCGCAATGCAGCGGAACAAAGGGACCGTCCTGGCGGTCACTGTGACGATGGATGATTTTCGCGCAGAGCGACTTGCCGGTGCCGGTGGGTCCGGTGATCAGGATCGGAATTTCGCTGGTGCTGGCGTGGGCGATTCCGCGGAACACCGGTTGCATGGCGGGGGTGCCGCCGATGAATAATGAGTCGGGCGTTTTATTGTTCGAAGTGGGGGGAGGGGAGGTTTCACTATTTGAAGAACTGACCCTGCTTGCCAGTAGTTCGTCGACGGTTTGCAAAAACTTGCCCATGTCGAAGGGTTTGACCAGATACTCGGCCGCGCCGCCGCGACGCGATAGGACGGCGTTGTCGAGGTTGCCATGTGCGGTGATGATGAGCACTGGCGGAGGGTCGTCATCGTCCATGAGGTCCTCGAGCACTTCGAGTCCGGACCGGTCAGGCAGTCCGATATCGAGTACGATCAAGTCCCAGTCGTGGTCGACGGCTTCGGCGAGTCCTTTCTTGGCGGACGCTTTGGCGACGGCGGTGTGACCGGCTCGTTTGCAGGCGGCGACAAGGGCGGACGCGAGAGCGGCTTCGTCTTCAATGATCAGAATATTCATGTGGAGATTTGGGAGGTGGAGCCTTGGCTAGGCCGGCAAGTTGATGGTGATTCGGGCACCGGAGCAGTCGGTTCGGTTGCTGATTTGCAGGGTCCCGTCGTGGGCTTCGACGATGCTGCGACTGACATGGAGGCCGATGCCCATACCGCCCTCGCGGGTGCTGAAAAATCGTTCGCCGGCGCGAGCGAGGGCTGCTTCGGAGAAGCCGGTCCCTTCATCTTCGAACGCGATCGAGGCAGCTCCGGGACGTTGCTTGGCGCGGACCTGCAAGGTGCCACCGTCCGGCATCGCTTGAATGGCGTTCACGGTGAGATTGTCGAATACCTGTTGCAGCCGAAAGCGGTCGCCTGCGAGTTCCAGGCTGGGATCACAGTGAAAATCAAGGACGACCTCGGCGTGTTCGGCGCGGGCTTGTTGCCGTCTTCGAACGTCCTCAAGTAATTCAGCGACAGATAGTTGTGACTTCGACGGGGCGTCTGGCCGGAGCATAAACTGCCATTGGTTGGCCAAACTGGTGACCCGGTCGAGCTGTTCGCGAACGATGCCAGCGGTGGTTTGATCCTCGAGTAGTTCGAGGTGCATGTTGGCCGCAGTGATCGGATTTTTGATTTCGTGGGCGAAGCTGGCGGCGAGATCGCCAAGGGCGGAGCTTTTTTCGGCCTGCATACGGGCCTCATGGGTGGCGCGGAAGGTTCGGGCCAGGTCGCCGATCTCGTCTTGGCGTTCTTCGCCGGGCAGTGTTTTCAGCGTGGCGATTTCCGGAACGGCGCGGGTGAAGGAGAGCAAGGGACGCAAAATCCCGCGGGTCAGCAGCGTCGCCGCGCCGAGTCCGGCCAGCCAGAACGCGGCCAGAGAGGCGAGGGGCAGGGGACGGAGCATCAATTCCTGCCAGCGCGGGCGGGGACGGGTGAGGGTGAGCAGGGTCGAATCATCGATGACCGCCTCGACCCGTTCGTCGCTGGCGGGGAGTTCGGTGGCGTCGGTATACGGGTGGCGAAAGGCAACCTCCGCGTCCAGAACCCGGCCCAACCACTCGGATATCTGCGCCGAACGGGGCAGCTTGGTGGTGGCGAAAAATTCCGCGTTCGAGATGGCTTGCCGTTCGAAAGCCTGCCGCGCCTGGCGTCGGGTCCAGCCTAGCATCAACATCGTCAGCAGCGCCGAGCCAAGAATGGCGAACAGCAGGAATGGAATGAAAAGACGCGCGCGTAGCCCGAAACGAAAGGAAGACATCTGAGTGAAGGTATAAAAAATATACGTACAATGCAGGTCCAGAAATGCAAAAGAAGCCGGATTTTGCGGCTTCGGGCGGATTTTAGACCCATCAATTTCCATGAATAGGACAGGCCTATCTTTCTGGTGTGGCCGGAAGGCCTTGTTTGAAGTTCCTTTGCACCGTTTTTCCCGGCGAATGTCGACGACTCGTATGGCTGGGTGGGGGGACCCGGTTTAAATTTGGCGATCCTCGATCGGGCCACCCACGGATATGCCAATGAGGGGCAAGGCACACGTGACAACAACTTCACGGAGGTCATTCAGTTTTTCTTTGGAAGCCTCTCCGTGTCGATGCAGTCCCAAATACCGGCGGCGGTGGTTCGCTACACGACGGACGGTCCGGGCAGTTTAGTGGTGGTCATCGAAGTTTGCGACGACAGCTGGGATCCTCCGATTTTCCTCAAAATTGGACCGGCACCGCCTCTTTTCGAAAACTGGGCATTGTAATAGCGGCGGCAAGCGCTAAGCCGTCTGAAAATTATCATGTGTGGAATCGTCGGATACATTGGAAATGGTGAGGCAACGCCTCTGCTGCTCGAAGGTCTGAGCCGCTTGGAATATCGTGGCTACGACTCGGCCGGACTTTGCGTGCTGGCGGCGGACGGAGATCTGGAGGTGCGTCGCGTTCTGGGTCGGCTGTCCGGTTTAGAAAAGGAAGTGGAAGCCAAGCCCGTCGCCGGATCGCTCGGTATCGGCCACACCCGATGGGCCACGCACGGCGCCCCCTCGATCATCAATTGCCACCCGCACACTACCGAACCCGATTCGACCGGCCGGGTGGCGGTGGTGCACAACGGCATCATCGAAAACTATCTCGAACTCCGCGAGGAGCTGCAAGCCGGAGGCCGGGTCTTTTGTTCGGAGACCGACACGGAAGTGCTGCCCCACTTGATCGACCGGGCTCTCGCCGACACCGACGACCCGCTCACCGCGATTGCCGCCGCGTTGTCGCAGGCTCGTGGTGCCTACGCCATCGGCGTCATTCTCAAGGATCAGCCAGACACGCTTTATGCCGCCCGCCAAGGCAGCCCGTTGATCATCGGGTTGGCCAAAGACAAACTTGTTATCGCCAGCGACGTGCCGGCGGTGGCCGGGGCAATCACCGACGCCGTGTACCTGGAGGATGGCGAAGTGGCGGCGTTGCATCGTAATGGGTCCGGCAAGAATGGCAAAGGGGGTCAGACCTTCAGTTTCGAAGTGCGCCGTCTCGACGGTAGTTCGGTGACGCCGGAAATCACGCCGGTGACGATTGGTGCGGAGGCGTCCGACAAGGGTGGCTTCGACACGTACATGCTCAAGGAGATCCACGAACAACCGCGCGTGATGCGGGGCCTGCTCGAACGCCACATCAAGGCCGGCGACATCACGCTCGATCTGGGCGGCTTGGACGTCACCGCGCTCAACCGCGTTCTCATCGTGAGTTGTGGCACCGCGTACTACGCTGCGATGTACGGCCGCCTTTTATTTGAGCATCTCACCGCCTTGGCTGTCGAGACGGACCTTGGCAGCGAGTTCCGCTACCGTCACCGCAAGCTCGATCCGAAGACCCTGGTGATCGCCGTGTCCCAGTCCGGCGAGACGGCGGACACGCTCGCGTCGATCCGCATGGCACGCAGCAAGGGCTGCAAGGTTTTGTCGATTTGCAACGTCGAGGGCAGCAGCCTGGTTCGGGATAGCGACCTGACGGTGTACACCCAGGCGGGTCCGGAGATTGGCGTGGCCAGTACGAAAGCGTTCACGGCGCAGCTGATGGCATTCGCATTGCTCATCCTGCGCGTCGCCCGCGACCGTGGCGAACTCGACGACAAGGAGTTCGCGGCGCACCTCAAAGATCTCAACGACGTGCCGGACGACATCCATTATATTCTGAACCGCAAAGAGTCGATTCAACCGATTGCCGACAAGCACCACAGTGGTCCGAGCGCGCTCTATCTCGGACGCCGGTTCAACTATCCGATTGCCTTGGAAGGCGCCTTGAAGAACAAGGAAATCTCCTACCAGCACGCCGAAGGCTACGCCGCCGGCGAGATGAAACACGGCCCGATCGCGCTGATCAACCAGTACATGCCGGTGGTCTGCATCTGCACCCAGACCGAGGACGAGGTGTACGAGAAAATGATCTCGAACATCAAAGAAGTCGAAGCGCGCCGCGGCCGGATCATCGCCATCGCCACCGAGGGCGACAAAGCGATTCGCGACATTGCCGAAGACATCATCTATGTGACCGCCAACCGCGAAGCGTACTCGCCGATGATCAACGTGGTCGCCTTGCAATTGCTCGCGTACTACGCGGCGCTCGCCCGTGGCACCGACATCGACAAGCCGCGCAATCTCGCAAAAAGCGTCACCGTCGAATAGCCGGACGCCGGCAGCGTTCCACTTCTCCTATTTTCCTTGAGTCATGCATTGTGAAACCGTGCGGGAAGGGAGTAGTGTGCCTCTACATGCTAAAGAAATTTTCCATCAACAACTATCGCTGTCTGGCCAAGATCGAGGTCGACTTTGACTCGCCGCAAAAACCACATCTCATCATTGGTAAGAACGGTTCGGGGAAATCGTCCTTTCGAGATGCCCTCAACTTAATTAAAGGGATCTCCAGAGGCACGTCGGTTGAACAGCTTCTCAATCCTTCTGATTTGTGGCACCAGGCGGAGAACGACACGATCGTTTTTCTGGTCGAAACGGAAATCGATGAAACCCCTGCAAGATATTCGATTGGGATAAGGTTCGAGGATGGGTTGGCGCAGGTGGTTGGAGAATCCTTCGATGCGAATGGCCATAAAGTGTTCCATCGTACGGGGCGCGAAATTGAATTTTGGGGAGTCACCGCAGAAAAGGAGGTCAATCTCCCGATCGAGATTGAACTTCAATTCCCGGCGCTTCCGATGCTGACCCCAGTGGCCCGTGAAGCCATTAGCGCCTTTCGGCGGTACGTCGAACGAGCGTGGATCATTGCACCGGAACCCGGAAATATTGAGGATACATTTGGATCGGGTCGTGCCCAGCCGAGAGTGGATTGCCGCCACTTGCCTCAGCAACTTTTTGCCGCGATTTCGTTTAAGGAAACCATTGAGCAAGATCTGCTGGAGATCCTGCGGGCAGATTTTGAAGATCTTTCCAACATCGAATTTCGGAAGGTTGGAACGAGTCAGCATCAGCTTTTCCTCCATTTCGCAGAGGGAAAAACGACCTATGAAACTCCGTTCCGGCAGCTTTCCGACGGGCAAAAATGCTTTTTTATCGCGGCATGCCTCTCAGCCTTTGCCTCAAATAATTTGGTCACATACTGTTTCTGGGATGAACCGGACAATTATCTTTCGCTCAGTGAACTCCAACGGTTTATGCGAAGGTTGAAGCGGTTAAAACACCACATGCCAATCCTCGTCGCCTCACACCATCCGGAAACAATGCGGAATTTTCCGGATGAATGCATTTTCATTCTAAGCCGAAAATTTCAGACGGACCCCTCAACCCTCACAAAGGTGTCGAAACATGATCGTATCTTCGATGACATTCCTGCGGCGATAGCGCACGGCGAGTTGGGTTTCGAGTGAACTATAATAAATACAAACCCTATCTCCTTATCCTCCCTGAGGACCAAGCGGTGCTCAACATTGTGAACGGGGCATTGGAAGCCCTTGAGGTAAAGGAGGCGGCGAACGTGACAACTGAAGAGCTTCTGGCTGGGTGGAGAGAAGTGAAAAGCCGAATGCCGGAATACCACAAGTTACTCACACAAAACCAGCTCGGTTACCTCCTGATCATTATTGATTTTGATAAACGCCCTAACAGGTATGAAGAGGTAGAGCAGTGGATTCCCAAAGATATAAAGAAGCGCTGCTTCATTCTTTCTTGCTCCGGTCAACCCGAGGAGCTCAAGCGAGAGGTTGGCCTACCGTACGACGAGATTGGACAAGCCTTGGTGAAGGATTGCCCTAGGCGCCCGCAAAGATTTGGAAAACTCCCCAACTTGTCCACAATTTGGGTGATTCGGGCGAGCTCCATCGGTTCCTCATTTGTTGCAGAGATATTCTATTCGAATGAGATCCTTTGCGACCTGAGATCCTTGGAGGCGCGAACCATCTGGTTTTAGCGGATCTCTTCGAGCAGCAGATCGATCCAGAACGGCTCATCGACTTGGCCGGGTTCGAAAATTCGGGCGGGGTCGACGTTGCCGAGCAGGAGACGGCGCAGTTGGCGGCAGGCGGGGCTGAGTTTGTTTTGTCGTTCGAGATCGGCGAGCAGGAGGTTGGCTTGCCGCTGTTTGGTCAGGGCTTCGCTGCGGTTGCCGCTCTTGAACTCGGTCGCGGCCAGGTTCGCCAAAATCGTGGCGTGCCAATTTTCGAGCGCGGCTTGCGGATGGTGCCCGCGCAGTTCGAGCGCGATGGCTTCGGCCCGTTCGAAGTGCAGCGCTGCGCGGGTGGGCTGATCACTGCCGGTGAGGGCCAAGGCGAGCAGGATGAGTCCCTTCATCTCTTCTAGACGGGCGGTGGGTTGTGTTGACGTTTGACTTGCTGAAACGGCTGTCGGCGTTCTGGTCGCTGGTTTGGTCCGCCGCGCTTGTTCGTGTTGTTGCGCAAAGGCGAGCCCGCACACCGAACGCAGCTTCAGCAGTTCGATCGTCAGGTGTTTGAGTTGGTCTGCCGACGCGTCTTCGCCATCCTGTGGCAGGGGAAGCAGGAACACTTGTCGGTGCGAAGGCAGATCTTGCGTTTGCCACAAATCTCTGGCGGTGGTCCACAGCGACGCGGACAAAGCGGTTTCCACCGCGAGGTTGGCGCAACGCTTGGTCAGTTGCTGCAAGCCCGCGCGGGCGCGGGCCGGCGCTTTATCGATGTCGTCGGCCACCGTGAGCGCGAGTGCGAAGGCTTCGAGCGCCTCAGTTTTTTCACCTTCCCGAATGGCTTGGGTACCGCGAACTTGGTAGGCGGCCACCAGCACTAGCGCGGCATCGTACCAGGCGGGAGTCCGCTCAAGGCTGAGCAGCCGCGCGTGGGCTTGTTCGTAGACGGCACCGGCGGTTTCGGTGTGGCCGAGGTCCCAATCGGCGTCGTTCACTTTGAGTTGGAGTTCGATCATGCGCGCCTCTTGCGCTGGCGTTTTCGTGGCTGCAGTCATCGAACCGGCGTGGAGTTCGGCGGCGTTCTGATAGGCGGCTCGCGCTTGCTGCAAACTGGTCGACCACAACAAGGCCCCTTCGAACTCGCGCGCCCGCACCAACTCGGCGGTGGCTTCCGGGTCGCCGGGTAGTTCGGCCACGGCCTGTTGGGCGGAATGGAGGTAGCGGCGGTTCCAGCGCTTGTCGCCGAGGCGCCAAGCGGCCATGGCGATTTGCGCCAGAATGGAGGTTTCGAGCAGACGCCGGGTTCGTTGGTCGGCCGGCAAAACGGGACTGAGCGCCTCGACTTTGCCGAGCAGAACCCGGTTGAGTTCGGACGCGGTGGAGAGATCGGGGGAGGCAGCGACGAACCCGGCCAGGCGTTGCAGTGGTGCAAGGTCGTTCGGCAGTCCTTTGCTCAGGATCGTTCGCGCTGCGGCTTCACGGACCGGTAAGCTTTGGATGGGGTTGCATCGTTCGATCAGAGCCGTCACATTGGCCGAGCTGGCGACTCCCATACCAAGGCCAGCGCTAGCCGAAGTCTGCTGGTTCGGCTGCGCAAGCACTATGCTTTGCAGGAAAAGCATGCCAATAATGAGGAATGCGGTGTCGTTCATATGCCATCTTCTGAAGACCTATCAATCTACCTGAAAACTAACACAGATTTTGCAGATGGCAAAAAATCAGGATGTGATAATTTCAGAATTTCCGGGGAAATTCGCCAATTTCAGAAGCCCTGTGGCTCTTGCCATCATGTCCTTCCTTCCGTAAAGCACTGTGACCAATGAAGATCCGCGTCGCATCCCGCCAAAGCCCGCTCGCCCTGCTCCAAGTAGGGGAGGCGCTTGAGGCCTTGCGGCCATATCTGCCTGCGGACCTCGAGGTCGAACATTTGTCCGCCAAAACCATCGGCGACCGTGATCTTAAAACCCCGCTCACCGACGCTTCGATCCCGGACGACTTTTTTACCCGCGAACTCGACACGATCCTGCTTGCCGGCGACGCGGACATGGTGGTGCATTCCGCGAAAGATTTACCGGACGTCATTCCGGACGGGATTACCGTAGCCTGCCTGCTGCCCGCCGCCGATATTCGCGATGTCCTGGTGCTGCGTGAAGGCGTCGATCTTGGCGACCCTGCCGCCGAACCCACCGTGCTCGCGACCTCCAGCGCCCGCCGCGAGGCCTACATTCGCGAACGTTGGCCCGAAGCAAAAGTCCAGCCGATCCGCGGTAGCATTCAACAGCGACTCGAACAGGTCGACGCCGAACCCGGACCTAACGGCGAGAACGCCTACGACGCGTTGATCACCGCCGCCTGCGCCCTCGACCGACTGGAGCTTACCCATCGCATCTCCCGCTATCTCCCCTACGACCCGACGCCGGACCAAGGCCGGCTGGCGGTGACGGTTCGCACGCCGAACGACGACAGTCCGACTGCGTCCGCCGATCGTGCGCTGTTGACCGCACTGCACCAAGCCGACATCCGCCGCCGCGCGGGTCTGGTGGTGTTGCTCGGGTGCCCCGCCGATCTCACCCTGTTGCCACAACGCGCGCGCAACTACCTCGCCGCCGCTGATCTCGTGTTGCACGACCGCCTCGTTCCGGCCCCGCTCATTGCCGAACTCGGTGAACGCGCGGTGAGTGTCGGCAAGACTGGCGGACAAGCGTCGATTCCGCAAAGTGAAATCCACCGCCGCGTCTTGGAGGAAGCCGAGTCAGGCAAACTGGTGGTCCGCCTGCACGGCGGTGAACCTGGGATTCTCGGACACCTCGGCGAGACCCTGGAATTTCTTTCCGGGTGGCGCATCCGCTGCGATGTGATCCCGGCGGTCAGCGCCGCGCAAACCGCCGCCGCGCACGCGCGCACCGCGCTGACCCATCGTCACGCTGGACGCAGCATCACTTTTCGTTCGGGACATGCGGCGGGCTACGCTGGCGAACGAACGCCGGGTCCGGAACAAGGTCATCAAGCGATATACATGGGCGTCGGCCAACGCGAACGCATCACCAAGGAACTGCTGGAAGCGGGCTGGCCGGCCGAGACCTCGACTATTGTCGGCGAACGAATCGGTTACGAGGACGAGGCGATCCACTATCTGAAACTCCGCGATCTCGCGACCACACATCTCGAGACTCCGGCGGTGATCCTGGTCGGGCCGGTCGGTTTTCCGCACCTCGGTTACACCTTGTTTACCGGCACCGATCCGGAAATTTTCCTCCGCTACGGACCGCTGCTGCATTTTCCGTTGATCCGGCTTGCGCGCACGCCGATCGCCGAACGCCAAGCCGCGCTACGTTCGGCGCTGGAAGCCGGGCTCGACGGTATCATTTTCCCCAGCCGGTACGCGGTTGGCTGTATGATCGAGGCCTTGTTCGCGTCCGGCGATGTGCGTCAACTGGCTGGCAAGCGCTTGCTCGCGGTCGGACCCGCAACCGCCGCCGCGCTCGCCGAACACGGCCTGCGCGCCGACGCGGCGCCCGACAACTTCGGCGGCGCCGCCGCCCTCGCCGCCGAACTCGGTCCGGAATTTCAAGGCCGCTATCTCTATCCCTGCTCCAGTGCCGCACCGACCGAGAAACGGGTCGCGGCGATGGCCGGCGCCGACATCGAACTGCTGCCGCAGGTCTTCTACAACAACGAGTCCGTCAGCCACGAAGCGCTGCCACGGCTGCCGTTTCCGCGCGTGTTGTTCACCAGCGGTTCGACGGTGCGTTCCTATTTCAATCAATTCCCCGA
>Ga0114956_1004542_pt1 | contig 10533 bp, 10 predicted proteins | sample MaitaG_FD_87304 | JGI IMG/M metagenome (GOLD analysis project Ga0114956, IMG submission 87304) | Marine algal microbial communities from Maine, USA - Maine_Asex2 metaG | ecosystem: Host-associated > Algae > Red algae > Unclassified | place: Maine, USA | collected 2015-01-05 | reverse complement strand
GACACCAATGTGTCTGCCTTCTGGCATAGAGCTACCTGTAACCAATCCAATCTGTGGGTTAGTATTTGTTTCTTTTTGAATTAGATGTTTTCTAAGAAACCCTCGCATCTCTTCATCAATTGATGTCAAGAGTTCAGTCAGTAATCGGGACTTATTAGTTTTATTCTTTAAACCAGTTAAATTAGCGATGAGAGATTCTAATACTTCTATATCTGCATCATCAGCATAAAAGTTTTTAAAAATATTTAGTGCGCTAGTTAGATTTGGTATATATGTCTGGAATTTTTTCAACGGCTGTGACGGATTATATAGTTCAGAAATTTTACTTATCAGGTGCAACTCGTCAGGTATTACAGAATCTACTAAGCGCCCCCAAGCAGCCTGCATAATTTCTCTAAATTTATCTTCGTCCTCAAAGCATAAATAATCACCATAATCAGGGCTAAGAAGTTGCTCATATTCCGAAGTTTCTAAAAACCCGATGAACCATAATTTGGTTATGGCAATTTCTGCTAATTCAAATTCAACGTCAACCTCTAAATCAAGGTTTAACTCAGAACGAAAAAAATGGGTTACATCTTGCACACAACTCATCGTGATAATTTGAGTAAATTTCTCACCAAAATTAGATCTGTTCCATGCCTCAACGATTATGTCTCTAAAATGTGGTAATGATTCTTCTTCCGTATCAAAATCTAAAAAAAGAGATCCGAGCTCAGCATCAATTGAAAATCCATCTTCAAGATTGCTAATAAGACCATCTCTATCTGAAAGGTTCAAAAGACCAATTTCAAATAAAAAATCTATCCAAGATTCTTGCCGCCTTCATTTTGTAGATCTATATTAACTAGAAATATTTAATTAATACTGGACTGAGATGCTCCATCTTCAAATCATATGACATGCATGATTATCCATCATTAAAACGGATCCCTGCTATGGTGAGATTCCCAATCGGGCGTGCAAGCACGTGGTTGGGAATGACATAGGCAGGGGTTGGGAATGGCTTAGCTACAAACCCAAGCTGCTTAACATTGCAGAAAGCTTCGCTTCTGTTTCTAGCAGCTCTTTTTCTGGATCGCTGTCTGCGACTACGCCTACCCCTGCGAACAACCGAGCTGATTTACCAACAATTTCTGCAGAACGAATACCAACAGCAAAAGAACCGTCACCGCTAGCATCAAACCAGCCAACAGGTCCTGCATAACGGCCTCTGGGCGACTGCTCTAGCTCTTCAATAACCTTCAACGCAACATCTTGAGGGTCGCCACCAACAGCAGGTGTAGGATGCAAAGCTTGAACAAGCTCACAAACTGAAATACTCTCTGAACTTAGAAAGCCTTCGACCTTAGTGCCTAAGTGAAAAACATTTTCTAGTTCAACAATAGTTGGCTCAGGTTCTGCATCAACAAACGAACAGAAAGGCAGCAAGGTATCTAGAAACCAGTCAATAGTTATTCTGTGTTCCCATTGATCTTTAGTTGATTCCAACAGTTGTTGAGCCAAGACTTTATCCTGCTCACTATCATGTGTTCTGGGCTCAGTTCCGGCTAGAGGATGTGCGGTAACAACATCACCTGTTTTCGAAATCAACATCTCTGGTGAAGCTCCAACAAAACCATCAATCAAAAAAAGAATAGAATTTTTATTCCGATGTTTAAGCGCCGACAATATTGATGGAAGAAAAAAATTGATAGAAGACTCGACTAACATTTCCCTTGCAATTACAACTTTTTTTAACTCTCCAGTTTTAATCTTAGCAATGGCTTTCTCTACGATCTTAGATTTCCAATATTCAGGATCAATTGATGGTTTAATCTGTAGGCTGAAAGAACCTACGCCGTCCAATGAGTCTTGCGAAGCTTCATTTAGCAATTCATTAGCCAACGATTCCCACGGTGGCCCTTCACCCCAAAATGACCCAGTTAAAGAGATAACATACTGACGGCCATCATCAAATTGTCTAATACAATGTTGAGGAACAAAAATTGCATTCGCTTCAGAAGAGTTAAAAGGCAAAGCTGAAAAAGCTACAGGGTTCATAGAACTTGATACATCTGGCTTGATTGATTTTAAAAAAGTTAAAGACTCATCAAGACCCGAATAGCTATTTGATTCAAGCCGATGTACATCGCCAAAGCCAGCTAAAACATTTTTTCCGTGTGACCACAGTAAGCCCGAAGCAGATCCAAGTTTAAAAACATCAATTGATTTCTCTAGCAAAGTAACAGTAGCCTTCATTACCATCTAGAATAATCCAATAAATCTCCTTTTACGCAAAGCACACTAATGCCATAGAATGGGCCTAGAGACACAGTGAAACAAACCATCAAAATTGAATTAGCTGACACTTCAACAGAAGTGTTAACCAAAGTAGTATCAGATCTTGAAACCTATCCAGAATGGCTTGATCTAGTAGATAAAGTTGAGCCAGAAACAGATACAGAAGCGTGGCTGGTTACTTTGACAGCAAAAATTGGGCCAATTAAAAGATCAAAGAAATTAAGAATGGTCAGAAAACCCGCTGAAAAATCAACAATTTTTGAACGACAAGAAACCCATGATCGTGATTTCTCAAGTTGGGTTATGCAAGCAACTGTCCAACCCGGTGAAAGTGAAAACTCAGCTGCCTTGACCGTTGACCTTAGCTATGACGGATCTTACTGGTCAAGTGCACTTGAAGCTATCCTCGAAGCAAAAACTCCCAAAGTTAAGAAAAAGTTAGAAGCCTACCTGGATCAGCTTGATGACTAAACTAGTTGCCATTGCTTTAGAAGGCGAAGCTTTTGTTTCGGCGGTGAAAAAGGTATGGAATGAAAAAAATGCTTTTTGTCCAATAGATTTACGACTATCAAAAAAAATGCAGCAAGAACAAATTGATTTACTGCAGCCAGACAGCATTATTTCTTTTGAAGATTTAGAAGAACATAGCTGGCAGGGGAAACAGATCTATCAGCCTTTGGAGAACGATGATGCTTTAGTTATCCAAACCAGCGGAAGCTCTGGCGAACCAAAACTTGTTGTCCATACTCATAGTTCATTACTTGCATCAGCGAAAGCTACTTCAAAGGCTTTAGAAATCTCTGCTGGTGACGAGTGGCTAGCTTGTTTACCTTTGGCTCATATCGGCGGGTTATCTGTTGTTACGAGGTCTTTAATAATGGGAACTAAATTAACTGTTTTAGATAAGTTTGAACCTGAATCTGTGATGAAGGCAGCTGAGCAGGGTGCAACATTGGTTTCTTTAGTAACCAGAACTTTGAACCAAATAGACACCGCTGCGTTTAGGAAAATCTTGATAGGCGGTGGACCAGCTCCTGAAAGGCTCCCGCAGAATGTAATCCCAACTTATGGGATGACTGAAACAGGATCTGGAGTTGTTTATGGCCAAGAGGTTTTAGATGGAGTTGAGTTAAAAGAAATTTATGGAGAACTGTTTCTTAGAGGGCCCATGCTGTTTCGGGCATACAGATCTAGCGCAGTTATAGAATCTCCATTGGTTGATGGCTGGTTCCCTACTGGCGACTTAGGTTCTGTAGATAAAGACGGTATAAAAGTATTTGGTAAAAAGTCTGAGGTAATTCGCACTGGCGGTGAAGATGTTTGGCCAGAGAAACTTGAAAAAGTTTTACTTACTCATAAGAATATTTCAGATGTTGCCGTTAGTTCTACTCCAGATGATGAATGGGGAAACGTCGTAATCGTTAACGCTGTAAAGGCTGATCACGGTCAAGAGCTTAAACTGGAAGAACTTCAAGAACTAGCTAAATCTGTATTACCAAAATGGTACACACCAAAAAAACTAGTCATAGCAGACTCGATACCTAGAACTGCCCTAGGGAAAATAAAACGGAGTGAAATTGTGCTTCAGTAATTATTACTCTACCGTTACGTATCAGATCCGTTGCTTTAAGCTTCTCTAGGATATGATTTAGGAGTGGCGTCGTTTGAAACTATTACTGAAATTACATCAGATATTCAAACCGTATTTGACTTTTCACGAGATATTGATGCACACACTAGATCGATGATTCACTCGAATGAAAAAGCAGTGGCTGGTGTCACTAGCGGCCTAATTAGTTTGGGTGAGTCTGTTACATGGCAGGCTACTCATTTTAAAATTCCGTTTAAGATGACAAGTAAGATCACCGAAATGGATAGACCAAATCGATTTGTTGATGAACAGACAAAAGGCCCTTTCAAACGATTTATTCATGTACATACTTTTGAAAAACTCTCTGCAGAAGTAACGATAATGAGGGACGAAATCAAGTTTGATTCTCCTCTAGGGTTCATTGGTCAACTTGTCGATCGACTATTTCTTGAGAGCTACATGGAAAACCTTATCAAAAAAAGAAACACCGAACTAAAGCAAGAGCTCGAGCAATAACAATCTAATTAGAAACAAACCCTGAAGATATACGAATTATCTAATAAGAAATAGGTATAGATAATTCAAGGTTCCAATTAGATATCCTTAAGCTATGGGTGTAAATGAATCTTCAATAAAAGGACCCGTTTTTGCTGTTGTTTCTGGAGTGATGTTTACAGTAGCTACGATAGTAAACAGGTATGTATTCACCGAATACATACCTGTTAGTATATCGCTATGTCGCTAGCACTCTTTTTATTGGTGGTCTAATTGGATTCTTAGACTTAGCTCGTCGACCAAGTTTCTGTAAGACAAACTTAAACGCCCATTCCAAATTATATTTAGTCATCTCAGCAGGACTATTGTCTGCAGCCGCAGCTGGCTTAATGATTTACGGACAAAGCCTCACCACTTCGATCAATGCAAGCCTAATTTCAACAGGAGTTATTCTCTCAACGGCATTATTCGCATTCATTGTCACTAAAGAAAAACTCTCATCAGACAGCAAACTCTGGCTGCCAATTATGTTTGTGGGCTTATACATTGCCACAGTTGGGCTTAATGGTCTGGGATTAAATAAGGGTGATATTATTATCGCTCTTTCTATTCTAATTTATGGACTAAATAACGCTATTACCAAATTAGCAGTTAATTATTTTGATCCAGTCTTTACTGCTGATGCGTTTTGGATGATAGGTGGTGTAATCCATTTCACAATTGCAGCAATAATATACGGTCCAACTTTTTTTATTAACGTTGCCACAGTTTTCATCATCATCGCAGCAACAGCTGGATGGCTGAACGGTATCTCCTCAAATAAAGCTATTTATTTGATTGGACCTAATAAGTGGATCGTTTTAAATATGACTCATGTTATTTTAACGATGATATTTGCCACAATCCTTTTAGCAGAAGTAGTTACTATTTCAAGAGCAATAGGAGCATCGATTATCCTATTAGCTATTTATAAGATGAATACCAGACATATGAAAGTTAAGATGTAATTGTATTTTTAGTATTAAAACAATACGCTTTATACATTATCTTGGTTCCAATCTTGTTATTTTCGTATTCCCATGATATAATATTTAAATCTTAAAGTCTAATAGATTGCTCGATATAGCCGGAAATCAGTTTGGTTACTTTACGACAGCTCAAGCTGTTGCAGCTGGAATAAATGATGCAAATGTAAGACAGATGGCCGCTAGAGGGGCATTAAAAAAGGTTTTCCGAGGTGTTTACAGGATTGATGATTTTCCTCACTCAGAACATGATCAGTATATGGAAGCATGTCTATGGGCTAACGGCAAGGGATTCATCATTGATAAATCTGCCTTAGTACTTTGGAACTTGTGCGACGTAAATCCTCGGAAAATCTACCTTGGCATACCTAGGAATCATCGGATTACAAAAAATGTTCCTCACCTATTCGAAGTAAAAAAAGTAGCCCATGGGTTCAATGAGATAGACGAAGTTAAGGGAATACCTGTTCTAGCTCCATACCTGACCATAAAACGGTGCATCAATAACAACATGAGATCTGATCTTCTTACACAAGCAATTAATAATGCTTACAAATTTGACTATTTAGATAAAAAACAAGAAGCTAGACTTATTGTTCAGCTTGATGAACGGGATCGCCCATGAAAAGACCAGGCAGCCAAAGACACTTAGATGAAATGATCAACAGCTGGGCTGACGATGTCGTAAAGATTGGAAGAAGCAGAGCTAAACAATTAATTGGATTTAGCGTTTTGGGTTCGATCATTGAGAACGCCAACTCCAAAAATAGCTCGCCGATCTTTGCTATTAAAGGTGGTACAGGTTTAACAATCCGATTTGGAACTCAAGTAAGAGCCACAAGAGACATCGACACAATTACTTCATTAGATATAGATGTTGCAATGACAATCCTGAGTAAAGAACTGGAAATCGGTTGGGAAGAATTTACGGGGATTGCAATTAAGAAACACGAAATAGTCGGAGCTGCGATTGATCCGCTGCCTCAGCGCTGCGAGATAAAATTTAGGTTTAGAAATAAACCTTTTTGTACAACAATTTTCGAAATCAGCAGATCTTCTAAGAACTTATTAAATATAACTGACAGAATCAACAATGCTATAGATTTGGCGCCCATAAAGCTGGATTCTAATAGTTCCTTACTAATATTAAATGCCCATTACCAAGTCGCACAAAAAATACATGCCTGCACAAAACCATATTTGACTCAAGAAAACCCTAGAGTCCATGACATATACGATATTTTACTGCTTGAACCGATTATACGCACTAATCTAGATGCAACAAAACAAGCTTGTATAGAAACATTTGAAGAGCGTGGACTACATTCTTGGCCACCCACATTGATACCATCAAAATCTTGGCCAGGAATTTGGGATGAACTAGATATTCCTGAGAATGCTCATACTTACGAAGATAGTCTGGCTAAAGGAATCAAGCTGATCTCAGACATAGCTCAGTCATAATTCTGACTCTTAACGATCGGCTAGGGCGGCTTTTGCGGTTTCGAAATCTTCTGGGTTAGTGATTCCAATCCACTGTTCAGGTGACGAAACGACGTTAACAGTTAGCTGGCCATTATCCATGAGCTCGCCAACTGCTGTTGGTAATTGAGCTTCAGCCTTTGGGACATCTACATTGGCTTCTAAAAATGTTTCCCAATATTTTTGGAAGTCATCTAAGATTGATTGATCAAAACACCAAAGGTTCATTGAAACTGGCGTGCTATTTGGGACTGCATTACCGCCAGCCATTAGAGTTCCATCTTCTAATCGTTCACAGCCTTCAGTCTCCACAATTTCAGTTAACTTGCCGTCAGCAACAGCGGTAACACCGCGGGTTACAGAACCACGGGCTGGAACAGTATTACCTAGCTCAAATGCTACGTTACTACAAACTCCAGAACCAATTCCTTTTAGCTCATCAGCAGCCAACTTGAATGAAGATGCGCCATAATAATCATCAGCGTTAATAACAGCGAATTTACTATTTATTGCAGGGCTGGCACTTAGAACAGCGTGAACTGTCCCCCATGGTTTATCACGTTGAGGGCCAAGATCATCTTGACGAACATACTTAACATTTAAGTCTGGGTGCATCGCTGATACATGGTCACGTACATCTTGTTCGATCTCGGTGCGGACAATCATAACTACTTCGTCGAACTCTGCAGCGGCGGCATCCCGGATTGAAAAATCTAAGAAAGCTTCACCAGATTTACCTACTTTGGCTAGCTGTTTAACACCACCAAATCTACTTCCTAAACCGGCGGCCATAATTACTAAAGAAAAACTCACTTATATATAATGCCGCAAGTTACCTAATTACTCAAGGAATATCTTGAAACAATCGCTTGGGTATATGAAACCGAGATATTGGTTAGATTCCCGATCGAGCCGGGAATGACAAGTTTTTAGTCCGGAAGCGACAGTTTGTTATTGTGGTGGTCGGTTTGGCTCTGGGAATGACACTTTGGTGCGAGCCATGATCTTAAGTTATTAGAACTTCTAGTTCGAATTTTGCGGTGTCGCCAACATCTATTTTAGCTTTGTTCCTTACGGCTTTTTTTAGTGGTAGAACGTAACAGCCAGATTTACTATCTGGAAATATAGATGTTTTCCATTCGATATCTCCAATTCGAACCTGCACTTTTACAGAGCCAAAGCCAGCCCTATGAGAAATAAGATCTTTTATTTCTTCTGATTCGTCTAACGGTAGTGATACAAATATCCAAGTGCTATCAGATTTTGCATCCCACAACCATAATTCTGAAGTAAATGAGAAGATAGGATTCATAATTTCCTTTACAGATTTATGGAGATTAGGTCTAAACGTTCAGTTAACAAACATCTTGTAATTACATTACCGATACTTAACTAAGACAGTACCAGAATAAACCGATATGTTAAGTTGCTATGTCTTTCATACTCACAAAACCAAAGTTTGCAGATCTAGTTGCTGGCTTTAGTGTTGCCGTAGTTCTCGTCCCACAATCTCTGGCATATTCTCAACTAGCGGGTTTGCCAGCACACATCGGTTTATTCGCTGCTGCACTCCCCTTAATTATTTTTTCGATATACGCTTCCTCGCCGTATTTACAAATAGGACCAGCGGCTTTGACCGTTCTTATTACATTTGGAATATTAACCGGACTTGGATATGTGCCAGAATCATCAAGCTACATTGCAGCTGCAGGTTTACTTGCACTATTAGTTGGGCTATTTAGAATAATATTAGGTACATTCAAATTGGGCTGGGCATCTTACCTGATCTGCCAGCCAGTTATGTACGGTTTTACAACTGCTGCAGCAGTGCTGATTTTCTGTTCACAACTACCAAAAGCGCTCGGAGTAAATTTAGTTGTTCCTGATGGCGATACTATCTCTAAAGCATTTTGGTCGATCACGAATATAGGTGAATGGAATCTGAGCTCAGTTCTTATTGCGTTGTTCACTCTTGCAGCTATGCTCGGCGGACCGAAGGTACATAAAATTTTTCCCGGTGTGCTAATTGCTGTTTTAAGTGGATTAGCTCTTAGTAAGATAGGCATATCAAACGGACCTACTGTTGGTGAACCAACATCTATTCCAGAAGGCTTACCAAGCCTAAGCCTAAGTTTTCCATGGGAACAAGTTGTGAACCTTTCTTTTGGCGCTCTGATAATTGCCATAATTGGGTTTGTTGGGCCTTCAGCTATTGCAAGGACTTTTGCTGATGAAGAACAACAAATTTGGGATCCGAACAAAGAACTGGTTGCATCTGGAAGCGCAAATCTGATGGCCGCTTTTTCTGGATCATTTCCAGTCAGCGGATCGTTATCTAGAACTTCTTTAAACAAGCTCTCTGGCGCTATGACAACTTGGAGCGCCCGTTTCACAGGTTTGGCCGTTCTATGTTTTTTGCCTGTTGCTTCGGTGCTAGATGATTTACCTCAGGCTGTGTTAGGCGGAATTTTACTAGGAGCTTCAATTAAACTTATTAAATTTAAGATATTGACTGAAATAGTTTCAGTATCTAAACCAGAGGCTTTATTAATGTTCTCAACTTTTATCGCTACTTTAATGGCTTCACCAAATATTCATTGGGGTGTTTTATTTGGCTTTTTGGCTACTTTAGTTTTGCACCAATACAATCCCGGTCGAGTCAAAGCTAGTGAAGAAAACATTGTAGTTATTGAAGGTCTTATCTGGCATTTATCAGAGAAAGATGTTATTGCACAAATTATCAAATTGGCAAAACAAAATCAACAAAACCAACTAAAAATAGACTTTACAAAGATTGCTGTAGTCGAAAACTTGTTTCTAAACAAACTGGCCAAAGATTTATCAGACAAAAACTATTCAATATCAACCATTGGATTAGATACGAACAAGCAAAATTACTTTATAAACCAGTTATCGAATGACTAAGGCTCCGAAGCAAAGTTTTGTGACCAGTAGTGTACTGAAATACCATTGTGATTTGAGAAGGCATAACCAACACCAAGTTTTGTGTATTTACATTGTACAATATTTTCTCTATGTCCCGGGCTGTTCATCCAGTCTTGCATAAGGTTTGAAACTTTTGTTTGCCCTCTACCCAAATTTTCGCCTGCATATGCATACCTAAAACCAGTAGCATCTATTCTTTGATCAAAAGTTCTACCATCAAGACTATTATGAGCAAAATAATTATTAGCTGCCATATCTTCTGCATGACCATCAGCCGAAGAATTTAATTGCGCATCCGCTACAAGCGGTAAACAACCAACTTTTGCTCGCTCAACATTTGTGGCATCTAAAACCTGTTTCTGCGCATCAACATCGCTGAATGCAACATTGGGGTTTGAGAAATTTTGAATAGGAGGAACAATAGGTTGAGGCAAAAAAGGTTGAGGGTTAACCGGTTTAGGAACAACCACTTTAGGTTTAGGAACAACCACTTTAGGTTTAGGAACAACCACTTTAGGTTTAGGAACAACCACTTTGGGCTTTGGAACAACAGGCTTAGACTTTGGGACAACCACTTTAGGTTTAGGAACAACCACTTTAGGTTTAGGAACAACCACTTTAGGTTTAGGAACAACCACTTTGGGCTTAGGAACAACAGGCTTAGACTTAGGAACAACAGGCTTAGGCTTTGGAACAACCACTTTGGGCTTT
>Ga0114956_1004537_pt1 | contig 10540 bp, 9 predicted proteins | sample MaitaG_FD_87304 | JGI IMG/M metagenome (GOLD analysis project Ga0114956, IMG submission 87304) | Marine algal microbial communities from Maine, USA - Maine_Asex2 metaG | ecosystem: Host-associated > Algae > Red algae > Unclassified | place: Maine, USA | collected 2015-01-05 | reverse complement strand
TACCATTCCAAACACCTAATTGTGTTGGTGCCGTTGGATTTGTTAGATCCAATATTACTGCCCCACCTACTCCTATGTTTGAGCCAAATAGATAGCCATATCCGTTTTCATCAATAAAAATATTATGCGCAGTAGTTAAACCTCCGCCGGTATAACTAAATGTTGTGACCGCTCCAGGCAAATTTGACAAATCAATAATTTGCAACCCACCGGAAGCTTCATTGGTAACGTAGGCATAGTTTCCATTTGTTTTAATGTCTCGCCAAGTGGAGCTTACGCCAGGTATTAATTGCACTTCATTAAGCAAGGTTGGGTTGGTTGAAATATCTACTATCGAAACACCGTTAACCAAACCAACCAAAGCATATTCTGTGCCTGACGTATGAGTATATCCCCAAATATCGTTTAAACCCACATTGTATTCTAAACTATCTAAAAGCGACAGTGTAGTTTGCGCTTGAATATTAATTGTTATTAAAAAACCTATAGAGACAGCGATAAGATACTTAGTTATTTTACCCATCATATAAAATTAACCTTTATGTTATTGTAATGTTTAAATTTCGTTAACAAAGCCTAAAATATTTGTCGTGTAAAAACGATTAAGGTAACATTACACAAGCTATTCGGACAAATAGCAAAATTTAAAAAACTAACACTAGCACAACCTTCTAAATACTGCTTGTGAATGAATATATTAAGATTAAGGGCTTAATAAATTCTTTAGGTTAGTGGCTTCTTCATTTTTGGAGAGGCTTTTTTTTTATTTCATAGTTTAACTAAGCTAAGTATATTGCATAAAATTATTTGTTATGATTTTTCCTATTGGTGATGATAAACTCACCGGAATACATAAACCAATTGTTAGTTATACACTTATCGCACTTAATGTTTTGTTCTTTATTGCGCAAAGCTTAGCTCCTAACCAATTAATTCCTGAACTTGCGGCAGTTCCTTCAGAAATATTAGCTGGAGAAAAATTACATACCCTTTTTACCAGTATGTTTATGCATGGTGGATTCATGCACATTTTAGGTAACATGCTTTTCTTGTGGATATTTGGAGATAATATTGAATCGGTAATTGGCAGTATAAAGTTTGCTTTGTTTTACATAGCTGGGGGTTTATTTGCAACTTTTGCCCATATTTTACTTGATCCATCAAGCTATACTCCCATGGTTGGAGCTTCAGGAGCAATTGCTGCTGTTATGGGTGCATATATTATTATGTTTCCGAAATCACAGATTAAATTGTTGTTTTTATTAAACATGAGTACATTTAAAATTGGGGCAGTTTACTTTTTAGGGTTTTGGATTGCACAACAAGTTTTAAGTGGCATTGGTGCCTTAGGTATGCTTGGTCAAAACCAAGGTGGCGTAGCTTATTGGGCGCACATTGGCGGATTTATTGCAGGTGTTGGAATTGGCTTTTTATTTAAAAAGATAAACAACAAAGTGCAGCATGAATTGGAGTTTGAAGAGCAAGAACCTGTTTGGACCAGATATGTAACTTAATGGGAATTGCAGTTATATTTTTTTTAGTACTGATTGCTATTGCAATAGCATGGGTGTTTTATAATCAAGGCTTTAAAGCCGCATGGAAAATTCCGAATGTAGTTTTTCCAAAACATTGGCGCAAAATATTGATTGAAGAAGTTGCTTTTTACAATGCCTTAAACGCAAAAGAAAAAGACTTATTCGAAAGAAAGGTTGTTGAGTTTGTCTATAACATTAAAATAACTCCTGTTAAAACTGATGTGGATGAAATAGATAAAGTATTGATAGCTGCGAGTGGCATTATTCCCATCTTCTCCTTCCCCGATTGGTCGCATTACCAGTTAAAGGAAGTTTTATTGTATCCCAAAAGTTTCGATCATGATTTTGAAACTGAAGGTAAAGGCAAATCAATATTGGGTATGGTTGGTACGGGTTATATGGATGGTAAAATGATATTATCAAAAAGAAGTTTACGCCATGGTTTTAAAAGCGAAACCGACAGTGACAATACTGCCATACACGAGTTTATACATTTATTGGATAAAAAGGATGGTAGCATTGATGGCTTGCCACAGTTGTTTGTTGACCGTAGCTTTGCTATACCCTGGTTCGATTTAATGGATGCAAAAATTAAAGAAATTGAAGCTGGCCAAAGTGATATACAAGATTATGCTACAACCAATCGTGCTGAATTTTTCTCAGTTTTGGGCGAATACTTTTTTGAAAAACCCCGGATGCTAGCTAAAAAACATCCTGAACTTTATGATATGTTGGAGCAAGTATTTAAGCAAGATATGGTAACAAGATCATCAAAAATGAAACGCATAACCATTGGCCGCAATAGCAAATGCTTTTGCCAAAGTGGCAAAAAGTATAAGGTTTGTTGTGGTGCAATTACTGAAATATAAAAAGGGCCTTACTAAATTAGCAAAGCCCCTCTCTTATTAAAAAAATTACATATTAGAACTTCCCAATTTTTAAACTTACTTCTGCACCCATTCCGCTAGCATCAGCGCTAGATAAACTTGTTAAGCTTAAGCCATTGATAAACTTGTAGCTAACACCACCACTTAAACGTAATATTTTGGTAAGATTAACCTCAATATGTGCAGCTGGTTTTATAATTGAAAAAACATCTACTTCTTCAGCATCAACATCCCAATCCCATTCATCAAACCTACCTTCTAACTCTACATATGAGCCCATACCAATTAAAACTGGAAATGTGAAATGAACGGGTTTAGACCAACCAATGGTAGGCTCAATAATTAAACCGCCATAACCACCTTCTATTCTTCTGGTTTTTGAAAATGCATAATCATCATCAAAGGCTGAGTTAATTAAACCGTAACCACCAAATCCTATTGAAAGTTTATGATTGGCTATGTAAGATAATTTAAAACCGCTGCTTAAATATTCTCTATGATTTGCCTCTGCATAATCAAACATAAAAGCCGCATACAACCCATGGCTTTTGGCTTTGTTGCCACCAAACAAAGTTTTCATTTGTGGCTTTTCATCTGCTTCTGCTGTGGCAATTTCTTCAGCAACTGTTGGTTCTTCAACTGTGGCTGGTTTTTCGTTAATGGTTACTTGAGCTACCATTAAAAAGCTAACTGCAATTAGTGCTAATAGTACGAATGTTTTTTTCATTATTTATTTTTTAAAAGTTGTATAAAACTGCAAAACCTGTGTCAAACAGATTTATATCTAAATCAATTATTCCGCTTAATTGAGCAGAAGGCTTAACATCTATGCCAAATGAAACTGGCAAGGCTGCAAGTCTATATTCTAAACCTAAAATTGCATCCACACCTAACATAGCAGAGTGTTTATATTCCAACTCTTCTATCGGCACAATTGCACCATTTCTTTCAACTAAATTGTATTTCGGTTCTTTTTTAATTCCTAGATGGCAACCAACCCCATAATACCAAAAGAAATTATCTGAATGGTTTACCAATGCTGGCTGATATCTTTCGGCCAAGGCCGTAATTGAAAACTGGTTTTCTTTACCACCAATAATTGCCTTTACCGCATAGTCTGGCCTAAAGTTGTATTTTAAGAGTATACCTGAAGTTTGCCCAGACCTATAACCTACTGAATATGGAGTGTTTTGGGCTTGTGCTGGTAAAAAAAATAATATGGCAATGCCACAGAGTAATATGTATTTCATAATTTGGTTTTGATTTGTTTTTACATGCTATGACTTAAGGACAAGTCACTTTTCAAATAGTTGCATCAAATAGCTATTCATTTAAACTTACGGTGCCCTTATTCCCTATTACCTTTATTAAAGCTAGGTTAGAAGTACCGGCAACATTGCCTTTAATTGTTCTAATGTTCTTATTCATATCTAAATATTCAACATTTAGGGTACTTACTGTTTTTGGGTAAATAAAAGAACCACCATCCATTTCACCATCCAACCTAAATTTTAAATCTTCAATATTTAGATCAACATCTGAGGCCTTTTGTTCAATTAAAATTCTATTAAAATTGGCATTTATTTCATCAACTTCTAAACTCCCATATGTTATTTCAACATCCAAGTTTTCGGTTAACTCATCAATAGAAATATCTGTAAAACTGGCCGTTGCTTGTATAGAGTTAATCTTCTCTATTTCAATTTTATCTCTTCTTGATTCTAAGTCTAGCTCATCAATTACATCAATTTCTATATTGCTGTTATTACTTACTAAATCCAATTCTCCAACCACCTCTTTTAAACTTAAAGAGCTATTTTTTAGCGTTAACTTACCTTGTTCAATTTTATTCGCTTTTATTTTTCCAAATCCAACTTCTAAAATAGGATCTATTAAATTCACGCACCTCAAATCTCCATAGCTCAATTTCACCTCTACATCTCCTGTTGTTTCGGGTAAAACTACCGAGCCAAACTTATTGGTAATTTCTAAATCAATATTCTTAGGGATTTTTACTAAATAATCAATATCTATATTATAGTTATTAAACAAGTTCACATCTTTCATTAAAGTGCTTAGTGGTCCATTTTTACTTTTATTGGTTAAAGTTTCAATGGTAATGTATCTCTCAGAATTGGATACTTCAAAATCAATATCATTCAAAACCTGCTGAGCATTTTTCGCCTTTTTATCTCTAACTGATATGCTTATTTCAATTGATACCTGCGCTTCATCCCAATTTTCTAAAACCACATCTCCATGCCTATTGTTAATTTCTAAACTTATGCTGCTATTTGCATCATAAGCATAGCTTTCTGTTCTATCTAGTTCAACTTGAGCAAATAAGCTTCCTACAAAAATTAAGCATGCTAGTAAACATAAATGCTTATATATATATCTTGTTATCATCTTGTTTCTCGTTTTTTTGGTTATCCAATCTGTTAATTAAAGCTTCCATCAAATCAATTCTTGTTTTATAATTCTCAATAATTGCTTCAATTATTTTTTCACTGTTACCGTTGTTATCCAATTCATTCTTCAACATTTCATGCTCTTCATCTAAATCATCCATAAAGCTTAAGAAGTCCGTTTTTTCTTCAGCGGTCATATCTTCATTTTTCTGAATTTTATTTAATTTTTCAGTGATTAAATTGGTGTAATAAGTTTGAGCTTCATCTAACTCACTTACTGCAACGTTTTGCTCTTGCGCAGATGCAACTTGGCTGGGAGTTGTAGTTACACTATTTTTTAACAACCAACCTATACCCACGCCTACAACCAAAATAGCTGCGATTCTTAAAATACTGCTAAACTTGTTTTTTGGCTTATTAGTCTTAACAGTTTCTAACTCTGGAGCTACCTTATCCCAAAAAACATCTTTGGGCTCATAGCTATCTAGCTTTGACTTATTTTCTTTTATATACTTCTCAAAATTGTCCATCTGACAAATTTTTATTTTTAATTAATATTCATTGATTGCAAAATTTCTCTAAGCTTCTTTTTGGCCCTGTTGTATTGCGATTTTGAAGTAGACTCTGTTACTCCCATAATATGTGCAATTTCACCATGGTCATATCCTTCAACTGCATATAAAGAAAATACCGTTCTATACCCGTCTGGTAATTGTTGTATTCCCTCCCTTACCTTATTAATATCATGATTTTCTGGTGCTTTGTTGGAGAAAGAATTATCAACTAAGGCATATTCCTTTTGCTCTAATGGCACCAAATCAAGCTTTTTCTTTTTAATGGCATTTATACATTTGTTTATCACAATTCGCTTTAGCCAAGCACCAAAGGTTGACTCTCCCCTGTAATAGCTTAAATTTTTAAACGCATCAATGAACGAATCCTGTAACACATCTTCAGCATCTGCCTCATTGGCCATCATGCGCACACAAATGTTAAACATGGCTTTGTTGTATTGCTTATACAATTGGTATTGAGCCTGTCTATCTCCATCTTTACTTTGCTGAACAAGTTCAGCGTGTATGTTAAGAATTTGTGTTTTCAACGTTACGGGTTACTATTAATGACAAAGGTAAAATAGGAAGGTTGCACCAATTTGAGAAAATATTCTTCTATTTACCCAACCTTTTGCATTTCTTTACGTGATAAGGGTGTAAAAACATTTTAAAACAAACTAACAATGATAAGAATTCTTACCACTTTAATCATTTCTATACTAGGCATGGCAGCCTTAAATGCCACAACGGTAATCGTGAAAGGAAATATTTCGAGCGTACTTGGCGGGCCAATGCCCAACGAATATGTGATGATTTACGATTCAATTTCAGGCATAACTGATACGGTTGTTACAGATTCTCTAGGTAATTTTTGTACAACATTGTCGCCAGTTACTGGTGGTACTGTACAAGTATTCCGCAATTGCCAAGGTGGCAACGGAGTAACTCAGCTTTCATATGTATGCGGAGATACATTGGTGTTCAGTTTAACTTGCCAAGCGAGCGGAGGAGGTGGATCTGTTGGATCTAACTATTGCTCCTATGTTTATGATTCGCTAGGCAATCCTGTAATGAATCAATATATTTCTTTAATCAACAATAGTGGAAATGCAATTGCTGGTGGATTAACAGATAGTTCAGGAATGTATTGCGATACAGCATCAGGAATAATTGGTGGAAGAATCATCAATTGTAATTGGGATACCATCACAAGCTACGGAGCAGGTGCTGTTACATTTATTAATTGCCCTCAAGTACAAGGCACATGGTGTAATGGTTGGATTATTGTAAATGGAGCTACTGGCCCAACTCAATTAACCATTACCAATATCACAACTGGTGCATCATATACAGCAATGACTGACAGTAGTGGTTACTATACAGACACAATATTGCAAAATAGTAATTACACTGTTTCAGCAACTACTTGCACTGGTGGTACAACATCTAGTCAATGGAATTGCAACCAATGGCCAACAGCCTCATTAAATTATTGTGGTGGGCAAAACGCAAGCTATTGTGTTACGGTTGAAGATTCATTAGGCAATCCTGTAGTGGGAGATACTGTTCTAATTATAAATTCATTAGGCACATATGTAAGCGTTGGTGTTACCAATAGTTTTGGAGTATACTGTGATTCCTTACCAGTTGACACTGGTTATACTTCAGAGGTTTTTGTTTGCACAGGTGCTAGCATTATTTTCACACCGTTTTTAGGTGGTTTCGGTCATACTGTAAACACTGGTTGTGGCGGTACTCCTATTAGTTACACTTATTATTGTGTATTGGTTTTAGATTCGACAAGTGGTGTTGGAGTCCCAGTTGTAAACGATAGTGTTACAATAACCAATAATCTGGGAGTAAACATGATTTACTTTACTGATTCTAACGGAATGGTGTGTGATTCTTTACCAACTGGCACCTATGTAGCTAGCATTGTTAATTGTACAGGTAGTGTAGTTACTCGAACAATGACACCTGGGGTACCTAGTACTTCCCTTATAAAATGTCAAACTCCTGTTTCATGGGGCAACTTAATTTGCGGTACCATTTATGATGATACTATGCCAATAGCTGCTATGGTTTACTTAGTGCAGTTTGACACCTCAGGAGGTGGAAGCTTGATTAGTATTGATTCAACTTTAGCAAGTTTTGGTACTTATTGTTTCCAAAATGTGCCAGTAGGTCAATATTTTGTAAAAGCATTTTTACAGCCAGGTCATCCTCAATTTAGTAATTATTTACCAACGTATTATGGTGATGAATTGTACTGGTATTTGTCAAACACAGTATTTAGCCCTAACCCTGGTTTACAATATGACATTAACTTAGTTAATGGTGTAAATCCTGGTGGACCTGGTTTTGTAGGAGGTTTGGTAATACAAGGTGCTAACAAGATGGCTGCTCCTGGTGATGCTTTGGCCAATGTGCAGGTTAACTTAACCAATACTGCAACAGGTGATGCCGTAGGTTATCTATTTACTGATGCAAATGGTGAATACAACTTTACCAACTTAGCCTTTGGAACTTATGAAATTTGTATTGATATTATAGGTCATCAAAGCAACTGTCATACCGTTACTTTAGATCAATCTTACAATGGTGAAAATAATTATGACTTTAAAATACATAGCAATTATATAGAACCTCAAAGAAGTGCAACTTCAATTGAGTTACCGCAATTGGAAGGATTAAAAATGTATCCAAACCCAGTAGCTGATGTATTAAACATTGACTTTGGAACTGAGTTGGTTGAAAACGTTACCTATAATGTTGTAAATATTAGTGGTGCAATTATAGCAACCAATAATGTTCAATTAACAAATAATCAACTGCAAATACCAACTAACAATTTAGCAAATGGTTTATACAACTTTAGCTTTACTGTTAATGGCACTAACTACAATTATCGATTTGTAAAACTTTAAAAATAGTATAGAAAGACCTGCGAGCTGCCTTGCATAGTGCTAGGCGGCTTTAGGTTTTTAATAATTTATATGTCCATTGACCAGCAACTACTAAACGCCTGCCAAAAGGGAGACCGAAAATCTCAGTTTAGACTGTATGAGGCAAGTTATGGCCTGTTGATGAGTATATGCATAAGATATGAAAAGAATAAAGATGATGCTGATTGCCTTTTAAATAAAGGATTTATGAAAATATTAACCTCATTAGATAAATACACTCCGCAAGCTTCTTTTTTAGCTTGGGCACGCAGGGTAATGACCAATGTGGCTATTGATGAGTTTAGAAGAAACAAAAAGTACAAGCAGCACATACAACACATAGATTTTAGCGAAACACAAATAGAACCCGAAACACACAATGAAGCAATTGACTTTCCTGTAAAGCCTAAAGAAATTGAAAAGTTAATACAAGAACTGCCACCAATGAGTAAACAAATTTTTAACCTATTTGTATTTGATAATTATAAGCATAAAGAAATTGCCGAGATAATGAATATATCTGAAGGCACATCTAAATGGCATGTTTCCAATGCCCGCAAGTTGCTTAAAGAAAAAATTAATTTGATAACTAGCACGCCTAAAATTAGAATGTTATGAAACAGCAATTTGATGATCAAGTAAAAAATGCGTTTGATAGCAATAACTATCCTATGGATAAAGCCAATTGGGAGCAAATGGCTGCAATAATTGATGCCCAAAAGCCTGATAGAAAAAGAAGGTTTCTATGGTTGCTGTTATTATTAATACCTCTTGGAATTGGAGGGTATTTTTTAGTTGATGTTGCTAGAAAAAGCAATGTGCAATTAGCAAATGATGTTCCTATAACCAAAAACCAAACAAACAATAAAGCTCCAAATAAAGGGACTTCAATAACCAAAGAAATAATAACAACTACTGAGAAACAAACTTTAAATAACTCCTCAGCGAATGAAAGTAAAAACAAAGTTGAGGCTAAAAGTGGAATTAAAGTACAGAATGAAAAGTTAGAAGAGCCAAAGCAGAATAATAAAGTAAATAAACAAGGCAAAAAAACTGCTAAGGCAACTTCATCTAAGGTTAACAGAAATGAAGTGGTTAATAATAAAGTAAAGCGTTCGGCAGAAAAAAATTCTAAGCCTAGCCATAATAAGGTACACAACTTTAAAACCAATACCAATTGGCAAATGACCAATGCTGATTTAGGTTTATCTATAGGATTGTCAAATGCTAAAAGCCAAAACATTTTGATAAATGAGCAAAAAGCAGTTAAACAACCTGCAAAAACCAATATTAGCACTCAAACCAGTTCTGCTAATCAAAATAGAGCACAAGATGAATCAGCAATTTTTATAAATCCTGTTGGATTAAAATTGATATCAAATTATCCTTTCAACCAAACAATGCTTCAGAGTAAAGCTATTGAAAATGACACAAAATTAAAGCCTAGTGTAAGCAAATCTTATTGGTCGGTAACCCCACAATTGGGTTTAAGTTTTGGCAATTGGATTGTAAATGCAACTGATGCGATAGCCGATACATTAGAAACACTTTATACCAATGAAGGGCAAAGGGGTTACCAAATAGGTGCCAACGTTAAGTATCATTTTGGCAAAAACTTTTTAATGGGTGCAGGATTGTTTTACGCTACAAACAAATACAATTACAACCATTCATTTTACAATGTAGATTCCACAACAAACATAGTTTACGCATATCAACAAGACACAACTGTGGTAAATAATTACAGTATAAGCAGAGCTTCTATTTTTACAGTTATGGTAGATACTGTGATAGTTGAAGACTCAACAGCAATTGTAAACTACACCTTAGCTAACCAGCCTATTAAACAAAGGCCACTAAGAATTAATCAAATATCAATGCCCATATTCATAGGTATTGAAACCAGTTTAAGTGATAAATGGAATGCACAACTATTTACCGGTCCAGTTTTAAATTATGCTGTAAAATCGGAAGGTATTTTGCCTAATGAAAATTTGCGAGTGTATAACAATGGATGGGCAGCTTCAACCAAAACATTTAGCGTTGATTGCGCAATACATGCATCAATAAATAGAAAATTGGGTGAAAATGGAGCACTTTCATTTAATCCTTCTTACATTTTAGCATTAGATAACGACAATAAAAATTACCATATAAGAACTAAATCAAATAAATTTTGGTTTAATTTAGGGTATGAGATAAAATTTT
>Ga0114956_1004531_pt1 | contig 10544 bp, 9 predicted proteins | sample MaitaG_FD_87304 | JGI IMG/M metagenome (GOLD analysis project Ga0114956, IMG submission 87304) | Marine algal microbial communities from Maine, USA - Maine_Asex2 metaG | ecosystem: Host-associated > Algae > Red algae > Unclassified | place: Maine, USA | collected 2015-01-05 | reverse complement strand
GGTTGTCAGTTTTCGTTTCAGCTTTGGCGTCTTTTTTTGCGAGATTATTAACAGATCCTGGTTTCCTACTTAATTCAACCGAAATAATTTTTCTTTTTTTTGGTCGCCCTGGTTTTCTTTTCGGTTCATCGTTTTCAGACTTTACTTTTTTTGGTCGCCCTGGTTTTCTTTTCGGTTCATCGTTTTCAGACTTTACTTTTTTTGGTCGTCCCAGTTTTTTCTTTAATTCCTCGTTTTCCTCTTTCACTTTTTTCGGTCGTCCCGCTTTTCTTTTAGGCACATCATTTTCGGCCTTAATTTTTTTTGGTCGCCCAGGTTTTTTCTTGGGCTGTGTATTATCGTCTTTCACCTTTTTTGGTCGTCCCGCTTTCTTCTTCGGAGATGCTTTCTTTTTATCTGCCTCTTTTGCAGAAGTAGATAGTGGGGCATCTTTTTGAATGGATTTTAGATCAGATTTTGCTTTTTTTAGCAATTCCTTTTCTTTCTCCAGTCGTTCTGATATGAGGGTAATCAATTGGTTGTAGTCTTCGACCAAAAGTTTGAGCGTATTAGTTGTATTCTTATTAATTGCCATTGATGGATGGTATAGAGTATTTCGATATATGTAAAGCCAAATTCAGAATAGTGTCTGGCGAATAGATCGCAAAAATACGAGCTTCAAAGCTCTATATGGTATAAAAACGACTTTCAATAAGGAAAATTACTAACATAAGAGCTGCCTGTAAAAGATCTTAACTTTGTGTCATGGTAAGAATCGGACTATTGTCAGATACCCACAGCTATTTGGGCGACAATGTTTTTGAGCATTTCGCTGAGGTAGATGAGATTTGGCATGCTGGGGACATCGGTGATTTGAAGGTAGCAAACTGCTTAGAAGATTTTGGCAAGCCTACCCGGATTGTATATGGGAACATTGATGGCTCGGAAGCTAGATTGCGATATAAGGAGGACCTTCATTTTGAAATTGAGGGGCTGAAAGTTTGGATGACCCACATTGGGGGTTATCCTGGGAGATACAATAAGAGGGTACAAAAGATATTGGATGAGGGGCCAACTCCTGGTCTCTTTATTTGTGGTCATTCACACATTCTCAAGGTAATCTATGATAAAAAGTACCAAATGTTGGCTATGAATCCCGGAGCTTGCGGGAAGTTCGGTCGTCACCAGGTGATTACGATGTTACGATTCAGCATTGAAGGTGGAAAGTTGAAGGATCTCGAAGTCATTGAGAGCCCGCGTTGATTGGAGGGCTCAGGAGCATAGGAGCGTTCAGATTCATGCAAGGAAAAACGCCCTCCCAGAAAACCGAGAGGGCGTCAAACCAATAACCATTAAAAAATCCCCTAGTGTTAGGACACACTTACGATTTTTACTTCGGGCTTCACTTCAGGAGCCTTCGTGAGGCTTACCGTAAGGATGCCATTGCTGTATGTTGCTTCAATTCCTTCTCGATTGATCTTGTCGCTCAGTGTGAAACTGCGCTTGAAGTTTCGTCGAGAAAATTCTTTTAGAACTGATTTGCTAAGCGGCTCAGCTTTCACCTCGCCTGATTCTGCTTCAGTCTTCTCAGTCTTAGGAGTTTGAGCGCTGATGCTCAAAACTTCCTCTTCGATTTTGATCTGGAAATCTTCCTTATTCCATCCTGGAGCTTGTACTTCGACCACAAACTGGTCGTCTTTCTCGGTGATGTTCACTGGAGGATGTCCAAAATTCAGATTGCGGCCAAGGTCGCTCACTGCATTTTCAAAAAACTTGGGATTAAACATCTCATCTACGAGTGTTGCCAATCCGTTTCCATTTCTGTGCTTTCTATTTCCGTGTTTCATCTTTATGTGATTTTAGTTTGATGAATTTGATTTCTAAACCAAGTAGTTCAAATCCGATACCATTGCATTTTTGGCAGCCATAATGGCAGTTTTTGGCACAATGAAGCGACAAAATGTCGATTTGCTTAATTTGATACGGAAAACATGGCAGTGTTTGGAGTGTTGCAGTCCACCGAACCCAGAGTGAATATGTTGATTACCCGAACATATTGTCTACTCAACCAGGGCGAATTTGTTAATTACCTGTACGTATTCGCTCCGGGTTGGGTGGGACGAAGCGTTTTTAGTGATTGATTTGCGAGCTTCGAAAAGATCCTTCTCAGCATTCTGCGATGCAGCGAAGCGTCGGGTGGTGGGTACTTTTTTGTGGGAGTGAGTGCCGACAGATGGGGGTGTTGGCTCGGATGGATAGAGAGGCAGTGCAGGCTATGGCGAATGCTATTGTCTTCAACAGAAAAGACTCTTCAATCTTCAATCTTAGTTTGGAAAATCATTCTTCAGGTGCGTGGTTTATCGCTAGTTGGGTGACGGCATTCGGTGATGTCGCACCGCGTTGACGAGAGTAGTTGCAAAATCGATATTATGTAAACTTGATCGAATCGCGCCACTTGGGTATTCGCTCCGGGACTGGGTGGGCGAACTCAGTCGCTCGCTAATTCACCAAATCTTCCGTAACTAAGCACGCGCATTTAATCGAGATAGAGACATCGAAAAATTCACCAATTCACCACTTCTTTGCCAACTTACCATTTTAAGCGGGAAGTTGAATAACGCCATCTCGAATACGTCGACGGTAATCTCGAATGAGTAAAAAGTAGAGGAAGACTCCGATGGCATAGAGGCCAGCGGTGATGAGAAAGATGTTTCCATAACGCAAGCCACTTTCACGTAGGAAACGGAAGGTGAGTGAGGAGAAAAACCAACTGCCCGACCAGATGGAGCTGCTGACGGCACTCATCATTTCACGATTTTTCTCACCCACATAATACATGGTCATTTCTGTGGTCATCGGATTAGCGATACTCATTAGAGGTTGTCGGAACATGTAGCAAGCAATCGCCATTACTAAGGCCCAAGAATAGCCATGAAGGAAATCGGAACTTGCCAAAAGGACCAATGCTAAAACCGACAAGCTTTGGGTAACGGTAATGGATTCGTAGCCGTACCGATCTTTGATTTGAGGAATGATGAGGGCACCAAGAAGCACCAATACATGGGTGGCTGTTCCGAGTAAGGCAAATTGATCGGAATCCATTCCGAAGCTGTGGTGGAAAAATAGATTGATGAACGGGATGGTGAGACCGGCCCCAACAGCAATGACGAGGGTAGGAGTGGCGGCTCGAAGCATGGGCCCCCAATCATCCCACATAACCTTCGCCGACTTTTTCTTGCTCGGAGCTGCATCAACAACAGGAACATGTTCGTCTCTCTTTAATTGCCAACTTGCGAAGACTCCGATAATCGAGAAAAGGCAGATCATTTCCAATGCCCATTTTTCATGATACAACTCAGGGAAAATAGATTTTAAGCCGAATATCGTTAGGCCAGCGGCGATCAAGCCACCGCTCCAAGTAGCGAAATTCATGGAGAATGCTCGGGTGTGTAGCTCTTGCGGAAGGTTCCGTAAGATGTAAGGGGCTGCGCTGATACGCAGCATGCTTTCGGCTCCACCCATGACCATCATTCCCAAATAAATGGCCGTGTAATAATGGCCGTCGACTGCCTCAATCGTAGCTACACAGGCAAGCGGATAAATTAATACCGACAAAAGAATCAGCGGTCTTATTTTTCGGTTTTGAATAAAGCGGCCAAAGGGCACTGCAAATATCAATACGAAAAAGAAGCGGGCACTCCAAAAAGTTGCGATGCTCGGATCATCGTAACCCGATTTACTCATGAAGATATTGAGAATGAGAAAGAAGGCGCAATTGATTACGTTCAGCGAAAATGCTACGGAAAACAGGCGCATGATGTTGGCATCCAATGCACTGTATTGCTTGAATAAACCTCCCATCCTTCTCAACAAGCCACTGACCAATCTTATTCCTTAAAGTTCAAAAATGAAAATCTTCATGTAAATCCTACTGCACACATTTTTCTTCCAGAAAGTCAGCAATGCTTTGAAATTCACCAGGCTTAAACCAGTTGATTTCTTCATCTTTTCCAAACCAAGTTGTTTGGCGTTTGGCGTATCGTCGAGTATTTCTTTTGATCAATTCCACGGCCTCTTTCAAACTGGTTTTGCCCTTCAGGTGATCGAACAACTCTGCATAGCCAACAGTCTGTAAAGCATTAAGTTGTGAGAAGGGCAGTAATTGTCGAACTTCTTCCAAAAGGCCCGCTTCCATCATTTGATCCACTCGTAAATTGATGCGCTCGTACAGTTGCGGACGCTCCCATTGCAATCCAATTTTTACGGTTTCAAAGGCCCGTTGCTTTTTGCTTTTTTGATGAAAGGACAGAAAGGAGCGACCGGTAATTTCGAAAACCTCAATGGCCCGCATGAGCCTTCTGGGATTCAGGTGATCGATGAGCGGAAAAGTATCGGGATCAAACCTTTTCAGTTCTTCTTGCAAAACCTCGATGCCATTTTCTGCAAAGCTCGTTTCCAAGCGCTCGCGAATGTCGGCATCTTGCGGGGGCAATTCATCAAAACCCTCCAGAACACCTTTCACGTAAAGACCACTACCACCCGCCATCAACACAAAATTCGATTGCTCATGCAATTTTGCAATCAGTGGAATGGCTTCTTCTTCATATTTACCGGCGTTGTATTTTTCTTGGATGTCGAGTGTGTTGATGAAATGGTGCGGAATGGCACTCAATTCATCGGCATCAGGCTTTGCCGTACCAATATTCATTTGCCTAAAAAATTGCCGGGCATCAGAGGAAATGATTTCAGCAGAAAATCTTTGCGCAAGCTGTATGGCCACACTGGTTTTTCCCGCCGCCGTTGGGCCGAGGACTACAATTAGGTATTTTCTAGATTCTTTGATCTCCACGTTTTCAATCTTCAATCTTCAATCGGCAATTTTAGTCTTCAATCTTCAATCGGCAATCTTCAATCAGGTCGTCCTTAATCGATAACATTTAATCAACAATTACTGTTTGGCCAGAGCTTGCAAGCTTCGATCAAATTAGATTTTTCCGATGGCTGGCAAATTCATGAATTTACTCTACAACTATTGCCAATTTTACTTTTCGGAGCCTTTAGGCTCAAAGCTGTTTCAGAGTATCCGACGCAAGTCACTCACTCAAGTTTCGGTAGTACTTATTTCCGATGGCTGGCAAATTCATGAATTTACTCTACAACTATTGCCAATTTTACTTTTCGGAGTCTTCAGGCTCAAAGCTGTTTCTGGAATACCCGACGAAAGCCACTCAGTAATTCAGTAATTCGCTAACTCAATAACTAAATTCGCCAATCAGGTCGTCCTAAACCGATCACATTTAATCAAACACTATTTGCTAGTGCCGGCAAATCTCAATCAATATAGATTTTCCGAGGGCGAGCAAATTTAGGAATTTGCTCTACAAGCTTTCTCTGATTTGCATTTAGGAGCCTTCAAGTTCAAAACTGTTTCAGCATATCCGACGCAAGGCACTCAGTAACTCAGTAATTCGCTAACTCAGTAATTAAATTCGCCAATTCGCCAATTCGCCAATTCGCAGAATTACGCCTTCTTTAGCCCCAATTCCGCTCCACGTTCCAACATGAATTGATGGGCAGCTTCGAACTCGTTGGGAATATCGCCCTCGAGTATCGCCTCGCGAATGGCGTTTTTAATAATGCCAATTTCTCGACCCGGTTTCATTCCGAAAGTTTCCATGATGAGCTCACCGTCAATGGGAGGCTGCCAATTGCGGATGCGATCATTCTCTTCCACTTCCGCGAGCTTCTTTACTACCATGTCGTAGTTTTCTAGAAACTGCCGCACTTTGCGTTTGTTTTTTGAAGTGATATCGGCTCGACAAAGCATCATAAGATCGTCGATGTCGTCGCCAGCATCGAAAAGCAATCTACGAATGGCCGAATCACTTACGTTTTCCTTGGTGAGACTGATCGGCCGCAAATGCAAGTTCACCAGTTTCTGCACGTATTTCATCTTCTCGTTGAGCGGCAATTTAAGTCGCCTAAAAATCTTCGGCACCATTCGCGCTCCAACTACCTCGTGGCCATGAAAGGTCCAGCCGTGGTCTTTTTCGAAGCGTTTTGTGGGTGGCTTGGCGATGTCGTGCAAAACCGCCGACCAACGCAACCAAAGGTCCTCCGTGTTCTCGGCCAAATTGTCGAGTACTTGCAAGGTATGCCAAAGGTTGTCCTTATGGCTTTTGTTATTCACTGTTTCTACTCCATGCAAACGCGCCATTTCCGGAAACACGATTTCCATCATTCCTGTTTCGAAGAACTTGCGAAAGCCAATCGAAGGAATGGGGGAGAGGATGATCTTGTTGATTTCGACCGAAATGCGCTCCATGCTCACGATTTTGATGCGTTCGCGGTTTCGGCTGATCGATTCCAGCGAGGGCTCATCGATGGAAAAGCCCAATTGGCTAGAGAAACGAAGGGCGCGCATCATACGAAGCGGATCGTCTGAGTAGGTAATGTCGGGATCGAGCGGTGTACGAATGAGTGCTCGTTTGAGGTCATTAACACCGTCAAATGGATCGATCAATTGCTGAAAATGCTCCCCATTCAATCCAATCGCCAATGCATTGATGGTAAAATCTCGGCGATTTTGGTCGTCTTCCAAACTACCATCTTCCACTACTGGCTTCCGAGAGTTGCGGTCGTAAGACTCTTTACGCGCACCTACGAACTCATAGTCTGTGCCTTCGTAGTGAAACTGAGCGGTACCAAAGTTCTTAAAAAAGCTCACTTTGGGCTGCTTAGGCAGTTTGGCGACTGTTTTTCGGGCAATCTCGATGCCGCTACCTACGCAAACCACGTCTACATCGGGCTTTTGGATGCGATCGAGCAGAAGATCGCGTACATAGCCACCCACTAAGTAAGCAGGCACATTGGCTTCTGTTCCCGCTTCTCCAATGAGCGCGAGCACTTCCCTTATTGGGGCTGGTATCTTGTTTATCAATTCTTTCAAAGCTGCAAAAGTAGGCAGAACTCGCTTACTCGGTATAGCCAACTGCTAGTTATACGTAATGGTTCCCTTTAATAGTAGGGAATCTTTCCACATATTTGAGGCACAATTGAGTTTGACTTAAATTTGACTGCGCTTAGAGGTGCCCTTAACTATGACACTCTTATCAACTGTTCTCCTTGCTGGCGGGTTCAATTTAACTGACCCCAACGTACAGATCATCGGTTTCTCACTGATTATCATCCTTTCGTACATCTATAATATCATTTCGAATAAGACCAACATACCGTCGGTTTTGCTCTTGATTTTCACTGGAATCCTTCTGCGGTTTGGTTTCGAATCCATGGGTATTGCTGAAATTCAGTCCCTCGGAGCCATGAAAATCATGGGAACAGTAGGTTTGATCATGATTGTGCTAGAGGCAGCTCTAGATCTGCAGATCGATCGCGACAAGCTGGGACTGATAAGGAAAGCCACGGCGGTGGCGATCTTGGGGCTTTTTATGGCCACAGGCGCGATTGCCGGTTTAATGGTTCTCATGATTCCGGGGATGAATTGGATCGCTGGTTTGGTGTATGCAACTCCACTGGCTATTATGAGTAGTGCCATCATTATTCCCTCGGTGGGAGGATTGTTAGAGCACAAGAAAGAATTCATGATTTACGAAAGTACCATTTCCGACATTGCGGGAATCATGCTTTTCTATTTTTTGCTCGGTTTCTATGGTCCAGATGCTTCAGCCGTTGGAACGGCAAGCGCTGAATTTGCCGGTAGACTTATCGTAACAATTTTGGTGTCAGTTGCAGGTAGTTACCTTTTGATATTCGTTTTCCAAAACATCAATGCGCATGTTAAGATGTTTCTGTTGATTGCCATTCTATTGTTGATTTACGCAACTGGAAAGATGTTGCACTTGAGTCCGCTCTTGTTCCCCTTCATTTTTGGAATCATTTTGACGAACAATAAGACTTTTTTCCCAGGGAAGATGGCCGAGTACATCCAACCCAAAAAGCTACAAGCCATTGAGGACGAGTTTTACCTGATTACGATTGAAACGGCCTTTGTTCTTCGAACTTTCTTCTTTGTGATTTTCGGTTTGAGTATTGATTTGGCTGCATTGGCAAATCCGAGTGTGATAATCGTGAGTGCAGCTATATTAATTAGTTTGTATGTGGTTCGCTTCATTCTCTTGCGCATTTTTGTTGGTAAGGACATGATGCCTGAACTATGGATTGCCGCTAGGGGCCTCATTACGGTCTTGCTTTTTTACAGTCTACCTGATAGAATGAAATCTGATCCGACGATTATGGGAATTCTCTTGTTCGTTATTTTGGGCACGAGTTTAATTATGACAGGCGGATTGATTGCAGGAGGTTCGAAACCTACTACGCTCTCCGATTTGGAGCATGATGACGTTGGTTTGGGTTTACGGGATGAGCATAGGAACGATGGGCCTATTTCGCCCGCTCAAACACACTTGCCGTCATCGGATCTCGACGCACCAGATGTATCGGAATTGCCATCCAGCGACCCAACCCTGGGGGATTTGGCTTCGGAGTAATTTCTTGCCTATCGCTTTGGCTTTCAGGGCCAGGAGATCGACCACGAAATCAAAGGCGAGGGCAACTCGGTTAATTACAAGTACCGCATGCACGATCCACGCATCGGACGCTTCTTTGCCATTGATCCGCTAGCCCCGCAATATCCGTACTATTCAACTTATGCCTTTAGTGGAAATCGCGTGATTGATGCTAACGAAATAGAAGGCTTAGAGCCGACGCGAGATGGAAATCCGGGTGAGATAGCAAAAGACCTGCATAAACATACGGGTGAAATGAAGACGTGGGTTTCCAGTGGTGGGCAAGATTGGAGCCAAGCATATGATGAAGTGCCCGTAGTTACTGCTGAAAGGCCACTTAAATATAGAGGAGATGGCGCTGCTCGCCAAGATAATGTTGGCCAAGACCACATGAAGCAGGCTGAGTTTCGAGCGAGCTATATAGGCTCTCGAGTAAGAAATAAAAAGTTGTGGAATGAACACTGGAGAGTTTCTGCTACCTCTGAAGAAGTTGGTTTGGCAGTTCGTAATGGTTCTTCATACCATCCTGAGACTAGAGCTCAAATAATGAGACTATATGTTCTAGGTGCTGGTGCAGCTGAACCTTATTTGAATGCCTTACTTGAACTTTCTGTTGGCTTCGCTTTTGGTATTGCCTCAGCTCCTCGATTAGCTTGGTCATTACCGCGTACTTTGCATGGCCTTCAAACATCGGTAGGCGCCGCTAACGGGGTAAATTCACTAAGCACTGTTAGGTCGGGAGGAAGATTAGGTAATGCTGTAACAAGAAAACAGAATTATGATATAGCAACAATTTTAGAAAGCAGAGGTTATACAATTACAGGCGGCGGTGGGCGTAAGGCAGAAGAATACTTAAGACCACTTGGTGGTGGAAGGAAAGGCGGATCTTATCCAGACATTACAGCCACCCATCCAAACTATCCGACACTACGAATTAATACAGTAGATGTCTTGAAAAATGGAGTCACTCCTTCAAAAAGGGAACTAAGGAATGCCATAAGAATTAGGACTCAAATTGCACCAGGGGAACATTTGATTTTAATTCCGAAACGATGATGAAAAGTAAACAAATCAATTTTTTTACAGAATTAGAAGACTTTCGTCCGATTATCGAAGGATGTGAGTCATTAGTTGATCTCCATTATATAAAGTCAGGACTTTGGGATGAAACTTGTAACCTCAGATTCGAGTCAATGTTTGAAGTGCCAAATGTTGGCTTTGTTTCGGCAGGTGATTGGAATAGAAATGATAGTTATGTTGTTTTGGAGAAATCTTTGGAAATAAATATTCGCGATGTTCTCCAAAGAAATGGTGAAATGAAATTTGCAATTGACCAGATGAATAATCCAGATTCGATAGAGTTGAAATTAGGAGGGATTTTGAAAGGGAAAAATGTAATTGTTGCAGGTCGGCTCGCAACTATATCGGAAAAGACCTCCTCTAGGCATTTGTATAAATTGTTTGAGAAGAAAATTAGGAAAACTTTTAAAAAAATAGACTCTTTTTATGTGGGCAACTTAGCAGAAGAGAAATTGGATCACGGCTGGCGATTAGTTACAAATGAAAAGCTAGGAAAAGATTTTGATTTAGTGAAGAGTAAAAGAGTAACGTGATTTTGGACTTAATATAATGAGATTGGGAACCTTTTATGTGTGGATGGGTTCTATGATGGATCGAGCAAAATGGTTGAATGAAGAGTGTGTAATAGCAACTAGGTTGCGTTAATTATTATTTTAGCGGTGAATATTTAGCTCAATAAGTTCAGTTGTGAAAGTATCTCCTCAATTTCAAACGGATAGAATTAAGCTGATTTCGAAAGTTTTGGGGCTTCTTTGTTATGCTTTGGGTCGGCCTTTTGAATTTTATTTTGCGGTCATTTTGGTGGTGAAGTGTTTCAAGTAGAGACGTGTTGTGATATGTAATAGGGTCACACACGTTTATTTCTCGTCTTCCAGATCGTTGAGTAGATTGATCAATGCGAGTAGTTCTTTTTGGGAAATGGCGTCTTTTTGAGACTTGTCGTAAATGGAAAGTAGGTAG
>Ga0114956_1004529_pt1 | contig 10549 bp, 8 predicted proteins | sample MaitaG_FD_87304 | JGI IMG/M metagenome (GOLD analysis project Ga0114956, IMG submission 87304) | Marine algal microbial communities from Maine, USA - Maine_Asex2 metaG | ecosystem: Host-associated > Algae > Red algae > Unclassified | place: Maine, USA | collected 2015-01-05 | reverse complement strand
CACGATGCTGCTTATCCATGCCAGCTTGCACTTTAAATACAAGCCCACAAAAAGGATCATCTAGAGGCCGAGTGTTACCGTCCGCCAAAAGCCTTGCCTCTGGCGGAGGTACAAGATCAACAACGCCATCAAGCAAAAACTTAACACCAAAGTTAGTTAATGCAGACCCAAAAAATACGGGGGTAGAAGCACCTTCTAAGAAGCTTTCTATATCAACAGTACGGCCAAGTTCTTTTAACAGATCTGACTCATCTTTTGCTGTAGTCCAGTCTTCACCGTGCTCAGCAAACGCATCTTCAGCAGAAACCAAAAGCTCCGGCGCAATTGTAGAACCACGAGTAGTACGCTCAAACTGTGTGTACTCGCCAGTGTCTTGATGGATCACACCTTTGAATTCGCCGGCAATACCAACAGGCCAAGTAACCGGAGTAGGTTCCACAACCAAAGTGTCTTCAAGCTCATCAAGTAGCTCGAGTGGCGACTTTCCAGGGCGGTCCCACTTGTTAATAAAGGTCATAAAAGGAATTTCACGCTCACGACAAACCTCAAACAACTTCAAAGTCTGAGGCTCAATGCCCTTCGCAGCATCCAAAACCATCACCGCAGCATCAGCGGCCACCAAAACTCTGTAAGTGTCTTCAGAGAAATCCCTGTGCCCGGGAGTGTCAAGTAAGTTAATGATACAGTCACGATATTCAAACTGTAGAACAGTAGAAGTTATAGAAATACCACGCTGCTGCTCAAGTTCCATCCAGTCAGATGTAGCAGAACGCCGACCCTCCCTAGCCTTAACCGAGCCGGCTTCTTTAGCTAAAGCGCCACCATATAATAGGAATTTCTCTGTCAGAGTTGTTTTACCAGCATCGGGATGAGAAATAATAGCGAAAGTTCTACGCCTTTTAGCTTCTGAAATTGGGTCACTCACTGTACAAACGCTAGTCTGCTTTACTGCAGATGCTACGTTCAACTAAAATCTGTTTAAAAACATATTCACCGAGTGCTTTTATGCTGAACTGAGTCAACTTGCTTAATCCTTTGTATCAGAACCAATTTTCTGCCAAGATTCGAGGGTGACTCTTCTTCCGCCGCTCGAGGATGATCTTGATATAACAACCGAGATCCCTGTAATTGAAACTCAATACAAACAATCGGACCTGTTTTTGGTGACCCCAAAACAAAGCATTAAGACTTTCCCAGTCTATAACCGCAACGATGATTCTGATCCTTACAAACCTTGGTATCAAAGACGCATATCATGGATAATACTATTAATTGCCAGTATTGTGCTTGCGCTAGTTACAGCACTGAGCCAGTCAGATTCCGTTTCTGTTTTCGAATTTGGAGAACCAAAAATTCAATCTGAAACGGCAGAATCTGATAAACCTCTTGCTTCTATTTTGGAAGAAAGAAGTCTGGAATCTAAAATTTCAGTTTCTAACAACAAGCCAGAACAAGTAGCTGGTCCGACAATTGTAAGCGATCTAGAAGAGCAACTTATTTCAGAGACAGGAACAACTGCAGATACAGCAGCGGATGATTCTGTGATTGCCAAAGAAACTTCGACATCTAATTCAGCTGAAACAAATTCAACTTCTAAACAAGCTGATGAGTCAAATCCTAAAGTACCTGCAGTCGTAACTACTGATAAGCCAAGTGAACCAAATATCCCTGGAGAACCTACCGGCCCTGTTAGCATAAACCCAGTTGTTCCAGTTGTTCCAGTTGTTCCAGTTGATTCAGTGGTTGTGCCTGTTGAACCGGTAGCAGATATTCCGGTTGAATCTGAAGAAGGTCTAATTGATGAATCAGAAATTGAACAACCACAACTAGGCCCAACGCTTGAAGCAGGTGAAGAAGAAGCTGCTCCGATAGAAATTTTTGGGATCGAGTTTTTCGAAGACATTGTCCCAGAGCTAGATGGGCCAATAAATTTAGAAGCAATTCAGCCAGCAGATGAGCAAGTTCCAGCAAGTCAGCCTGGACGGAGACTTGGTCAACAATAAAACTACAGCCAGCTCGTTAATATAGATGTGAGTATGTTTTGTTGCGACTATAGTTGCACTCATGACACGTGTTCTAACTGGAATTAAACCAACTGGTACTACTCATTTAGGAAATTATGTTGGTGCTATAAAACCATCTCTGGATAGAGCTGCAACTAGTGAAGAGTCTTTCTTTTTCATGGCTGACTTACATGCCTTAAATCAAATCCAGGATGCGCAAACTTATAGAACCTGGACCTACTCGGTGGCAGCAAGTTGGCTGTGTAGCGGTCTAGATCCAGACAAGAGCCACTTTTATCGACAATCTGATATCCCTCAGGATTTAGAATTAGCAACTATCCTTACTGCATTCACACCAAAAGGTTGGATGAACAAAGCACATGCTTACAAAGCTGCAGTTGATAAAAACACTGAACAGGGTTTGGATACTGATGCAGAAATTAACATGGGTTTGTATACCTACCCTATTTTAATGGCCGCAGATATATTAATTTTCGACGCAGATCTTGTTCCTGTGGGTAAGGATCAAATTCAGCATTTAGAGATAACTCGTGATATTGCTTTGAGGTTTAATAGTAACTACGGGGAAGATGTTTTAGTTTTACCAGAGTATGAGGTTGAGGCTGCTACTCAAGCCATTCCAGGCACTGATGGTAGAAAAATGAGTAAGAGCTATGACAACGTGGTTCCATTATTTGCATCTAAAAAAGAGTGGAAAAAAGCTATTTATTCTATAGTCACAGATTCGTCTGATAGACACGATCCAAAAGTTGCTGAAGGGGCGCCGGTTTATGAATTATTCAGGGCGTTTGCAACTAGTGATCAAACAGCTGACCTCAAAAAAGGTTTAGAGGCCGGCGAACTTGGTTGGGGAGACGCAAAATCTGAATTGCTTAATTTAGTGGTTGAAACATTAGGTGATGGCGCTGAACAATTTCAAGAGTACATGAATAACACTGATCAGTTAGATCAGATCTTAAAAGAAGGTGCAGAAAAAGTTCGCCCTTATGCTGTAGAAACTCTTAGTCGAGTTAGAAAAGCAATTGGTTTAGATTAGATCTGTGGGTTTCGCTTATTCTTGAGCAATTTTCCAATAAGATGATTCTGTGACAGCTGCAAACGAGTCGCCAAAAGTTAACCCAGGGCCATTAGGGCCTTTGAAAAAATCTGAATGGTGGCATAGAAAATTAGAACCAGAAGAACGCCAACGCGTTATGAAAGATCTTGCCATTCGCAAGATTGAGCACTGGGGTTTCCGTTTTTTTGTAATGTTGACGCTATCTGCAATTGTTGCGGTGATGGGTCTCCTTCTAAATTCTGCAGCTGTTGTAATAGGCGCTATGTTGTTAGCTCCTTTGATGCAGCCAGTTCTTGCGACGGCAGCTTGTGTGTCTATGGCTTTGTTTAAAAAGTCAGGTGAAGCCTTTGTTAAAGTGTTTTTAGCAACAACCTGGTGTATTTTTATTGCTTTTATTTTTGCAAGAATTCTGCCAGATGATGTATTCACTAGCGAAGTGCTTTCAAGAACAGGACCTGACTTTAAGGATTTAATTGTTGCTTTAGCAGCTGGAGCTGCCGGAGCATATGCAACTGTCAGAGAAGACGCTTCTGCGTCTTTGCCGGGTGTGGCAGTTGCTGTTGCCCTAGTGCCACCGTTGGGTGTCGTTGGCGTGACTTTGCAAGCTGGGGCTTTAGATAAAGCTTGGGGTGCAAGTTTGTTATATACCACAAACTTGGCAGCAATTATTTTAGCTAGTGTTTTTGTATTTGTTGTTACCGGATTTGTGCCTCCAAAAAGGTTAGAAACAAATTTTGTAAAACTTGGGTTAGCTACTACTGCAATTTTTGTGATTGTTGGTTTAATCGGTTGGCCATTAATTCAGGCTTCAAGGGGTATTGCTCAAGATAATAGAGATGAATTATCTGCATTAAGTGTCGTTGAACAGTGGCTTAGCGAAACAGACGTTATTGAAGATGTTGATGTTAATGATGATGATGGCATAATCAGAGTAAGTTTACGTGGGTTTGGTGAACGTCCGAATCGCGAAGGGCTTGAGTTGCTATTAAGGGACCAGTTTGTAGATAAAGAGCTCAGGCTCGAATGGGTTCAAGTTGGTGTAACAGATACAACGGTTGAAGTAGTTGATAATAAAAAGTTGGCTGTTGTCGAAAAGATTGTATTAAGTTGGCTTTTAACTGTTAAAAATTCTCAGTTGGATGATTTAGAATTAAATGGTTCTGATTTAAGAATTGACGCTTCAGGTGTAGGTGAACCGCCATCTGTTGATGAACTAGTTGAAGCTTTGAAAAAAGAATTTGATTCAGAATTTACGACAAGTCTAAATTGGAGTCAGCGTCAATTAATTCGTTCGGACGCTGTTATTGACGAATCTACAATTTTTGAAAAATCATTGCGTTCTATTGTTGCTAGCTGGATAAACGAAACAGATTCAACCCTTGTGTTAGACCGTTTCGAACTAGCTGAAGGTTCCTTAGTTCTAGATTTTATTGGATTTAATGAACCAGATGGACAAGTTCTGATTGATGAAATTGCAGATCAAGTTGAAGAGCCCCTTGACGTTCAAGTTTATTTTAGAGAACGTATATTATTAGCAGAATCATCAATTGAAGATGAGTAATTTATAGAACAGTTAATTGACTGTCATTCCCAACTCGATTGAGAATCTCTGCTAAATAAGATTCCCGAAAGCGTGCAAGCACGGGGTCGAGAATGACAGTCCTTGTCCATACGCCCATAATGTTTGTTTGTCTATTTGGGTTCGCATATGCGGCGACCCATTCGACGTGGCGCTAGTGTAGATAGTAATGAATTATGATCTTGCGATAATTGGTGCCGGCCCGGCCGGAGCTGCTGCTGCAATTACAGCTGCTAGGGGTGGAGCCAGTGTTGTTGTTTTTGATAAGGCAGCTTATGGCCGTGATAAAGTCTGTGGTGATGGTCTAACTCCCAGAGCTATTGGAGCTCTTCAAGACTTGAATATAGATTATTCTGGGGCCCACAAAATTCAGGGCCTACGTATGATTGCCGGTAAAAAAGAACGCGAACTTGATTGGCCGAATACTTCTAGATTCCCTTCTCATGGTGCAGTTTGGCCGAGGCGGCATTTAGATAAACACTTAATTGACGCTGCAAGTGAAGCAGGTGCAGAAATTATTTGGGAAACCGAGGCGATTCCTTATTTAGAAAACGATCGGGTAGTCGGTGTCGAAGCCGCAGGTAAAAAAATACCTGTCGATCTTGTGATAGCTGCAACTGGCGCTCAAGGTAAAGTTGCGAAAATACTGGGTGCTGTTAGAGATCCAAATGAACCATTCGGGCTGGCTATCAGAACCTATGCTGAATCTCCTCGCCATAGCGATGTGCACCTAGAAGCCTGCTTAACTTTAAAAGATCAAGAGGGCACTGCAGTGCCCGGCTACGGCTGGATGTTTCCTGCTGGCGATGGCACAGTAAATATTGGTGCCGGTGCGCTGTCAACAATGAAAAACTTTAAAAAACTAAATCTGAATACATTGTTGAATGATTACAGAAACTTAGTTCAAGAAAGTTGGGATCTTGGCCCAAACTTAGACAGGCCAAAAGCTTGGCGTCTACCTATGAGTACTTTAAAACGACATGGTCAGGGCTGGCTGGCTATTGGTGATGCTGCTGGTTTAATAAACCCTATGAATGGTGAGGGTATCGACTATGGGCTTGAATCTGGGATGTTAGCCTCGCAACTTTTTTTGGACGATCCTAGTTCAGCTCCTGAAATTTATGATCGTATGATTGGTGAAAGCTTCGACCAGTTTCTTAGGACAGGTCGTCGCTTTTCTTTCTTAATTGGTCATCCATTTATTCTGCGTTCCGGCTTAAGGCTTGCTGTTGGGACTCAGGCAATAGCGAACATTACTTTGGGCGTTATGGGCAACTTAATTGACTCGGACACTCCGGGTGCAGCTGGACTAGTTTTTAAAGCCGCAGATAAAGTTCTAGGATTTGCTGATCCGGTACTACGCAAAAGCCGTGCTAGCTGATAAATTGGCTGGATAGTTCTGAAATAAGTTTTTATGGAAAGAGAGTGGTCCTAAATTGAGTCGCAATATTTATGAACTCTTTTTAAACAGAATTGGCAAATCGATGGATAAGCCGTTCATAACTATCCCTGGTGGCTTAACGTACACTTACGGCCAGCTTGATCGCCGTAGTGCTGCTATTGCTACAGTTTTGTCTCAGAGTGGCGCTAAGCCTGGTGATCGCATTGTTTCTCAGGTTGATAAATCTCCGGACGCTGTAGCTCTTTACCTTGCGTGTTTGCGTGGAGGCTTTGTCTATGTGCCTTTAAGTAGTAGCTTGGGCGTTGAAGATATGGGATTTTACTTGGGTGATGCTGAACCAAGCATCTTTGTTTGTAACGAAAGCGATGCAGCCAAACTAAAACCGGTTGCTGACATTGTTGGAGTTAACACAATTCATACACTTAGTTCATTAAGCACCGGTACTTTGGCCGACGCTGCGAACGAAGTTGACCCAGTTGTTGATGTTATTTCTCGAGACCCTAACGATGTTGCGGTAATTATTTATACTTCAGGTAACACTGGTAGAGCCAAAGGTGCAATGTTAACTCATCGCAACTTAATTTCTAATGGTCGAGCTTTGCATGCAGTTTGGCGTTGGCGTCCAGGCGATGTCTTGTTGCATAGCTTACCAATTCATAATAGTTTTGGGTTGCTTGTTGCTTTACATAGCGCAATTCTGAATGCTTCTGAAGTTCTTTTCCATGAGAAATACAAACGTAGCGAAGTTATAAAAAGTATGGAAAGCGCAACGGTGGTTATGGAAAGCCCGAACCATTTATTTGATCTGCTGCAAGACCCTAATTTTGGAAAACTAACTTGCAATAGTGTGCGTTTATTTGTTTCAGGTTCTGCTCAGTTGCCTCATTCAACTTTCAGAGATTTTGCTGAACGCACTGATCACGGTATCTGTGAGTGTTATATTACAACAGAGGCAGGCGTTCTTAGCTCTAATCCACCTGAAGGTGAGCGTGTTGGTGGTTCTGTAGGTTATGCATTGCCCAACGTTGATTTACGTGTGGTTGATCCAAATGGGTCAGTGCTAGGTTCTGGCGAAATAGGTCAAGTTCAAGTTAAAGGGCCAAATACTTTTGCCGGTTATTGGCAGCGGCCAGATTCTACGTCTGAAGGGTTTACTTCTGATGGCTATATGAAAACTGGCGATGTGGCATTTTTCTCTAAAGATGGTCGAATTACTTTAGCTGGTAGAGCTAACAACTTGGTTGTTTCAGGTGGTCAACATATTTATCCGAGAGAAATTGAAATTGTATTAGATAACGTGCCTGGTGTTAAAGAGAGTGCGGCAATTGGTTTGGCTCATCCTCAGTTGGGCGAGGCTATAGCTGTTTTTGTTGTTTGTGATGACAAAGTTACTAAAGAACTTTTGCAGAGCGCTATTGCTCAGAACGTGCAGGCATTTAAAATGCCACGAGAGTTCATCTTCGTACCAGATTTGCCTAAGTCAGCTATGGGTGTTATTCAGCGTAAACAATTAGCAGCAAAACATGCGGAAGTGTTTACTGCAAATTCCATAGGCTGAGACGTTCTTAGAGGAACTCTATTAAATTATAGATCCCCTGAGTATCTCCGCTCCGCTTGGGGCTCTTGCCCGCAAGCAGGAACGGGATTACAGATCTCGTGAACTTGAGTTGCTTGTAAACCCTGATGGGTCTTCGTCGCGTTCGTTGTCTAAATCTATTATTCCTAAACGTACAGCGCTTAATACAGCGTGTGTGAGCGACTGTGCATCTAGCTTGCGATAAACGCCGTTTAGATGGTTGTGGACCGTTTTTTGAGTAATCCCAAGATGTCTTGCAGCTTGTTTTGTGCTCATTCCATCAGCTATAGCTTGTAACACTTCAACTTGCCTTGAGGAGAGAATATCGTCGTTATTTGTTTGGTTGTTTACAGTGTTTAACATTGCTCCTGCTAGTGCAGGTGAAAGAACTGTGTCGCCTTCAACTACTCGCAATACTGTTGCTCTTACATCTGTGAAAGATGTTCCTTTACTCATGTAAGCACTTGCACCTGCTGCAATGGCGTCCCGGGTTTTGTCTATGTCGTCGTGCATTGTAAGAACGGCCACACGAACGTGTGGAAGTTGCTCTCTTATCTTACGAGTTGCTTCTATGCCGTCCATAACGGGCATGGATAGATCCATTAGAACAACTTGTGGTTGTAAGGTCCTTGCCATCTGTACAGCTTCTTCACCTGTTGAGGCTTCACCTACGACGTTGTCACCAGCTGCTTCGAAGGATTTACGTAGACCTTCTCTTAGTAGTGCATGGTCGTCTGCTATTAATATATTAATCATTTTTTCCACCTTATTTAGATGTTAGTCTTGTTTGAACCATAATGTTTGTTCCGTGTCCAGGTTCGCTAGTCATTTCGAGGTGAGCTCCTATTGCTGTTGCTCGTTCTCTCATTCCTACTAAACCGTAAGCACTTCCTCTAATTCCTTTGTTGGGATCAAATCCACGCCCATCATCATTGATGAGCAACACTCCTATATCATCGGATATTGACCAACGAATATAAACTTTTGAAGCATCTGCATGCTTCTCAATGTTAGTGAGTGCTTCTTGTGTGATTCTTAAGAGTTCGTTTTCTATTGGCGACGGTAGCCTTCTTCCTTCTTTGGCAAGTTGTAAATCTACCTCAATTTTACTTCTTTTCTCAAATCTTTCTATTACTTCTTTTAAAACAGTGTTTAAAGGACGCTCTGGAGACACGGCTGCCCTCAGTTCTAAGAGCGTATCGCGAAATTCACTAATTGCGCTTTGAACATCGTTGTATAAGCCGTCTAATTCAACTTTGCTTGGTAGCTCGTTGCCTTTAATTCTTTCTAATTCGAGTGCAATGTAAGTTAGGTATTGTCCTAGTCGGTCGTGAAGGTCTCTGGCTATTCTTGTTCTTTCTTCATCAGCTGCAAGAGATCTGAGTCGATTAAATGATCTAGCGTTTGCAAGAGTTAAGGCTAATACATCGGCCATGCCTTCGAGAAGGTTTATATCTGTTTGCGTAAAGTGATCGGTTTCTGGGTGCTCAACTGCAATCAAACCAGTGTCTACATTGTTAGCGATCAGACGAACGTACATGCCGCTACCGAATCGGTTTGTTGATTGGGCTAGATCGTTTACGACCATTACCCCTATTGACCTGGAAGCTTTATAAATGAGTTCAGGTAATTCATTGTCATTAACTTTGGGTGGAAGGTTTAAGCCTTCTTGCATAAGAGTCACCCATTCACCATTTTCGAATGCGAGTAATGCCATTCGGTCGGCTCTGAATGCGTCTGTTAATTCTTGTTTTGTTGCGTATACAGCGTCAGCTAAATCTAATGATGATGGTAACGTTCGTGCTAGTTCGTTCAGAACTTCAAGTAAATTGTTCGCTTCTGCTAGCCGATCTCTTTGAATTTTTAAGGCCTGGCCTCGACCTTCCATCTCTAGAATTCGCTTTAGAGCGACACCGGGGAGTACTCCGATAGCTACAACAAAGGCTGAAATTTGGGCGTATTCGATTAGGTCAGGTTGTCGTATCAGGTCTTCGGAAATATATGAAACTAAAGATGTTACTCCGATGGCTATTGATGCAGCTAGTAGCCCATATTTAAGTCCCCAACCAAAAGCAACTACAGCAATTGCGATAAATACGCAGCCAACAAATGGGTTAGAAAAGCCTTCTCTTACACCTATGGCTGCAGCTAAGATTGCAACATCAGCGCACCCGAAGAATAACGGAATTTTATTGTTTCTTAAATCGATTTGGATTGGGTTGATGCTGCGCCAAGTTGTTAAGAAAATAGTTATCGCTAATGTTGCAACAACTCTTAGTTCTCCTTCGGATGCTCTTGACGAGGCAAAGCCCAGCCCAATCATGACTGTGGTCCATCTGATTGCAATAATTCCACGGTTTATGTAGTCAATTGTGCTTTGTCCTAGAGCACGGACTTCTTTTGAGGTTAATGTCCCAGGATTTTTACCATCAGGGCTAGGGCTTTTAGAATCACGGGTATCGCCAGCTGCGCTCTGTAACTTCAGATCAGTTGTTTCTGTTGTTTCTAAACTGCTCATCTTGTTCCTGGCGGGGTTATATGAGCATATCTGCATGCTTGGTACAAAGCGAAAATTATTCGGTTGCCGTTTCTGAAGTTTCTTCAATTTCTTGAATTATTGTGTTTACTTCGTTGCTTACTTTTTCTAAACGACTTTTACAGAACTTTAAGAGTTCGTTGCCTCTTTTGACTTTACTTGCAAGAAGGTCAACATCTACTTCTGAAGTTTCTAATGACTCTAAGATTGTGTTTAGCTCGTCCATTGCTTGTTCGTAAGTTAAATCTGGGTTCGAAGAAATTTTTGTCATAAGTTTAAATCTATCATCGTTAGTCTAATAGGACTTTCAAATTACAATCGTGATTCCCAACTCGGCAGTTGTCATTCCCAACTCGGCAGTTGTCATTCCCAACT
>Ga0114956_1004524_pt1 | contig 10559 bp, 10 predicted proteins | sample MaitaG_FD_87304 | JGI IMG/M metagenome (GOLD analysis project Ga0114956, IMG submission 87304) | Marine algal microbial communities from Maine, USA - Maine_Asex2 metaG | ecosystem: Host-associated > Algae > Red algae > Unclassified | place: Maine, USA | collected 2015-01-05 | reverse complement strand
GCCGAGCCAGGGGCGTTCGGGATTCATGCGGGTGACGATGCAGCCGTCGACTTCGCCGTGCTTGAGCAGATCCCAGAGCAGCGCGGTGATCACGCCGCCGCCGGCTCCGCGGTCGCGCATGGATTCCTCGGCCGCGTGGGTCATCCAAGTTTCGCGAACAACCCCGTCGAAGGTCGCGGGATCTTTTGTTTTTTCGCCGAAGGTGATGCGGGTGAGTTCGCCGTAGTCGACTTTGCCGCCGGGGCAAATCTCGCCGCAGAGTCCGCATTCGGTGCATTTGTCCGGGTCGAGAATCACCGGATACAGGTCCTCGTCGAGCGAGATCGCCTTCTCCGGACAGACCCCGACGCAGGTGGCGCTACGCGTGCACAAGCTGCGGTCGGTGAACGCGATGCTGAGTTTGGCGGGGTCGAGTTTCTTCACGTGGCCCCTGCTCTATGCGCGGGTTCCGACATTGGCAAGAGCGCGAAAAGCACCCGAGTAGCGCCGTCCTTCCAGGCGGTGGTTGTATGCCTGCCTTCCCGCAGGCCGGCTAGAAGCCGGCATACAACCACCCGCTTGGCAGCGTGCGCCACCTTCCATCTTCCGCTATTTTCTATCTTCCACCTTTCATCTTGCTTCCATGTTTGCGTAGAATCGGAAAACGGATGATCACGCGCGTCGAACTCGAAAATTTCATGTCGCACACCCACTCGGTGTTCGAACTAGCCGAGGGCCTGACGGTCCTGCTCGGCGACAACAACTCGGGAAAATCCGCGGTGGTTCACGCCATCCAATGCCTGTGCGAAAACACCAGCGGCAAGTACATGATCCGCCACGGCACCCGCGAATGCATCGTCACCATCACGACCAGCGAGGGCGACGAAATCAGCTGGCACCGCACCAAGACCACCGCCTGGTACGTGATCAACGGCAAGAAACACAGCCGCCTGCACGGACGCGTGCCCGACGAACTACATCAAGTTCTGCGCCTGCCGGCGCTTACCGACGAGAACCAGAAGGAATCCTACAACGTCCATCTTGCGTTCCAGAAACAGCCGATCTTTTTGCTCCACGACACCGGCGGCAAACGCGCCACCTTCTTCGCCTCCTCTTCCGACGCGGGCAAGCTGATGGCCATGCAGGTGCTGCACAAACAGCAAACCACCGCCGCCCGCGCCCGCGAACGCACCCTCGACACGCAGGTCGAACACCAAGCCGCCGCCGTCGCCACCCTGGACGAGGTCCCCGAACTCGACCAATCGCTCGTCGCCTTGGAACAACAATACGCCGAACTCGCCGCCGATCTCGAACGGCAAGCCACGCTCGGCATCTTGGTCGAACGAACCGAACGCAACCAGCGCCTGCGCGCGTCCGAAGCGGCCCAGCACGAAATCCTCAGCGAACTCCCCGCCCTGCCCTCCCCGGCCGCGTTCGAAGAGGCCGAAAAACTGGCCGAACTGATCCGCCGCATCGGCATCGGCGAACGCTTTGTTCAACAAACCATCGACACCACCCAGGTGCTCTGCGAACTCGAGCCGCCGACCGCGATCGCCGATACCTCGGCGCTTTCCCGCCTGCTTCACGACTTCGAATCCGTCGCCACTGAACACCTCAAACCCGGCGACACGCTGACCATCCTCGACGAACTACCCGCCTTCCCGGAGTTGCTTGACTACAGCGCCTTGAGCACCATCACCCGCGACCTGGAAAGTTACGAAAACCTCCGCGCGCTTGACGCGGCCGACCGCGCCACCTTGCTCGCAAACGAACGCCAAGCCGAAGCCGAGTGGAAGGCGCTGCTCGCCGAAATTGAGATTTGCCCGATCTGCCGCCAGGAGGTTCCCGTCTCATGAGCGCCGCCAAGAATGCACCCGCCAAAACCCGCAGCTACGACGGCATTCTCGCTATCGGCGATCCGCATCTCGAAGACCGGATTCCCGGCTACCGAAGTGATGACTATCCGCACGTGATCCTGCAAAAGTTGCAGTGGTGCCTCGACACGGCCCGCCACGAAAACCTGATGCCGGTGCTGCTCGGCGACCTGTTCAACGTGCCGCGTAACAACCCCAACTGGCTGGTGGTCAGCGTGCTCGATATGTTTGCTGCCCAGGACGTGTTCGGCATCGTCGGCAACCACGACATCTACGAAAACGAACTCAACGAACACGACACCCTGCGCATTATCGAAGAAGCCGGACGACTGACCCTGCTCGATCAGGGCGGGATGGATATCGACATCGGCGGCCTGCCGGTCCGACTCGGCGGCACCGACTGGGGCAAGGCGCTACCGCGTTCGGTGGACGCCGGCGATCGCCTTGTGCTGTGGTTCACCCACCATGACTTGCACCTGCCCGGCTTCGAACGCTACGCCACCATCCGCCTCGGCGAGATTCCCGGGGTCGACTTCGTTGTCAACGGGCACATCCACAAACGCATGCCGCCGGTGCAACGCGGTTCGACCACCTGGATCAACCCCGGCAACATCGCCCGGCGCGAACGCAGCCAGATTACCCTCGACCACGTGCCCGCCGCACTCGAACTCAGGCCGACCAAAAAGGGCTGGAAACACAGCTACCGGGAGATCCCGCATCGCCCGTTCGCCGAGGTGTTTCATGCCAAGGAAGAGGCGGTTGACCTGCTGCCCGGCGGCCCGTCCAGTTTTGTCACCGGCCTCGCCGAACTGCACGCCCGCCGCACCACTACCGGCAGCGGTCTGGTGAGTTTTTTAGATAAGCATCTCGACAAGTTCGACGACGAAGTCGCAGCGGAGATCCGACGTCTCGCCATGGAGGTCACGGATGCCTAAAGACAAACACGATCACGACCGCCACGAAGACCTCATCGCCGACATCGAACGCCTGCAAATTCGTCACGAGAAACTGAAAGACAAACGCATCCGCGCCGAGGAGCGCTTGAAGAGCGCCGAAGAAAAACTCAAAAGCTTGCGCAAACAGGCGAAGAAGGAGTTCGGCACCGACGACCTCACCGAACTGAAAACCAAGTTGAGCGCCATGCAGGAAGAGAACGCCCGCCGCACCCGCGAGTATACCAACGCCCTCGACGACGTTGAACGACGACTCGCCGAGGTCGAGGAACGCTATGAAGGTTCAGACGGAGAAGGGGCAGAAACATGAGCGGATCCGCCTCGCCCGCGAACCCGCCGCTGCCTCTACCCCTGCGCCCTCCGTTAGACACGCGGCTGCGCCTGGAACGCCTCGCCGCCAGTCGGAAAACCGAGCAGCGCCAGCTCGATGCGATGACCGGCCAATTGACCGAAGTGCGCCGCCGCATCGGCTTGGCCGCTTCCGTCTCGACCGCCCTCGAGGCCTTGAGCGAACAGCTGTTCAAAGAACTGCTCGATGTGATCCAGACCAAGCTGTCGATCGCCCTGCAAGAAGTGCTCGAACAGGACATCCAACTGGTCGCCAGCGCCGGTTGGCGCAACAACCGCGCCAGCGTCGACTTCCACATCGAACGCAACGGCCAAGCCGAGGACATTCAATATGGTCAAGGCGGTTCGGTCGCGAACATTTTGTCCGTCGGCCTGCGCATGTTCGCATTGACCACCCTCGACAAAGCAACGCATCGCCGCGTCCTGGTGCTCGACGAACAAGATTGCTGGCTGCGTCCCGACCTCGTTCCGCGTTTGGTGAAGATCGTTCATGACGCCGGCGAGGCGCTCGGCTTTCAAGTGCTCATGATTTCCCACCACGATCCCAACTCGTTCCGTGAGTTCGCCGACAGAGTGTACCGGATCAAAGCCGGCGAGGAAGGCGTTGTGGTGAAACAGTTGAACGCGTAGCAGCGGTCTTGGAGTTTAGAAAAAGAATACGTCAACACCGGAAATCAACGAGGACTCACCCCTCAGAGAATTCTGGAGGCTGGGAACTCATTGTGGGCAGTTGCGACTAATTAATTCAGGAATAAATTGAACATCATCTTACTGAGAACATCTTATTATTAAGATGCAATTGGTGACATTATATTGAATAAACCTACGCCCGGCCGACGCCCCCACCAGCCAACGCGAACCCCCGCGTCAAGGATGGTCATCATTCCCAGGCGGACCTTGTTCGCCACTCTCCTTCTGATGCAGGCCATCCAAGTCGGACTCTGCGTTCTGGCGTTCGTCATCATTCCGCAGTTGCGGGAGATTTACGAGGATATGGGAATGGTACTGCCATTATTGGTACGGTTCATCTTGGGAGGCGGCTATTGGCTCTGCTTGATCTTTCCTCTGCTTTTAATCGGGCTCTCATGCTGGGCCTGCCGCAGCGACAAGCCCTCCATCGCCCCGGCCTTTGTCATGCTGGCGACCGTGCTGGTCACCTTGGTCCTTACGTTGCTACTCATGATTTTCTACTTCATGGCTATGAGCGGGTTTCATGGCCTGCCAGGCATTTAATATATGAAAGGTTGTAACGCGGTGATGGTTTTCTTGGGTGCGAATGTGGGTTGATGACTTGCCGGAATGTGCCTTGTCTTCCCGTCCCACTGGAACTTGTTTTCGTGTCGGTCACCCTCGGTTCCGCTCGTGCTTCGCTGGACCGGGCGCCACCGAAAGGCTCTTTTTGGCCCGCGCAAAAAGAGTTGAGCGCTTACGAACAAGCAGATACGAACTAGCAGAACATGGAACTCTTGCATCAGCCCTACGGCCCTTGGCATCTGATCGCGACCATCGCGGCGGTTGTGGCAATGCTCGCGTTCCTCGGACGAGGCGGGGCCGACCGATGGCGTCGACTCGGACGGAAGAAGGTCGCGCGCAGCGTCATCATCGCCGGTTCGCTGCTCGCCTTGATACTGCTCGCCTGGGCTGCCTGGAACCCGCGCGCGGTCAAACGCGGTGGTTCGGAGCAGCTTCATCTCGAACTCCTGATCGACGTCTCCGACAGCATGCGCCGTGACAGTGCTGCGTGGGACCGCCAACAAAAGACCGCCCGCGACTGGGTAAAAGCGCAGGTGCTCGCCTCGCCCAAGTCGCTACGCAAACAGGCGACCTGCGGCGTCACCACTTTTGGCAGACGCGCCGTCACCGCCGGCAAAACCCGCCCCCTCGCCGACTGGCCTAAAACGCTCGCCGCCTTGCGCGAAAGCGAGTTTGCCACCGGCGCCGACACCGACATCGCCGCCGGACTCCGCCAAGCCGCCGAACGCATCGCTGAGGAGGGCGGACGCGGCGTAGTCGTTCTGCTCAGTGACGGCCACAACACCATCGAGGACAAAGCCACGGCCAGCGAAAGCGGTAGCGCGCCGCTCGAAGCCGCCCGCGAACTCGGCGCCAAGGGCATTCCGATTCTCGTTCTGCCCGCCGAGGGTTCCCCGCCCGCGCTGGCCATGAGCGCGGTCGATCTTGCACCTGTGGTCGATAGCGACGCCCCTACCCGTCTGCGCGGCGGCATCGCCAACCAACTCGGCGACGGTGTGACCGCCACGATGAGCGTCGCCATGAACCCCGGCATGCGCAACGCCCCGGGACCCCATGGCGTCGCCCGCACCACCTCGAACACCTTCGAGGTCGCCGACGGCGCCTGGGCCCGGTTCCGCCCCGAACTCACCTTCGAAGGCTACGGCTTGCAAGTCGTGGAAGTGACGCTCGCCGAACAGCAAGCCGACGCCAACAACCCGGAATCGCGCAAACCGCGCCCGCCACAACGCCGCCGCTTTTACACCCAGGTCAAACGCCCGCCGCGGCTGCTGACCATCGGCGACAACCGCTGGCTTTCCGCGCTGCGCGATTCCGATTTCGACATCATCCAAAAACAGGCCGGCGACATCACGCCGGATATGAATCTCGCCGATGTCGATGCCATCGTGCTCTCCGGGGTGGACGGCAACCGCTTCAAACCCGGCGTGCAAGAAGCCTTCGCGACCGCGGTGAAGAACGGCGGAACCGGCCTCTTTTTCATCAATGGCAGCCACGAGGGCGACGAGAAACTGCCGAGCATCCTATCGACCTATTACGAACAACCGGTCGGCGACATCCTGCCGGTCGTGCCGCGTAAATCGACCTACGAACCGCCGGAGCGCAATGTCGTGCTGATGCTTGACACCTCCGGGTCGATGGGCGGCTGGGAAAAGGTGATGAAGAGTATTTCGCGCAGCATTGTTGGCCGACTTCGGCCGGGCGACACGCTCGACGTGATCGCTTTCACCGTGAGCGCCAACCACATTGTCAAAGACTTGAAGATGACCGAGGCCAACAAACAAAAGGCGATCGCGCAGATCGACCGGCTCGGCATCGGCGGCGGCACGAGTCCGAAAGCGGCCTTGGATTTGATTGAGGCGCGCAAGTTCGTCGAAGGTGGCTTGATCTTCATCTCCGACGGCGGGTTCAGTCAAGGCGACATCAGCACCAGCATCCGCCGGCGTCCGGACCTGCGCGTGACCGTGTTCTCCTGCGGCGGCAATCATTACGGTACGCTGAACAAGCTGGCCGATCCGATTCCGGTCACGCGCAATTTCGACCCGGGCAAAATCAAGATCCCCTACTTCGGCGAAAAAAAGGACAACCGCTACTACGACCGCGAGAGCTTTTCCACCTTGCCAATGCCCGACCTGCGGCGGGACGACCAACTGCCGATGCCGGATCTGCCGGTTTCCGGTTCGGCGTTTTCGCGCATGCGCGGCGAAGGTGTGCTGATCGGGGTGCGTCCGAAATATGCGATGCCGGTTCTGGCCACCCGGCCGGTCGGCGCCGGGCGCACCGGCGCCTGGACCAGCGGACTCGGCGGCGAATGGATCAAGAACATCGGCCCGGCCGGGGACACCGGACCGGAGGCGGTCACGGCGTGGATGCGGCAAATGGTCGGGTTCAGCGAACGCGACCGCTACGATTTTGATGTCGAGGAGACGGGCCGGGTTCTCAATGTGCGTGTGTCACTGCTGCCGGAAGACGGGCGAGTGCCCCGCGTCGATCGAATGAATGCCCGTATTCTCTACGAGGACGGCGTGGCCGAGGGCATCAAACTTGTGCCCGACGGCTTTGTCGCGGGTCAATTTACCGGCGAGATTCCCCGCCCCGAACGCGCCGGCACGCAACGCGCCTTCCTCACCATCAGCGAAGAAGGGACGGACGCGCTCACCGGACGCCAGCGCGTGCCGATCGTGCTGCTGCCGCCACGTGAAGCGGCGGCCTCGGCGGCCAGCCGTGAAGATTGGACCCACGGGACCAACGAGGGTATGCTGCTCGCGCTCGCCCAGTCCAGCGGCGGTGCCTGGCAACCCGAACCGGGTTCGCATGTCACCCACTCGCAACGGGCGATCACCAGCAACCGTGCCCTGTGGCCATGGATCGCCCTGCTCGGCGGACTCTGTCTGCTGGTGGCCGTGGGCGTTCGGAGGTTGAGTCCTTGAACCGGTCCGGGTTCGACCTGCGTGAGCTGCCCGCGGAAGAGGCCGCCGCCTCGCTGCGCCGCCTCGCTCTCTGGGCCTTGGAGTGGACCTTGCGCCAAGAGGAACCCAAGGCGCACACCACGTCAAAAACGGATCGGAAAAAATCGAAACCCAAGGCGAAGGGAAAGGCGAAGGGAAAGGCGAAGAAAACGTCGACCGCGCCGGCCCCGTCCGAGCAACGCACCATCGCCGAACCAACGAAACAGGATCAAGACTTGTGGCTGCAATTGCGCAAGGGGCGCAAGACGTGGAATCGTCCGCCGTCGTTTTGGTCGAATCTGTCGGTGGCGTCCCAGGGGCGGCGGAAACGCCGGATCCGACTCTGGGCGCACCAGCAGTTCGAGAAGGGCTTGCGCTCCTCCGATGCGGCGATGCCCGACACCTTCTACGACCTGTGCGCGACCATGGCGTGGAGCCATCCTTCGTTCGAACTGGAGCTATGGGAATTGGTGCGGCGCTGGATGTTCCGCGAGATGATTTATGACACCGACCTCGAACGAAACCTCGGCTTCTCTTCGCAAACTCTGTGGACCCTGATCGCCATCGCATTTTCCGCGCAAAGCCAAAAGCGCCCCGAGCGGCCAGCATGGCAACAATGGATTCTTGCCGGGGTGGATCAATGGCGAAACCGGGGAGCGAAGACCTTGGCTGCCGAGTTCGGTTTGATCTCCGCGGCCCGACTTCCGGGCTCCGCGCATTGGGCCGGGTTCTGGGATCAATGGCTGCTGTCCCTCGCCTTGAACCAAGCGGGCGTACGCGCCGGCAAGGACGGCGAACCAACGGGAGGCTTGCTGGCGCCGAGTTCGGACCCGGATGGAGCCCCTCGGAAAGCCCCATCGTGGATTCGCGAACTGTTCAACTTGCCCTTTGTGCGCTTCCGACAAGGAATGGATCCCTACGGTTCCGCGCAGTCGTTCGGCATGTCCTGGTCGGAAGAGGCCCCCGCCCGCCTGCTGACATTCTACGGCTACAAAAAAGCGCCGCCACCCTTGCCACGCGTCGGGGCCGGGACCGCGACAACCACAACAGCAAGCCAAAGCCGGCTTTAAAGGCCCAATAGGGCGATGGCCGCAAAAGTTGTAGCACGGATTTTTTATCCGTGTTCGTGGGACGGCATTGCATTCCGTCGTTCGATTCTCAGCTGGCGTTCATTTTCGCCAGCGTCGTGATCTGTGGATTCCTCGAACGTTTCCGCAACGAATGAGGAAGGGTGCATCGATCTCGGATTTCACATCCGAGCTACGGACACGGACTGCAAGTCCGTGCTATATTCGGGCCGCTCTCTATTAAGAAGTACGCCACACTCCGGACTCCTCCAGCTGCCGGGTCGCCGTCCCGGCCCAGTCCCGGTTCGCCGCCGGACTCGCGGGAGACGGATGCAGAATGCGCGCCAGCTTCAACTCGCCTGCGTCCAGCTCCGCCGCGAACACCGTCTTCGCCCGCTTCTCCGCGTAGGCCCCGACCGCGACGAACCACTCCGGTTGCAGAACCCCGACCACCTCGGCCAAAGACGCGTCGCAAGCGGCGGTCAACGGCGTCCGTTCGGCCAGCAGCAACTTGTCCGGCGTGACGTTGCGACCGCTTTCCGCCATGAACACCAGCGGGCAGTAGTTGTAGATAAAATGCTGTTCGAAAAAGGCCTCGGCGGTGCCGAAGCGTTCGGAGAACAGCCCCCAGAGCCGTCGCCCGCTCACCTCCGAACGCGCGCAGGCGAAACCCTCGACCGGGCGTTTTGGGTGCTCGATTTTCGGTTTCTTCACCGGCTCATCGATGCCCATCCAGTCGCGCACCGCCGCCACCTCGCCGAACGGCACCCCCGTTTGCGCCATGCCCCAAGGCCCGGGATTCATGCCCATAAACAGCACCCGCGGCGTGCCGGACCCGAAGCGTTCGAGATAGGCTTCGTGGGGCGCGCGGGCATAGACCAGCGGATTATAGACGTGCGTGACCTCGCCGGAGAACGACATCTTGCCGACCTTGCGCGAAAGCCGGCGCACCACCGGAACCAAGCTCACGCCCAGCTGCCTCGTAACAGGCCGAATATTCCCCTTGAAAATACTACCAGCATCATTTAGCGCACGTGAAAATCCATTTGGAGACAGTACATGTTTGAATTTAGCGGCGTCGTCAAAGCCATCCTTGACCCTAAAACTTTTGAGAGCGGATTCACCGTCCGCGAATTCGTCGTGGAAAATCCAGACGACAAATATCCCAAACCGATCGCGTTCCAGACCAAGCAGGACAAAGTGACCCTGCTCGACAGCCTGAGCGTCGGCGACCAAGTCACTGTCAGCTTCGACCTCGACGGCCGCGAGTGGCAGGGCAAATATTTCGTCAACCTCAACGCCTGGCGGATCAACAGCGGCGCCGGTGCCGGTGAAGGCTCCCAAGGCCGCGCCCCCGATCCGGGTTCGCAAGCGGGTCCGTCCACCATGGACCTCGAACCAGCCACCGACGACGACGACAACTTGCCGTTCTAATCTGGCGTGAGCGGTCCCGCGGGTGAGTTGGGGACGCAGTCCGAGAAGAAACGCCGTAGCTGCGCAAGGTGTCCCAGTAGTCGGGGTGGATGTAGATTTTTACCGGGATCACGCCGTGATAAGAGCCTTCCCCGCTTGATTCTATGCTTGGGCGGTGAGGGAATCGTTGGCGGAGAACATCAGGGCGAATGCCGTCAATTCATCGGGGATCAGGATGCCAGCCAATGCACCGAACGCGAGGAACTGCAGGCCCGCACATTTCTGGGATAACACCATCGGGGATATTCTCCTTGGCTATCGAACGTTCTGCTTTGCCTTCTTGCCCCGCGCCGCGTTCTTCTCCTTCTTCGGCTTCACCTTTTTGGGCGCGGGATCTTTCACCCGGCGCGTTTTGGCCAGATCGCTGATGACGCTGGAGAGTTTGGCGTAGGCGGCCTTGGCCTCGCCTTCCAGTTCGGACACGGCCAACTCCTGCTGGATGAAAGGTTGGTCGGCGTATTTGAAAAACTCCTCCTTCGCGGCTTGCTTCCCGGTCGCGCTGGTCAGGCGGAGTCCGTAGTCGTGGTTACGCGCCCAAGTTTTGCCACGGTACCAGAAGTAAACCCAGTCCTTGCCACGCGCGCCGACGCCCGGACTGCCGATGAGTTCGGGCATCAGGCTCTTGCCATCACCGGGATAGGCCTCGGGCAACGGGGCACCGGTGAT
>Ga0114956_1004523_pt1 | contig 10560 bp, 13 predicted proteins | sample MaitaG_FD_87304 | JGI IMG/M metagenome (GOLD analysis project Ga0114956, IMG submission 87304) | Marine algal microbial communities from Maine, USA - Maine_Asex2 metaG | ecosystem: Host-associated > Algae > Red algae > Unclassified | place: Maine, USA | collected 2015-01-05 | reverse complement strand
TTTTAGTACAAAATTAATGATGTATTTATATTACAATGATTTCACTATCTTCGGGTCGAACACCTTCCTAAATACATTAGGATATAAAGAATACTTACAACCATTTATTTATTCCCATTGTGGATTTTTAGCCAAACACCATTGCCTATAAATTGGGATGTGTCAGGAGTAACAAACTGTGATTCAAATGGATATTTGTCTGTCACCAATAATGGGAGTAGGGTTGAAGCAATCGAGATCGAAGGCCGCAGTTGTGGACCATGTACAACTTTAAGCTCAATGGGTACTTGCGTATTAGACGCTGCTGGTGAACAATGTAGTAATACGCCGAACGTCATGACATCATCAATGATCGATATAGGAGCCTACAACCAAATAAATTTAACTGCAATCATTTCTCCAATTAGTGGTAGTCATGAAGCTTCAAGCTGCACAGTAGGTGATTTAGCAATTGTAGAGGTTATCCATATTAGCAATTCGATTCAAACGACTATTTTGAGTATTGGAGGCGCTGGTTTGAATAATCAAGTGACTCAAAATACTTTAGTCAATGTTCAAAATTGTAATGACGCATTAATTATGATAATTGTTACGAAATCCAATGCAAGTAATGAAGGTTTTGTTTTCGATATATCTCCAATAGGTACAGGAGTCAGCAGTCAAATACCTACACTTCAAAATGTAGACATCGATATTCCTACTATTGGTTGTCCAGGTGGCTTCACAGAAGTTTCAATTTTGAATTGTCAATTATGTACTATTGTATCTGCAACACCATCTAATGGTGGAACTACAATTGTAAACACAGGGTCGAGTATTCTAATTCCTATCCCTCCCAACCATACTGGTCCACTTAATTTTGATATAACTTATGGAGATGGAATATGCTCATTTACTTTCCCATTAGACGTTCCTTATTTGAATAATTCAATATTTCAATCAAACTTTTTTCTTGATCCATTTTGTCCAAATACACAGTTTGCTTTGCCACAACCTTTGAATGTAAGCAACACACAAATAAACGGGACTTGGACTGGTCCTGGAGTATCTAACAATACTTTTACAGATCCGGGGAATGGTCCAATGACGTATACCGTGACATTCACATCAAGTAATTGTTTAGGTATTCAATTTGATCAAGAAATTATTATTGGACCAAATAACTATGCAGGGCTGAATAAATTGACAGGCATAGAAAGTCAAAGTATAACCTATAGCACAGATGGAATAATTGAATCAGAACAACTATTAAATAATCCATTTAGTATTGATTATAATGCCGGAGTCGAAATACTTTTGGACCATCCATTTGAGGTTGAATCTGGTGCTAGATTTCATGCATATATAGATGGATGTAATTGATTGGTAAGCCTAGCCTCTAAAGAAATAATTTACTGGCTATATCGTATTATGAGGCAAAATGTCGATCACTTCGCCCTTTAGCTCAATAGCCAAAGAATAACATAGTTCCTTTTTCTCCTGGTCGGTGGTCTGGTCATACTCCTGTCTCAGTTCCCAAATGATAGAATCGATTAACTTGATGTGATCTGGACTAAGTGGTTTTTAAAGTTGCTGCATGTATGTTTAGATGTTTGGACTATCAAATAGTGAAGGGATAAAACGAAGAAAATCGGAGTACCCCTATTTTTAGGGGTATTAAATAGTAATAATGTGTTGTATTTTACATTGAAAAATACAACACAAATTTGTTAACAATGGATGCATTTACTCAAAGAATTTTATTACTTCTAATAAGTTCGACTTTATTTTCTTGTGCTGCGTCAAAGAATAAAAGAGAAACCGTTTCTTTAAATAAAGGGACAAAACTACTTAAGATAATGGACGATCCGGCTTATCCAAACAGCCACCAAAGTATTGTAATATATGACTTAACAGAATCCTTAAAGGCAGATATTTTTAACAAAACAAGTGGTATAGAAATCAATATCACAGAACCTGAAAAACTGCCGACTCCAAGTTTTCCTGGATTTAGAATTCAAAATGATAAAGTCAAAAAATACAAGGATGAAGGGATGTATAGATTTGCATATAAATATGAATATGATGGCTTGTTAAAAACTAGTAATTTTTACTCAAATCTCTACGAGAATACAAAACAGGAAGGTAATCTTCAACATGGGAAATCAGAAAAATATTGGGATTTAGAATTATTGAATGGTGCTCTGACTATTCCATTTAAATTTAGACAAGCAGTATTTGAGCCTGATAGATTTTTTCTTGATGCTGAGACCTTAACTAAAACTAGGGTAAGGCTTGATGCGGTACCCTCTACAAGTTTTAATGCAGGATATATATTTGGATTTGGATCTGCATTAAAAACTTATCGACCTGTATATAACGAATCTTCAAACAAACTAGTAGATATAGACACAAGATTGTTTAGGGCAAGTGGTGGTTTATTCATTGGGTTAACGACTATTGGTCTTAATGATCGTAATATAGTAGATGTACCATTTAGAAGAGATCGAACAGTATTCGGGGCTACTTATGGAGCTGCCTTTCTTATTACTTATAATAATTTTACTGTTGGGATTGCAACGGGAAGAGATAGACCATTTGATCAATTATTTGACAAATGGATATATCATAAGGAATGGTGGTATGGAATTACATTTGGTCTTGATATATTTAAATTTAATCTCTTCTAAATTTAGTTTCTAGCTAGTTTGCAAATATCTATATCCCAATAGTCGGAATTGATTTCTTTGACGCACAGAGAGCAGTATTCAGCCATTTGATTTATGGTTTTGAATTCTATTTTTTACATAGAATAATTGCCTGAGTGTAGCCTCTTGAATCGAGTATGATTTTACATGAATGAATTTGTAAATAAAGAAGCTGGCTATAATCTCTAGTTCTTGCATAGTGTATTCGTTGAATTGTTTGAGGTTTGGATTTGGCAAAGTGTGTGCTTTATATGGTAGATGGGAATTGTTGGAAATGGTGACGGGTTTAGATCAATTATTTTATCTTAGAGACAGAACAATCTACACATTGATAACTTTAAAAATTTGCAACAATGAAATTACTTTTTACAACAACACTTTTACTTTTTGGAATTCCTTTGTCAGGACAGTATAATTATGGGCTGGAAGTGGAGCAGCATGATGCTAAGATTGAGGGGAAATTGAATTTAGATAGTGGGAATCAAAATGTTTTTATAGGTAGCAATGTAGGAATCAATAATATTGATGGATCTGCTAATAGCTTCATTGGAAAAGGTGCAGGATATTCAAATACTAGTGGATCTCTTAATAGTATCCTAGGTTATGCCGCTGGATCTGGAAATACTTCAGGTGATTTTAACAGTTTTTTTGGTGGGTTTGCAGGACACCTAACAGATACTGGAGACTCAAATAGTTTCTTTGGTTCTAATTCTGGATTCGCAAATATAACAGGTGATGAAAATTGCTTCATTGGAAGAGATGCAGGAGTCAATAATTATTTTGGAAGTTGGAATACGTCTATTGGCAACAGTTCTGGAAGTCGAAATACGACAGGTGAAAGAAATACTTTTATTGGACGCTATGCTGGGGATAAGAATAAAGCAGGCTCTTATAATATTGCGATTGGACATGGAGCTGGGCCTTCTTATAACAACCCTAATCAAAGTAATAGACTTTACATTGATCAGGTAGTTGGTTCTCCAACTGGCAATGATAGTCCGTTAATCTATGGAGAATTTGATAATGATCTAGTAAGAATAAACGGCACCCTCCACATCTCCGAAACCGCAAAACTAGAACCGCAGTCAGCAGCTCCAACATACGCAACTAATGATATGGGCACGCTTTATGCTGACACTGGAGGTGTTCTATATTTCTGTAATGGGACAGCTTGGAGGACGGTACAGTTGAATTGAAGTAAAATGTTAGAAAATGCCCAAATAGTCCTTTCATTAAAATCAATTATAAATGAGTAATAAAACCTTGCTTGACATTCTTGAATCTAGGGCTGATTTGTCAGATTATGTATTTCATTTCACTAAAGGTGAAAATGCAATAGAAACTCTCCAGAAAATACTAGAACAAAAAGAAATTGTGGATTTAAATTCAAATGGATTTATATGTTTTACAGAAGCTCCATTATACTCTTTAGTAGACATGTTTGAACTGTTTAAGAAGTACCCAGATCCCATGTTTGCTCCTTATGGAATTGGGATTCTAAAAGAAGACTTTTATGGTAACTATGGTGGGAGGCCAGTTATTTATGGCCCAATTAGAGAAAAGAAATACATTCCTTCACAACTTCAGTGGAGATATGTTTTATATGAACCCCCTTATGATTTCACATGGTTAAGGGAATGGAGAACTAATCTTTCTACAATTGAAATTGATCCTTCAAAGCACATTGTAATTACAAATACTATTGGTGAAGAAATTGGTTATTCGAATAGCTTCGGAGAAGTAAGTGTTGACATAGAATATGAAGATGGCGATTACAGTGGCTACGCTTCTGTTCATGCTTAACATAAAAGAAAAGAATGGGCATTTGATTAGAGTTTCGTCTAATGAGGCTGGGGCTTATATGATTGAGTATTCGAATGATGGCTTGAAGACTAAGGAAGTCAAGGTTTATAATTCTCGGTATGAATTTTTGAGGGCTATGGAGTCGCGGTTTTTGCCTGGGGAATTGAAAGAATTGTTATCTTAGAATAAAGAACTTCGACCAACTTTATAAATTCAAAACATTTACAACTAAATGAATAAATTGACACAAAATTTTGAACACACCATAATTGTAGTTCTTGAAAGTCAGATTGGAAAAATTGACAACTTTGAAATTGTACAGTTTCCCAGTCATAGTATTCCGTGTAATCATGTTACTGTTCGGTTTACTCAGTTTGGAACAGGTCTTAGTAATAGAGAATTATTAAAGGATTTATATTTAAGTAATGACCACGAGATAGAGGATTTACCAGACGGTACAAGTTTTAAAATATTAGTTCGAACTACTGACATTCGAATCTACAGGAGGGATTTATATACCCATGCATTCCCATTGCATACTATAAACTTAGTGGTAGATGCTAAAATAGATTCAAGTTCGTATAAGCCAATTTTTGATGAACACCATGCTCTTTTGTATTTCTATCAATAGGATAATGATTCAAATACCAATAAGGTTATTCTTAATGATGAAGATTTAGATAACCATCTTACTAGCAACAAAATATCAGTTTCCATAGGCTTGCTTTTGAAAAGGTTTAAGTCAAACTGGAGAATAATTGGAAGTGGAATCAGCGATAGCAGAATAGAATATTTGAAACCAGAGGTTTTTTCTAAAAACGAAATCCTTGATATTCTTGTCGACTACGAAAGAGAAGTCAAGTTAAAATATCAGATGAATAAATTAAAAGAAAATAATTCAGATTGTACTTCTGGTTGACTGGCCAATGCAAATCGATTGCGTATTAAATAATGCCAATTTTATTTATGTGCAGCAATATAGACAGTAGATCATATTAAAATTGTTAGTAATGTGTTGATAAGTGGTACATAATTAATATTCGCAATTTTAGTTTTGTACAAGAATTGAATCTAAGTTTGATGTATATAAAAAATATTTAATATGACTTAATTCGATGAGTCATAATTATTGTACTATTTAAATATGCACCAAATGAAATTTGACGGACTGCTAAGGACTACTTTGATACTAGGTAATGGCTTTGACATAGATCTTGGCTTGCAGACAAAATTTATTGACTTTATAAATAGCAAGTATTTTGAAGATCAAACTGACAATAAACTGATCAATTATTTGAAAACATTTAAGGATTTAGACTGGGTTGACATTGAACTTAAATTGGCAAAATATGGAGAACCCGGTTCTAGTTGGACAAACCTAAAAGCTGAGTATTTGGACTTAAAGCAAAGACTTTGTGATTATTTGTCAGATCAGAAGAGAATGAAACAAAATTATTCTGAATCTATATCATATCACCTAATTGAAAATGTAGTGAAATCTTCTCTAGACTTGAATATCGTGAATTACAATTACACTGATATAGCTCATTGGTTGATTCAGCTATTAGAAAAAGATGGACTAAATGTGTCAAAATGTAAAATTCATCACATCCATGGAAGCTTAAAGAATGACAATATCATATTTGGAGTTCATGACAAACAAGGCCTTATAAATCCAAAATATTCTTTTTTAAGGAAATCTTCTCAAGATCATTATGGAAAGGTAAAATCGAATGAGTTCATTGACTCATCTGAAAGAGTAATTGTATTTGGTCACTCTTTAGGTGAGACAGATCAGAATTTCTTTAGCAAATTTTTTGACACTTGTACTTCTAAAATGGTTCACATTTATCATTATGATGATATCGATAATTTAACCGAAAGATTAGATGTGTTGACAAATTCCTCGCTTGGCGATTTTAAAAGTAATAACAATTTTGAACAAATCAATTCTAAAAAAATATCCCTCAAAGAGCTTAAAGAATTATACCATCAAAGACCTAAATATAAGGCTGTTGATATATTCCCATCAAAAAATTTAAACTATTAATTATGTAGAAATCAAATTCTAATCAGACACGTTTAAACGTGCCTTTAAACTTCAAAATCAAAAGAGTTAAAAAATAGTTTTAGGATTTGTTATCTTAGGACTAAGAACTTCGGCCAACTTTATTAATTCAAAACTATTTTATGATTGAGTATGACAATTGGAAATCAGCACCAATGCCAATCGCTTTAGATAAAAAAATAAAAGAGACTGCAGAGCTTGGGACATCACAACTTTTTTATAAGTATAGGGATGTTTCAAAGAATACTGAAAGAATGATTTCCCATAGGGAATTATGGTTCGCTCATCCAAAGTCGTTTAATGATCCATTTGAATTTAAATCTTCAATAAAAAGAATGAGTAGAGAAGCATTTTTCAATTACTCTGCAGATAATGGAGTGGCCCAAGAACACATTGAAGGCTTTTGGAAACAATACGAGACCGTAACTGATGAAGAATATAAAAAGTATATTGAAAAAATTGATAAAGATTTAAATGAGACCAGTCGAGTATTCAGCATGTCTCTGGTTTCTGACAGTATTTTGATGTGGTCTTATTACGCTCAAAGTCATCAAGGTTTATGCTTTGGGTTTGACATCGCGAAAGATTTTGAAACATTTAATATGCCATTTAGGGTTGAATATCCAGACTCCCAGGAGCGCCCCATGATTGCAAATCTTGATAATAAAAATGAAGTTGGAAATTGGAATCAACACTATACAAAAGCAAAATGTTGGGAGCATGAACAGGAAATTCGCATATATAAATTTGGAGAGAACACCAATATATATTGTTATAAACATGAATCTTTAAAGGAAATTATTTTTGGCTGTAGCATGTGCGATCAGAATATAGATCACTTCTCAAGCCTAATAAGAAATAAAAAAGGGTTTGAACATGTCAAGCTTAAAAAAGCAGAAATAGATGGCAATCTTTTCAAATTACGTTTAGTTGATATTTAAATTACTTACCTTAAAGGAAAGATCAGCGGCCGACTTTATTAATTCAAACATTATCAACATGGATATATTCAAAAAAATAGAAGATTTAATACAGAAGATTAAATCTGAAAAAGCTCACTTGGGTATTTATGAATCTGACAAAAAAAGAGCAAAAGAGAAACTCGCTGCACTTAAAGAAGGTAAAACTCGCGTAAACGATACTGCAATTATCTTTGAAAACCCACATCAAATCACGAGTTATGAAATTGAGATTGAAAGATTAACAGAAGTAATAAGTGAAAATGAAAGCATGATCAACTCGCATAAAGAACTGTTATCTGAATTAGCAGGGCTAATGAAGCACTCCAATGTATATTATAGTATAGGCTCGTATAAGATCAAAAAAGTAGGAGATAAATTCCACATAGACGAAGGTTATGGCGACGAGCCGCTTTAGTTATTGTTGCAAAATGGAAGGCAAACTAAATACTAGAATGAGGTTTAAAGGGTATTTGAAAAAGGACGGGTATTTGATACGGGTGTCGTCTAACGATGCTGGAGCTTTTCAGATTGAGTATTCGAATGACGACTTGAAGACTAAGGAAGTGAAGATTTATAAATCGAGGTATGAATTTTTGAGGGCTATGGAGTCACGGTTTTTGCCAGAGGAGTTGTAGGAATTATTAGGTACTTGTTAAATTGGCGTACATGATTGATTGAGTAAGAATTTCTCTAAATTCCCAAATTTGGTTTCAGAATAATTTGTAGGATGGTTACTTACTAATTGAATCGTATTGATATAGGGATTTAGAGTCGAACTTGGTGAGCTTCCATTTTGAAAATTGATAAATTCTAAATTTGACCAATTGTAACTTTCTGTTAATTTAAAAAGATTTGTAAGGTGAGGACAATGAATAGCAGTAGATACTGTTTGTTTGCCTGGCAAGACAACATTAAAAAATCTATTATTGCTATCACTCATTACTTTGGTAGAATTGTACGCAATCCCTTGAATATCGTCATTATTGAAAATAATTTCCGTTAACATCTTTGAAATAACATACTCTTCTTTGAAAGGGTCTTTTGGATTTTTAACGGTAATACTAGTTGCAAGGATCAAAGGATAGACAATGGCAAAATATACCAATTCATCAAATGAAGAATTAGATAAATCACTTCGGTTGTAAAAATCTTTTTGAAGGTTTAAAACTTTTATCTGACTAGTGCTTTCAAGCCTTATAATGTTTACTTCATTTACTTTAGGTCTTCCCATTTCAATCCAAGTAGTGTAAACTGAATTACCTATGTATAGTGAAGGGCAGCCAACAATACTAAATCTTTGCTCAGATACTTTGTTTCGGCTATTAAATGGAATATGAAATACATCTTGTTTTGAGTAATTCATATTTTCACCTAATCTAATCCTATAGAAATTTTCTCCTTGGTTTATTGAAAGTTCTTTTTTCAGAGTTAGAATTGGATGATCAAAAATTAAGGTTAGTTGATCTTCTAGAATCTTTTTTGCTTTTGCAGGCTGATTCTGCAAAAAAAATTCATGAGATTTCTTTATAGCCCCTAAAAGCTGTTCACAAGAATCAAAAATAACTGAAGGCGTAAGAGCTGTGTTGGTAATATTATGGCCTTCGAAAAGTGTATTCCGATACTGAGATAATTTCGCTAGAAATATATGGGTAGTATCTTCTATATAAGTTATATAGTTTTTTTCACCGGTTTCGGTTTTAAAACCGTTCTGGTGGTTCTCCAGAACATCTCTGAGATTAGACATTTAAAGATGATTTTTCTAAATTGTTTAGAAGGCAATAGAACAACCTCCAAGTTTGAGCATTTGAAAAAACTGGAAAACATTGAGATGTCTCCAAATGCGTGAGCCATCTAATATGTATTTTAACGAAATTAGATGCTTCATCCTTTGCGAGATCACTTTGAGGATTTATGTCAATTGATAGATGATTCATGTAGCTATCAAAAAACTTCTTGGCAAGATAATAAGCGAATGTTCCATTTAACGTCCTCACGAGTTTATGATCTTCCACATCGCTTCTAAATGGTAAGACATGCATTACAGAGAGCTCAGTCAATGATGCTATCTTGAAAATATTTGCTGCTTTGGGATCTCCAATAGGACTAGAAACTAAATGAGGTTTTACATGAGACTCAAGGTATTTCCAGTATAACCAATTAATATTTTCACAAGCGTTGGGGATTTTATAAAACTTCTTTTGCTTTTTGGTAAAAGCAATTTCCTCAAACCAGCGAATTGAATTTTCTAATATTAATAGACGCTGACGTTTCTTATCCTCAAGTGTAGCTTTAGGTGTAGACAATAGTAAATGTTTGAATTTTTATGTATCCTATGAAGATGCTAATACATGATCTAACAATAACTCCGCATCATTGACGGCCTCATCATTATGGGTTTCCTCCAATGGTTTCAAGCTATCATATACGTCATCTGAGTGGTTAACATCAAACTCCCCTGAAAATTCTAAGTTGAATTCAGAGCCTTTGGGTATACTGACGGTCCCGTCAGGAGAGTAATTAGATTGAAATGTAGTCTGAGCCATTGTTGTTGATTTTTTTCTAAAGTGCCGCAAATATATATATATATTAAGTATAACTATTGTTACGCAAAAACAATTTTCGTTCCATTATATTTTAAATTAAATTTTAGACTAAGCCTTTGTTTTGGTCTATCAGTAGGGTTGGAATGACTGGGAATGCTTACAAATTAGCATTTAATTAACAAATATAAAAAGGAAGTTGCAGATAAAAACTGCCAGATTAAAAGAATTAATTGAATATCAACACATTATGATAAATATATATATATGTTAATTGTCCATGCAACTAAGCCAGTCTAACTCAATTCAAGTGTATCAAAAAGTGTATCATAAAAAACGGGGCTTTAAGCTATTTCACCTAAAACCCCGATAAACAGTGCGCTTCCTCAAGGACTTGAACCTTGGACCCTCTGATTAACAGTCAGATGCTCTAACCAGCTGAGCTAAGGAAGCTTAAAGCGGATGCAAATGTAATATTCCTATCAATATTCTGCAATAGT